>JAEEGL012644060.1_pt1 | contig 25326 bp, 21 predicted proteins | sample 9134231 | NCBI WGS metagenome assembly JAEEGL01 (sample SAMN16246548, study PRJNA631951) | gut metagenome | biome: gut microbiome; feature: rumen; material: fiber-attached | host: Bos | place: Iran: Karaj | collected 2018-10
AAAGATAGGTTTTTTAATTATTTTAAATTTATTTAAACATGATGAAGGAAGTAAAAGATCTTTATGTTTCACCATGCATCAAGGTGGTGGAACTGTTCCCGGAAGAGATCATCGCTGCTTCCGGCGATGTACCTGTCAGCCCCGGCGGAGCGTGGCCGATTGAAACCGTGTAATTTAATCGAGACGAGAAATGAAAGCAAGGGACATTTTGAAAATGATGGCGCTGCCGATGGCGGCGGCCACGATGATGCTCGCCGTCTCCTGTACCCGGGAGAGATTAGCGGACCCTCAGGACGGCGTAAAAGTTCATTCCATCCCTGTGTCGGTCGATGTGACCCGTGCCGAGGCGGATCCTTCCACGAAGGCGGTCTTTAATACCGAAACGAGTATACTCAGCTTCAGTGAAGGCGATATGCTGAGTGTTACGGGCACTCACGAAACGGCTGGAACCTTCTCCGGAACTCTTGATTATAGTGGCTCCGGCAAGTTCAGCGGTAAAATCTTTACGGAGAATGAATTCACGGGCACGGCGACCGATTTGCTCTCGACGGCAAACCCGGTGGAAGCCACGCTCGTGCCGTTCGGATCCCATGAATCCGGGGCGTTTGCTCCCTGGATGGCTACTGCTGACGTGTCTTACCTCTTCGGATTTAATTTTATTCCTGAAGTGTGCTTTGCCGGCACGCTGGCGGAGGCCGTCGAACTGTTCAGCCTCGAGAAAGCGTATGCTTACGAAGACGGATTCTCCCTTTCCCCGGAGAACGCCGTCATAGAGTTCACGGTCAACGGCGTGGCCACCGGTACCCATCAGGTGAGCGTCAGCAACGGCACGTTGACGATTTCCGGAACCGTCGTAGTTGCTGATACCGAGGCAAGCGATCCCGCCCCCGTGCCTGCGGCCACGTTCGCCGTTGCGTTCCCCCCGGACGGTGAAAAGAACTACCTCGTCAGCATCGAGGGGTATCAGGGCGTCGGCATCGATAATTGCGAGTTGCAGGCAGGAACCATCTACAAAGCGGAAAGAGAAACCAAGGCTGTGCCTGCCGAAAATGATTGCCTTAAATTCACCGCCCTGGAGGACGGAAGTTCCGTCGCCCTCTATAATGTGGAAGGCAATGCTCCCGAGCTTGAATACAGCCTGGACGGCAGCAGTTGGTCAAACTGGGACTATAGCGCGATTTCCCTTGACAAGGACGAATATGTCCTTTTCCGGGGCGAAAACGCCAATGGTTTCTCTCGAGCGGTAAACATATCGACAAACCCGGAAGAACAGACGCTCCAGTTTATCTATAGTCAATTTGTCATAGAGGGTCAGCTTGCGGCTTCCGGGAACGTCATGAGCCTGATTTATGATTGCCCGGGTCTCACCGAATACTGTTTCTACGAATTATTTAAGGATTGTGCAGGCCTGGTTTCCGCTCCGAGGCTGCCGGCCATGACGGTGCCGAAGAATGCTTATGGAAAGATGTTCCAAGGATGTTCGGACCTGACGGCCACACCCGATCTGCCTGCCACCACGGTTGGCGAAACGGGATATGAAAGCATGTTCAAGGATTGTATCAATCTGACTTCCGTCCCTGCGTCATTGCCGGCAAAAGTAGTAGAAGCAACAGCCTATGGTTATATGTTCGACGGATGCACAAGTCTTACCACGGCTCCTGATATCCTTGCTGAAGAAGTGAAGGCTGCGGGGTGCATGGGCATGTTCCATGAATGTACAAACCTTGTCAAAGCTCCCGCTTTACCTGCTACCGCCGTGGGTATGTTGGGCTACAATAATATGTTCATGGGTTGTAGTTCCTTGGAGGAATCTCCGGAACTGCCGGCAAAAGTGGTTAATCTTTATGGAACATATGGGCTTATGTTCCAGCAGTGTACTAAGCTGAAGAAAATCACGATGCTCGCAACAACCGTGCAGGCGAATGCATTCTCGAACTGGATTGCCGGTGTGCCCTCGGGGGGAACCTTCGTCATGAGCAAAGACGCCAACTGGAGCCCTGACCCTTCGGCAGCGGATTATGTGGCAGGAATCGTTCCGGACGGCTGGACCGTCGAAACGAAGTAATTCCTCTGAATCCCGGTGTTTTAAAGGATGGCCGTTCGTCAAACGGCCATCCTTTTTTTTATACGATTTCGCCAAATGCTAAAAAATATTGACGGAATGCTAAAAGTCTCCGCGCGGGGGTGCTGTATCTTTGCTGTTCGTAAAGCGAACGTATCCATGCAGGAAAAGACACCCGAACAGCAGGACGCACTGGGCCAGGCACTGGATTATCTGGATGCACTGCTCGAAATCGAGTTCAAGCCCATTGAACTCGAGCATTCGGATACGCCCCAGGCGGAAGAAGCCTCAGACACGGAAAAAACCTCAGACTGATCGCCTGTCCGTATTTCTCTACAAATCAATAAACGTACTAATCCCAATTCGTATGAAACGCTTTCTCGCCTTTACCCTTTGCCTGGCGGCCCTTCTGCTGGCCAGTTGCAAGAAGGAACCGTATCTGACCCTGTCGGGTCCGGCATCCGTCGAGCTGAGCGCCGACGGCGGCAGCGGAACCATTTCTTTTACCGGGAACAATGACTGGACGGCCAGTTCCTCGGACTCCTGGGTGACTGTGTCGCCATCGTCGGGCACTGCCTCTGACGGGCCGGTGACGGTCTCGGTCAGGGCCGCCGCCAACACGACGTATGAGGACCGCAGCGCAACGGTGACCATCCGTTCCGAAGGCCTGACGCAGAGCGTGACAGTCCGCCAGAGCGCGAACCTGGGTGTGGTGGTGCCGACGAAGTCGTACCAGATTGCCAGTGATGCCCGTACGATCGACGTGGAGGTGCAGGCGAACGTGGATTACAGCGTATCGGTATCGGACAGCTGGATCAAGCAGGCGGGGACGAAGGGCCTGACGAGCAAGACGCTGAGTTTTGCCGTGGAGGCGAACGGGACGTATGACGCCCGCAGCGCGACGATTACGATCAAGCCGCAGTCGGGCGAAGCGCAGGCGATCAGCGTGACGCAGGCGCAGAAGGACGCACTGCTGGTAAGCAAGGCCTCGTACAGCATGCCGTACGGCGGCGGCGAGGTCGACGTGAAGGTGGAGTCGAACGTGGAGTTCGAGGTGAAGAGTGGGGTGGACTGGATCGAGTATCTGGACACCAAGGCACTGAACACGTCGACGGTACGGCTGAAAGTGGCGGAGAACAAGACGTACAAGGTCCGTGAAGGGAAGGTGACGCTCACGCAGAAGGGTGGCTCGCTGACGAAGACGGTGACGGTGAAGCAGGCGGGCCGTGTGGCGGTGACAGGCGTGACGCTGAACAAGAGCAGCCTGAGTTTGCTGCTCGGGGAGACCGCGACGCTGAAGGCGACGGTGAAGCCGGACAACGCGACGGACAAGAGCGTGACGTGGAGCAGCGGCAACACGAAGGTCGCGACGGTGGACAAGAGCGGCAAGGTGACTGCGGTGGGCGCAGGCACGGCGAAGATCACGGCGAAGGCGGGCGACAAGACCGCCACGTGCTCCGTCACGGTGGATGGTTCGGTGGTAAAGGTAGGCGAAGGGACGCATATCCCGCCGGAGGGAGGTGAGTATGAACTGGACATCCAGTATGCTTCGAACAACTTTGCCGTGGAAATCGAGAAATCCGCGGAGTGGCTCCAGTATGTACAGACGAAAGCCCTGACCAAGGGGGCAATCGTATTAGCCGCGCAGCAGAACGAAATGATTTCCACCCGCAGCGCCAAGGTGACGATCAAGGATATGAACGGCAAGGCCAGTCCGGTCACGGTAACCGTGACCCAGGATGCCTACGAGACTGCGACAAAATCCTATGATATCCTGATGGAGTTCTACAATGCCATGGGGGGACCGAAGTGGAAGAAGAAGGAAAACTGGGGGCGGAAGGACGTGCTTCTGGCGGAGTGGCAAGGCGTCTCTTTCTTACCCGAGAAGGGTGTGGTCGGACTTTCCTTCCAAGAAACGGGTTTACAGGGAGAATTGCCCGAATGCCTCGGAGAATTGACTTCCCTCGATCACATATATTTCGAGAATGAACCCGGACTGACCGGAACCCTGCCGAAGTCATTCTCCAAATTGGTCAAGATGGAGGTGATTTCAATCGTCAACACTTCCATGACTTCACTGCGGGACGTTTTCGGCGGGATGAAGGGGTTGAGGTATCTGCAGGTCGATGCGAATGACAAGATGACGGGGCCACTGCCCGAAAGCGCCGGCAATTCTCCGGCGCTGGAAGGGTTGCGTTTTGTTACCAACCGCTTTACCGGTGGCATCCCTGCCTCTTGGGCGAGGCTCGGTACTGAACTTTTGGTCGGGGAGAATTGCCTGAGCGGGATTCTCCCGGCTGAGTACCTCGCGGTAGGAGACGATGCGTGGCTGATTGACAATGTCTTGTACCAAAAGGAGGGATACGGCTTCGATATCAGTAATATCAATCTGCACGGAGGGAAGTTCTGGCCGAAGGGCAAGGTCAAGGACCTGAACGGAAAGAGTTTCTCTTTCCAGGACGTGATTGCAAAAAACAAATACACCGTCTACCTGCATTGGGCGACATGGTGTCCTTTCTCAAAGGTGCTGATGCCGCAGTTGAAGGATTATTATGCGCATTACCACAAGAATGGTCTGGAAATCATCGCCACTATCTCTGCCGGAGATTCTGATGGCAGCACCCCTTTGTTGGAAGACCAGCAAAAGGAAGTGAAAGAGAAAGGCTACGACAAATGGTACAATTATTATTTCTTCCAGACGGAGGTGTCGAGTTACCCGGCGGCAGTTCCTGTTGCCGAGGTTTATGATCAGGAAGGGAATATCCTGTTCAGCTGTTTTTCCTATCTCCATGATCCGGTCCGACAGCGTTTCGGGCGAATTGCATCTTCGGATCTGATCCCGTTCCTGGAGACCCTGCTCGGCCCTGCGGATCTTTCGGATGTGCATACCTCCAAGGATTTCTCGAAGGACGGCGAAGTGTTGACCCTACAGAAAGCAACGAAGGGCAAGGGAATCAATATCGTGTTTATGGGAGACGCCTACACGGATCAGGACATGGATAAGGGCGGCCTCTACGAGACCGTGATGAAGGAATCGATGGAGGAGTTCTTTGCCGAAGAACCGTACAAGTCTTTCAGGGACCGCTTCAACGTATATGCAGTCAAGGCGGTTTCCGTCAATGACCGGATCGGGAGTGGCTATTCTACCGCGCTTTCCTGCTATTACGGGACCGGCACAACGGTGTTGGGCGATGACGACAAGTGTTACTCCTATGCTCAGAAGGTCCCGGGAATCAAGACGCAGGACAATCTGCTGGTCTGTGTCATGGTAAATGGCAATATCAGTAAGGGGACCACGTCTATGAGCTATAATCGGCAATCCAGCGTGGCTTACACCACGACGCTCGGAAACGTCCGCGATGCATACGGCGACGTATTGCGCCACGAGGCCGGCGGTCACGGATTCGCATTCCTGGCGGATGAGTACACCCGAAGCGCGGAAACGGTTCCGGCAGATGTCAAGGAGCAGTATAACTCGATGTACAAGCAATACGGGTGGTACTCCAACGTGGACTTCACCAATGATCCGAAGAAGGTCAGGTGGAGCGCATTCCTGAGCGATTCCCGGTATCAGGACGAGGTGGGTCTCTATGAGGGTGGAGCGCTGTATTCGAAGGGCGTCTGGCGTCCGTCGAAGAACAGCATCATGAATGAGAATATGGGAGGCTTCAACGCTCCGTCCCGCTGGGCGATCTACCAGCGGATCATGAAACTGAGCGGAGAAACGCCGAGTTTCGATGCGTTCCTGAAGTACGACGCGGTGAACCGGAACAAGGGAACGAAGGCCGGTACCCCGGTTCAGTCCGGCCGTCCTGCAGGCTGGCAGCCGGGTGCCCCGCCCAGAATCGTGCCTTAGGCAAGTCCGTATCGGCACGGCCAGCCCCGGAGCACAGGCTCCGGGGCTTTTTGTGCCTGGAATCACACTCCCGTCAGGATTCTCAGTCTTAAGCCCAGCCAACGCCCCTTTCTTCTTATCGTTTTATTCGTATATTTGCATCAAACACCCAAAATTATGAAACGCATCCTCTTCTTCCTCTCCGCCATCATCCTGCTGGCTGCCTGCACACCCAAGGACACGGACCGTGCCGCACTGGAGCCCTATGCCAAGGAGCATATGGAAAACCCTGACACCTATGAGTTCGCCAGCATGTCCATGCCGCGCGAGTACACCTACATGCAAGACCTGATCGTCTATATGAACGGTATCAAATCCCTTCGCGAGAAGGCCGCCGACAAAACCTCCTACGATGCCGAACTCGAGAAGATCGACGACCTGCTCTTCGACCTGGGCAACGAGGTTGCCTGCTATGACCGCACGCTCTATTTCTGGTTCAGGTCGGAAACCGGCGGAAAGTTCCAGGACTTCGTGATCGGGCGCTTCAGCGCCGACGGCCGCTTGCTCGAGGCCACCAAGGACCCCGATTCCCTGCCAACCTATCCCGCCCTGCAGATGCTGAAAGACCAGGGGCGGCTCTAGCCGGATGAAGAAGATTATCCCGATACTGCTGTCCGCCCTCCTGGTGGGCGTCGCCGCCTGCAACAAGCAGGCGCTGGAAGACCTGCAGGCTCGACTCGACCTGCTGGAAAAGACTACGCTCGTTTCCATCAACGCGCAGATCGCATCCACCAGGAATGCGATCAGTTCCCTGGAAGCCGCCCAGTCGCAGCTGCGCGAGTATATCGCAGCGCTGGAGGCGCAGGATGCCTCTTTTTCGGACATCCTCGAATCCCTGAAGCAGCAGGAAGCCCGTTTCTCCAAAGACCTCAAGGCCTTGCAGGAACAGGTCCGGCAGAACGCCGGCGACGTCAAGAAATGGATGGAGCAGGCCAATGCCACCCTGGCGAAGGTCTCGGCGCTGGAATCGGAACTGGCATCGATCCGGAGCTATCTGGAATCCGTAGGAACCCGCCTGGGTGCGCTGGAAGACAAAACGAAGAATCTTGAATCCGCCCTCAGGAAATCCCAGTCCGATATCCGGGAAATCCAGGAATCCCTCAACGCACTGAAGGATGACCTGGAGAATGTCAGGGACCAGATAGACGCCCTGATGAACGCCGTCCAGTCCGTCGTGGCGGTGCCCGATGCTCCGGACGGGTCCGTCGGATTCTCCACGACGCCGAACAACCGCATTTTCTTCGAAATCCAACCGCTCTCCGCCGCCGGCCTGCTGGCGGAACTGGGGGCGTCCGCCGTTTCCCTGGATGCCGTGGAAACGGGTTCCGGCAGCAAGGACCGGCATAACCTGCCCGTCTCCGCCACGGAATTCGACGGAAAGTACTTCATCGTGACGGCCAGCGGCACCCGGCTTCCGGATGCTTTCGCGTTAGAGAAATTGAACCTGAGCGCGCGGCTGCTCATTTCCGACGGCGTCATTACCCGCTCCTCCGAGTATTTCCCACTGGTGTACCGGATGAACTTTTCCGACGATGCCTACCCCTGTGTGGCCGAGGCGGTGGACCTGGGCCTCAGCGTGAAATGGTCCGCTTTCAACCTGGGCGCCGACACGCCGGAAGGCTACGGCGCCATCTACGCCTGGGGCGAAACGTCGATGAAATCCGTCTACCGCTGGGAGAGCTATAAATGGTGCGAAGGCGTGGAGAACACCTTGAACAAATACTGCACGGATGCGCAGTTCGGCACCCCGGACGGCAAGACGCAACTGGAAGCGGACGATGACGCCGCGCACGTGAAACTGGGCGGCGCCTGGCGGCTTCCCACACGCACGGAGATGGAAGAACTGATGTCCTGCTGCCAGTGGAGTTGGACGGCGGATTACGGGGGGAGCGGCGTTTCTGGCTTCGTTGTCACGAGCCGGGTCGAAGGATTTGAGGATAATTCCATCTTCCTGCCCACCGCCGGATACTGCGGCAACATCGGGCCGCAATACGCCGGGAATAACGGAAGTTACTGGACTTCGGACCTTTATAACCCGGTGAATCCGGTCTTCGTCTATTGCCTCAGCTTCGACTTCCTAGGGCCGGTAGAAGGCAGCGGATACCGGTTCCACGGACGCTCCATCCGCCCCGTGACGGAGTAACTGATTCCGGCGTCCTTAAGAAGGGTTCCCCGCACCACAAGGTAAAGATAGTTTTACTATATTTGTACAGTTACCTCAATTCCTTTGATAATATGAAGAAATACACTTGCAACATCTGCGGATACGAGTACGATCCGTCAGTGGGTGACCCGGACAACGGCATCGCCCCCGGCACCGCTTTCGAAGACCTTCCCGCCGACTGGGTTTGCCCGCTTTGCGGCGTGGGCAAGGACGACTTCTCCGCCGAATAGCGGGAATCAATCGAACCCGACGGCCTCGGTATACTTGTCCTGGAAATACATCAGGCCGAGCCGGGCCATCTCGTTCGTCCCCACGCTTCCGTCCAGGGTGCTCCCGCCGCTGAAGAGGATGTACATCAAGTCATACTCCAGCATCTTCTCCACGACGTCGGCACCCGCGGACGCATACATCGGATAACCGGCATCCAGTTCCCCCTTGCGGTACCATTCCTCGAGGGGGATAAGTATTTGGCTGTCCTCATCTTCCTCGAGCGTTTCCAGGTCCTTGTACTTGCGGAAGAGCAGCCCCGGATTCTCCCGCGCGGACTCGGGGAAAAAGATGTGCAGTTCCGGCTCGGAATCCACGTCATCCGGCAGTACGACCATGATGTGGAAATAGCTCTCGACGGGACTGCCGGCACTTTGATCCGATGCATAGTACATATCCCGCCAGACGCTCGTCAGCCCGTCTTCCGTCGTATAGAGCCACAGGTTCACCGCCTCGAGAAGCGGGTTCATCATGTCGTTGAACTCCTCATAGGGGATGTCTTCCCCGGCTTTCCCCAGGCGGCCGATCTTGGCGGCCAGCATTTCGATGGTGACGTAGGCGTACTGCTGCGCGGTCATGCGCGTCTGCAGGCTGACGGTGTCCGCCGCCGCCCGCCGGAGGCTGTCCGCCCACGGAAGGACCGCCTCGCGGACCTGTCGGAACGTGGACGTCGAGTCCAGGAGGACCTCGAAACAGGAAGCGGGAGCCCGGGTGCCGGACGCCGCCTGCCGGGCGTTCCGCCCGCAGGACACCGGAAGGATCAGGAGCGCCGCCAGCAGGACGGCCTGAAGCATTCTTCTACCCATAATCGGCTAATAGGCAAGCAGGACGGCGTCGTGGTTCTTCTTGAGGACGGAGACGTTGTCGAACACCATAGTAGGCTTCTCGTCCGGGTTGAACGGCTCCCAGCGGGGAAGGCCCTTGCAGTTGGGGTCGCCGGTCCGGATGAAAGCGAGCCAGGCGCCGCTGACGACCTCCTCCATCTTGTACGCTTCGGGCGTTCCGCCGGTCATCTCCCGCTGGTTCGCGACGTTGTGGAACATGAACGGCAGTTCCATCCCGTGGCAGGCGGCAAGCGCCCCGTCGTTCACCAGGGACTTCCAGGCGAAGAGGTACACGTAGGCGTCCGCGCCGCCCAGGGCCTGCTTTGCCGCGGCCTGCCGGAGCACGTTGCCGCGGGTCCGAAGGTCTGTATTGACCAGTTCCTTGGGGGCCTGGCCCGGATAGACGCTCTCGAAGTCCTTCACGAACTGGTCGAACTTCTCCCCCAGCCTGGGTTGCAGGCGGGCCTTCGCCTCGTCCATCGTCATCGGGATGTTGTTGGTATAGCAGAACTCGTTGAGGTTGGAGCCGATCAGCATCGGGACATCCCGGCTGCACTCGGCCGCAACGGGGTCGAAGGGGTGCTGGACCAGGTACTTTCCGTCCACGACGGGCGAGAAACCGCCGCGTCCGAAGCGGCGGGACGCCCGGTTCCCGGCAGCCACCAGTTCCTCATAGGAGAAGCCGGACAGGTCCACGTCGGGTCCCGGCTTGAGGCCCAGTTCCTCCACGACGGCAAGGCCCAGCGCCCGGCTCTGCTCCGGTTCCTGCTGGCGCAGGGTGGAGCCGCTCTGCACGATGGCCCGGTGGAACAGGCCCTTCGCGGAGGGCATCGCCATCAGGGTAGAGGTCTTTCCGCCGCCACCGCTCTGTCCGCCGATCGTGACGCAGCCCGGATCGCCGCCAAAGGCCGCGATGTTGTCATGCACCCACTCGAGCGCCTTCACCAGGTCCTGCTGGCCCAGGTTGACGGACTCGGCGTACTTCCCGCCGAGAGCGGTCAAGTCTATGTAACCCAGGATGTTGAGCCGGTGGTTGACGGTCACGACCACGATGTCGCCCTTCTCGGCCAGCGCACGGCCCTCCTGTGCGGGGAGGAAGATGGCGGAGCCGTTGGCATAGCCGCCGCCGTGGAACCAGACGAACACCGGGCGTTTCTTCCCGTCCAGCGCCGGGGTCCAGACATTGAGCATCTGGCAGTCCTCGGAGTTCAGCTCCTTCTTGAACTGGAAACCGAAATCGTAGTCGCTGGGCGTGCCGCCCCAGTTCATGTTCTGGCCCTGCATCGCCTGGGGGCCGTAAACCTGGGTCTTCCGGACACCGTCCCACTTGTCGGGCGCCTGCGGGGGCATGAAGCGTTCGGCCTTGGCGTACGGGACGCCCTTGAAGGTGTAGATGCCGGCGTCGTTGTAGCCCAGTATCTTACCGTAAGCGGTACTGACGATACAATCCTCTCCGGTGGTGATGGGGCCGGGCACGGCGCCCCGCCTGTCGTTCCCGCACGCGCAGAGGAGCACGGCCGCAACGATGATCGATAACTTTTTCATATCTCCTGGAATAACTGATTCTATTCCGCAAGATACGAAAAAGTTTCTAGATATCGGATTCTTCCGTTTCCGTTCCGATGCCGAGGGCGTCCAACTGACGCAGGAAAGCATCTTCGAAGGCCCGGTCGGCGATGCGGCGGGACATGTTCAGCACCAGATGGTCCCAGTAGCCCGTGCAGGCGGAGGCGCCGGAATTGCCGCGCTGGCGGCCCAGGATGAAGTCCACGTCGCGTACGTAAGGGCGCAGCGGCTCCGGGAGTTCGATCCGTCCCAGGTTGGACAGGGTGTGCGAGCAGTAGCGGTCGCCCTTGAGTTTGTTGATGATGTCGATGATGGGCTTCTTGAGCACGCGGGGGATGCAGTTGATGGCGAAATTGTCCTCCAGTTCCACGTTCTTCGCCACCTTGGGTTCCAGCTGGCTGGGCATCGAGAAGAGCCGCTTCTGGGCGGAAACCACCTCCAGGATGTGCCCGAAGTCATACTCTCCGTTGCACACGTCCACGCCCAGCATTACGTAGGAAGAGAAGTTCCGCAGCGTATTGCCCCCGAAGATGCGCCGCAGGTCCACGGGCACGTTCACCTTGAGGACGGACCGGCGGGCGAAACGGTCGTTCCGGCGGACGTCCTGCAGGGCGGCCACCATCGCGGCCGTCAGCAGTTCCGTCACCGTGGCGTTCCGGGCTTTCGCCGCGGCCGCGGCCTGTTCCATCGGGATGCGGATGCGCAGGTTCCGCAAGACCTTGATTCCCAGGGGCCGGCCGCAGATATGATAGGCGGGATCGTTCTGCTCCAGGCAGCCCCGCTTGCCGCTGAAATCGTCGAAGGCGTCAGCCAGTTCGGACGCCGCCGGGGCGTCGGACGGGTCCAGGATGCGCCCGCCATACACCGGTTGGACACCGTAGCGCAGGCGCAGGTACTCCGCCGTCAGGGTGAGCAGGAAGGTCATTCCCCCGTTCCCGTCCGTCAGCACGTGGAAGATGTCCTGCACGATACGGCAGCCGTCCGCGGAGATCCGGAACAGGAAACCGCCGTTGCCGGGGATGCTGAAATGATGCAGCGGCTGCAGGGGCAGCACGCGGGGCGTCCGGTCCAGCTTGCGGAGGTACCACCAGAGCGTGCCGCCGGTCAGGGTGTAACCGAAAGTCGGGATGCGGGAGACGGTCGCCTCCAATGCCTGCTGGAGGACGGCTTCGTCCACCGGCTCGCTCAGCGTGACGGACATGCGGTACAGCGACGAATACTTCTTCGACTGACTTGCGGGATATATGAAGGAGGCGTTGTCGAGCCTCAGCAGATTCTGTGCAACCATGATCTCTTTGTTTTTGCTGACACAAAATTACCTCACCCCTCCCCCTCCGGCAAGGAAACTACACCAACGGGCCCCGAATGTGACCAGAACGGCACTTTGGCGGACTTTCCGGTCGTTTCAAGGGACGAAAAACGGGAACTTCCCGGCTCGTCCCAGCGCTTTTAGGGACGGATGATACGCCTTTTTTGCTATCTTTGTCCAAGACTACAGCCAAGATGACGATCATAGACGCACATTCCCACCTTTGGCTCCGGCAGGATGCCGTGGTGGACGGGCAGCCGATCCGCGCCCTGCCGGACGGCCGGGCCCTCTTCTTCGGCGAGGAGCGCCAGATGCTCCCGCCCTTCCTGATCGACGGGCGCAACAGCGCCGAGGTGTTCCTCTCCAATATGAATTACGCCCGGGTGGGCGCCGCCGTGGTGGTCCAGGAGATCATCGACGGCAATCAGGACGACTACCTGCGCCAGGTGCAGCAGCGCTGGCCGGACCGCTTCTTCTGCTGTGCGATGATGGACATCGACCGGGGCGGACTGACCGTGCCGGAGGGTTTCCGCGGGGCCGCGATTCCGGGCCACCGGATGCGGCGCGATCTCGATTCGCCGGAGATGATGGCCGCCTTCAAGGAACTCGAAAGGCGCGGGATCATCCTGTCGATGTGCCTCGGCGACGACGCGCGGCAGATCGCCCAGTTCGCCACTGTCATCCAGGAATGCCCCCGCCTGAAGGTCGCCGTCGGCCACTTCGGGCTCGCCCGCTCGGAGCACTGGCTGGAGCAGGTACGGCTTGCCCGCGCGGAAAACGTCCGCATCGAGAGCGGCGGCATCACCTGGCTCTACAACGACGAATTCTACCCCTTCCCTTCCGCCGTCCGTGCCATCCGGCAGGCCGCCGATGAGGTCGGGATGGACAAGCTGATGTGGGGCAGCGACTACCCGCGCACCATCACCGCCATCACCTATCGGATGTCCTACGACTTCATCCTCAAGACGCCCGAACTGTCCCCTGAGGACAAGGCCGCCTTCCTCGGCGGCAACGCGCAGGCCTTCTACGGCTTCCGCGGACTTCCCGAACTTCCGTACATCAAAAATATGTCTGAATGAAAGCATTACAGATTCCCCAGCCCAGGCTGGTCCGCGTAATCGACCTGCCGGAGCCTGCCGCCGGCCCCGGCGAAATCCTCCTCCAGCTGCATTACGTCGGCTTCTGCGGCAGCGACCTCAACACTTTCCGCGGGCGCAACGCGATGGCGAAGCCGGACGTCATCCCCGGACACGAGATCGGCGCCGTCATCGCCGCCACCGGCCCCGGCGTACCGGAACGGTTCCGGCCCGGACAGGTCGTCACCGTGAACCCTTATACGAATTGCGGCGGCTGCGCCTCCTGCCGCGCAGGCCGCTACAACGCCTGCGAGAACAACGAGACGCTGGGCGTGCAGCGCGACGGCGCAATGCGTGAATACATCGCCCTCCCCTGGCAGAAGATCATCCCCGCCGACGGGATCGACCTGCGCGACGCCGCCCTCATCGAACCGATGAGCGTGGGTTTCCACGCCGTCGCCCGCGGCTGCGTCGTCGATACCGACACCGTGCTGGTGATCGGCTGCGGCATGGTAGGCCTGGGCGCCGTGATCCGTGCGGTCCGGCGCGGCGCCACCGTGATCGCCGCCGACCTGGACCCGGAGAAACTCGCCCTGGCGCGTGACCTGGGGGCCGCCTTCACCTACAATACCGCGGAAGAATGGTGCGGCCTCCCCGCCCCCAGCGTCGTCGTCGAGGCCGTCGGCGCCCCCGCCACCTACCGGCTCGCCATCGAGCGGGTGGACTTCTGCGGGCGCGTAGTCTGCATCGGTTACGCCAAGGGCGACGTGGAACTGCCCACTTCGCTCATCGTCAAGAAGGAACTCGACGTGCGCGGCTCGCGCAACGCCACCCCGGCCGACTTCGAGGCCGTCATCCGGGCCGTCCGCCAGGCGTACGACGCTCCCGCGTCCCCGGGCCTGAACCGGGATCTCCTCGCCAAGTTCGTTTCCGGAACCGTCAAGCCCGGCGAAGCGCAGGCGGCGCTCGAGCGCTGGGACGCCGCTCCGGGCAAAGTCTTCAGAATCCTTACGCAATGGAATACAGAGAATTAGGCAAGACCGGCCTGCGCCTTTCCGCACTGGGATTCGGCGCATCCAGCCTCGGCGGCGTCTTCCATTCCCTCCGGGAGGAAGACGGCATCCGGGCCGTGTTCGCCGCCATCGAGGGCGGCATCAACTTCATCGACGTCTCCCCTTACTACGGCTACCTCAAGGCGGAGCAGGTACTCGGCAAGGCGCTGAGGCAGATCCCGCGCGACAAGTATATCCTGTCCACCAAGGTGGGCCGCTACGGCAAGGACGGCGTGAACAGCTGGGACTATTCCGCCAAGCGCGCGCACGACAGCGTGTTCGAGAGCATGGAACGGCTGGGCGTGGACTACATCGACATCATCAACGTCCACGACATCGAATTCGCCGACCTGGACCAGGTCTGCAACGAGACGCTCCCCGCCCTGGTGGAGCTGCGCGCACAGGGCGTCGTGGGGCACGTGGGCATCACCGACCTCCAGCTCGAGAACCTGCAGTACGTGGTGGAGCACACCCCGGCGGGCACGGTGGAGTCCGTGCTGAACTTCTGCCATTACTGCCTGTGCGACGACAAGCTGCTGGACTTCCTCGACTTCTTCGAGGCGCGCGGCATCGGCGTCATCAACGCCAGCCCGCTGTCCATGGGGCTGCTGTCCAGCCGGGGCGCTCCCGCCTGGCATCCGGCGCCGGCTCCCCTGCAGGAGGCCTGCCGCGCCGCAGCCGCGCACTGCGCCGCCGCCGGCTACCCCATCGAGCGCCTTGCGATGGAGTTCTCCGTCCGCGAGCCGCGGATCGCCTCCACGCTCTTTTCCACCACCCGTGCGGAGAACGTCCGGGCCAACCTGGAATTCATCGCCTCGGAACCCGACCCGGAACTGCTCGCGCAGGTGCGGAAAATCCTCGGGGACGCCTTCCGTCTGAGTTGGAAAAATACTTGATAATCAACTGGTTGAATAATACTATGTAGCACCTGTCATAGCCTGTTGATAACTTTTTTTCGCAAAAGCATATCATATATCGATTTTATTTATACTTTTGCGCAAAATTTAGAAGGCACGACTATGTATTGGACACTAGAACTGGCCAGCGCCCTGGACGATGCTCCGTGGCCGGCAACCAAAGAAGAACTGATCGACTATGCAAACCGTTCCGGCGCCCCCGAAGAGGTGATCGAGAACCTGGAAGAACTGGAAGAGGAAGGCGAGATATACGAAACCATCGAGGACATCTGGCCCGACTACCCCACCAAAGACGATTTCTTCTTTAACGAGGAAGAATATTAAGTCAACTAACTGACTGAAATACAGCCACTTAAACAAGTTGAACGGCAGGACTTTCGGGTCCTGCCGTATTGTTTTCAGATATTAAACTAGTACAATAATCACGTTATTTCAGGCCGTTTTGGGGACCGAAGGTGCTCTTCGAGTTGGAAAGAGGAAGAGTAGTTTTGAAACTGTCTGAAAGTTATGCCAAGTTATGCCGAAATGATTCACAAGTAGTGTATTGACAAAAAGTATTAACTTTGTTGTAAGTAGAGACCGAAAGTTATGAAACAATACGAGATACCCACTCTCCCGCTCCCTTATGATCTTGAGACAAAAGCTATCCTCAAGCAAGTGAATCGAGCGAACAAGAAACTCGCTGAATTGAAGGGAGTTGCCCAAACTATTCCTAATGAGGTTATTCTCTTGAGTACGCTTACTCTGCAAGAAGCGAAGGATAGTTCGGCTGTTGAGAATATCGTCACGACCCAAGATGATCTTTACAAAGCAGATTTAGACCTTAAACAAAGCGTAATCAGCGCATCTGCTAAAGAAGTCCTTAATTATCGAGAGGCTATTATTCATGGTTTCAATATTGTCCGTGAGTGCAAGATGCTAACTAATAATCATATTAAGGATATACAGACGTATCTTGAACACAACAGTGCGGGCTTTCGCACTGTTCCAGGCACTACGCTAAAACGAAATGACGGAACAGTGGTTTACACACCACCTGAGCCAATTCAGATTAACGCTTTGATGAGTAATCTTGAATCATTTATCAACGATAACTCACTTAGTGAAGTGGATCCCTTGATCAAGATGGCTATCATACATCACCAATTTGAGTCTATTCATCCCTTTTATGATGGGAATGGGCGAACCGGTCGTATAATCAATGTTTTATACTTAGTTCTCTCTGATTTGTTAGATTTGCCTATTCTTTACCTCAGCCGCTATATTACCCATAATAAAGGCGAATACTATCGTCTTCTGCAGGCAGTCCGTGCTGTCGAAGGCAATAATTCAAAAGAATGGGAATCATGGATTCTATTCATGCTCAAGGGAGTGGAAGAAACTGCAGAAGAAACGATCCGTTTGGTTAAAGGTATAGGAGAACTGATGAACAAATATAAGATTATACTTCGTCCTCTCTTTGGCAATCGATACAAACACGAACTATTAAACAATCTTTTTTTTCATCCTTACACCAAAATCGAGTTTGTCGAACGTGATATGATGGTTCTTCGCAAGACCGCTGCGAAATACCTTGACATGATAGTTGATACAGGCCTTCTTCACAAAGTTAAAATCGGAAAAACAAATTACTACATTAACACTGCTCTGGTTCAACTCTTTATTAATCGAGCTGAAGTAATCGCCAGTATTGATACTGTCGAGTCTGTTTCCAATTAGGCATTTACCTTAGGAATCGTACCCATATTGCAGTGAACATGTACCCGAGTTTATGTTTTTGGGTACATGTTTGCATTAATATGTACCCGAATTCATTTATAAAACGTCATCAATAATTGAATCCCTAGCCTTCATGGAAGAGGTCAGAAGACGTGCGCTTCTCGCATGTGACAACAACCCCGAATACGTACGGGCATTACGAGAGAGCCCGACCTGGTACCGATTCGGGAACGATGAAATCGGCTACTGGAAGAACGCCGGCTACCGGTACGATTTCTACGAAAAGCCCAGCAAGTTCAGGGAGATGATGAGACAAAACAAAATTGCCGCATACCTGTCGGATAGAAGACAAGGCTGCAGCAATCTGATGGACAATCTCCCCTTACTGACGTTCAAGAATGAGAAAGCAGATGGGAAGTTCCTGCATTTCTATTGTATTGAGGACCTGTGTGGAGATGGTTTCGATATGAAATAGTACTAGTTATTCAGCGGAAAATTCACCACTCTTTTTTCGTCGGGGTACTCTTCAATAATGAAGACGATGTTAATCTTGCAGAAGTCGTTAACGATGTTGTAGAGGCGGACCAACAATAGTCAAATGTTTTTACTTAACAGAAATAAACTTATTCCCTTTAAAAGCATTCTTAATCATATCTGAAAAATCTTTCTCTACATCCTGAGTAACTTCTTTCTTTATTGCTTCAACTTCTTCAGCGATCATTGCTTCATTCATATCCTGGAGTTCATCCAGTCCACCCAGATACTCACGATTGCATAAAGTGCATTTAACGTAGGTTTTGTCATCATTATATTCGAAATGGTCTGCACTTCCACATACAACGCACCTTAAACTAATGCTCCTATCATAGTTCTTTTTCATAGCTGTAACCCTTCTTCAAATGTATTATCTTTCTTAAAATCATCATCCCAGGTGTATCTCAAACGCATTGTCTCGGGATGCCCATATACAAGAAGCAGGCGATAATCACGATTATTCTGGGGGGAGAGGTCTTCAATTGTCTCGAATGGTTTTGAAAGGATAACGGTTTCATCCTCATTCAGCCATTCTATTCGGATATTCTTTGCGGTAAATTTCCCCGCATTAAAAATACGAAGATGACGGCTTCCTTTTTGCGAGGCAGGATAAATATTCCCTCGAATAATTGCTTTTAAGAGTTCTTCTTTTTCATGTTTCATCTTTTCAATCATCAACTGCTGATACTCTTCTGTGATTGAATGAGAGGATGATGAATCTGAATAGGATGGATCGACTGCTTGAAGGAACTTGTCACGTTTCCGTTCCCAGAAGATGTCCGATATTGAAGGTTTCCCAAGGAATTCTAAGATTGAGTTCTTTAACTCTGTCAATCGTGGTTTCGCATCCGCATTATTCACTTTAATGGCAACTTCGTGGCTATTGACCACAGCCGTCATTGCACTGAACTCCATTTCGTGAGTCAATATTGAACAATAGTTTGTCTTTAAGGCCCAAGCAGCACCCATTTCGTTGAGCGATACAGGGCTATTATAGAAGTTTGGAGATTGCACAAAGATAACATACAAGGATCTATCAGTGAATAAAGACAGAAGAGCTTTATAAATATCCTTTCCTAGATTAATCCAATAACCGGGGATAGAACTGCAAAATAGCGTATTCTCGTCCAACCCGATTCCTTCAAGAAGGTCAACAAGAGCTTCAACAAAGGCTATATCCTTATAAGAGTGACTGATAAATACAATGGGCGCTTTATTTGGGGAAGATAAACGTTGAGACGGAAACGGGGGTCCGGCAACCTCTATGCACTCAAGAATTGATTTTAAAGCAGAAACTCCATTATTGGTTTCGTTGGTAAGCTCTTCCTTATAATTAAATCCCATCTTGGGATCCATTATAGTTCTTTCAAAAAGTTTAGTGAATCGGCTATCTTCTCCAAATGCTTTTATCAGCAACTCCTTGGTCACGAACTGCCACTGGTTCAATTCTACAAGAATTGCATTAACTTCTGTAGATGGTGAATGAGCCGTAAAATCGACTGACAGGACCCTTGAACTACTCCTGACTCGTGATGGCTCAACATAAGAATTTAACTTGGCTAAAATGCCGTCAGCCAAGTTGAGCCTTTCATTTATCTGGTCGGCAATCCCACTCATGCTACATAATCCTTCTTTCTATAAAGCTTAATAATGAATGATGTAAAAATACAAACTGGATTATTCGGTTGATAAGAAAACCCAGGGCGCAATGCGATCCCAAACTATTTCAAGCATACGCATCGTTCTCCTGTTTACCAACTCTAAATTCCATTCATCAGTAGCTTTAAGTGTGCAAATAGGCAAAACATGCTCATTGAATCCAGTTTCCATAAGAAGAATCTGAGTCTCAGGATTTAAGATGATTCCGTTCTCTTTTGCTAGTTCACCTATAGCTGCCAACTTGTCCATATCGTCTTCCCCTACGGACTGATAATACAGAAGCTTTTCTTTCCATCCCTTATTCCCAACAGATGAATTCAAATCTTGAGGTAGTAGTGTAAGATTCCCAAGAGATTGATATGGTTTAGACAATGTGTCGTATAGTTTCTCATCCCAAGCATTGCTGGTATTTGTTTGAGGGGCAATATGCTCAATCGTTTTTAGGTCTTCAGATAGCCACTTTTGTAAAGTCAAATATGGATGACTATTGTCTTTCCCAACTTTCATTAATCCAGGATTATCATTATCCGGTATAGTATCGTGCGCGCTTACAAATAAAGCAAAACGAGCAATCTCCTTCACAAAATCATATTTACAATTATCTTTTGCTCTCAAGATCCATTGTTCCTTTGTATCAATGGATTTATTATGTAGTTCACTTTGAAAGTGATCAACTATTTTAGGGAAAGATATCTCTTTATTCTGTTTAAAAAAGTCTCTATAGGTTGAGTCTAACCCGGAATTTGAATAGGATGATCTCCATAAAAAGTAAAAACCGGCCACGGCTTTAACTGTATTATTAAAATCCTGAGCAGCATTCTCTGTCCCTTTCACGAGATTCTCATACATTCGGGCTAGTATAGTTATCGCCATTTTGTGATTTGACGATTTCAAGAAGAGGATAAGGAGAGAAACTAATTCTCCATCATTCGTATAATTAATCCTCGGGAAAAGTGAATTGTCTTTCCCGATATAATCATTCCATGACTTATAAAACTCAGCATAGTTTCCCATTCTCTCTATGAAACGTTCTTTGGAAGCAAATGATTCAAAGGAATTATAAACCCCATCTAGTACTTTCCTCTGATAACTAAAATGAGTTGACATGGTTCTTCCATCGTAGGCAACAAAAAAAGATGTTAAGAAGTCATTCGTTCTCTTATTCTTTTGCTGAGCAGTCGTTGATTCAGATAGAAAAGCCTCTACTTTTTTAAAAGAAACATCACTCTTTGATTCTTTAAAATGTAGCTAGGTGGTTATACCATGTTAGAACTCAATTCGTTTTAGTGTGACGAAGTGTGAAAAAAGACATGCCAAATCTGGGGCTAGCCATAATGAAGCAGCCTAACCCCTTAATAACCAGCCTGCATTCCATCCTCGCAACCAATTTAACGAGGAAGAGTATTAAGCTGATTATCAGATAATTAGTGCTGAAAATCAATAGATTATGAAAAAGCCAGGGGTTGTCCCCTGTTTTTTTTGTACCCAAAAATGGGTCTAAAATGAGGCTTTTTCGAAATGCATTTTCCTCCTAAAAAGGTAATAGTAAATGCCAATACAAAAGGCACTGACCAATTTCCATCACCTAGATGGCTCCCTTTAAATAATAATGTTATTAGCCATCTCCCTTCCTAACCGGGAAAACAAGTAACCCTCTAGCATAAAAGCTGTTAGGTCCGGGAACTCTTCCTTTAATTCTATGACACGACGATTGAAATAGTCAATGAAGGCAGAGTAGGAAGTCCAAGTTGAATTCCGATGTACTCTGAAATCGATTGGGGTCCTAAAGATTGTATTCCTGATGTCAATCTCATTCCGTTCAGTCATTTCCGCATAAACTGCACGGCACAGCCATTGGTCACATATGATGGGGAGATAACTATAATTGGCCTGGATAGGGTGCGAAACAAAGAAATACTCAAGAATCTTAGAAAAAAACGAAGGACCAACTTGGCGGAGTGAATAGGCTCCTCCTCGTTCTAAACTTTGATAAACAATCTGAAGATTCTCTTTCGCCTCTTCAAGAGATTTGGCGTCAGATACTAATTGTAAAGCAGCGGGGAGTCCTGGGTTACCCATCCTTTCAATGTTATTCACTGAGTATGCACTTGCCGCGTGACGAGTTTTTCCTCCCCACCAAAGTGTTGAAAGATACTTCTCCGCAAATGGCAATTCGTCACCTTGCCAAATACGCACTAGGTCATCTCCAGAGAGATATATTATATTATTGTGCATATAATTGTTGGACAGGTAATTGGCCAGATGTTCAACGATCGGGTGGTTATTCGAGTATTGGCGAGCGAGGTCAATCCTCCCATTGATACTGTAAGGAACCCGGGTATTGTTCGGATAGACTTGAATTAATAATTGCGTAAACATATTATTTCAGTTGATTACTGCTCAGTGCCACCCATTAAAGTTGTTCCTCGTCAATCAGATGGCCGGCAAGATCGAATCTGCGGATGATCTTAGGCATGTCGAACGGATCATTGACCATCGCCCGGAAGGAGGATTCCTTCTCACAATAATCGAGGACATTATAACACACGGGTATGATAATGTTGCCCGACTTGTCAATGACCCCCTTTTGCGGCTTCCTCGAGCGTACAACCATCCTTTCATCGCGATCGGTCATATTTGAAACCAAATAGAGATCGCCAGTGATATGGTGAAGATGAACATGAACCGCCTCAGAGAGAACGGGGATCTCTTCATACGGTATGACAACGGACATATTGCGCCAATCCACGATACTCTTTCTGCCCTTCACATCGGGACTGACAACCGCAAGGTCATGGACGATGTCAAAGCGATCGTACTTCGGAGCAATCACCTCCTTGCCGGACCTGTCTATATAGCCAAACAGTTCCGCGAGATAGTTCCACTGGGGATCTTTCTTGCGGATGACAATCTGAGCCAAACCTTCAGAGAAGGGATAAGCACCATAATACTGCGGTTCGATGACCGTCGTCCCCTCCGTGTCGATGAATCCCCATTTGTTGTTCCTTACCACGGGTGCCAGGCCCTCTTGGAAAAAAGACGCGTATTGCCAGGAAGGGGGAATCACTTCCTGGCCCGTCTTGTCCACAAAACCCCATTGCCCGTTTCTCTGGATGGCAGCGAGCCCCCCCGAAAAGTCAAAGGCATTCTCATAAATGAAGGAAGTCAACTCTTTCCCCAAGGAATCCAGCAACCCATATTTCTCCCCCTTGCGTACCCAGCATCGGCCGGAGTGGTAATGAAATATTTCAACGAAAGAAGATCCATACCTGTTCAGGCGCTCTTTGTTAACGACAAAATCGTAAGCAAAGGGGACGACAGTGTTTCCTCTGGTATCTATATAACCAAGTTTGCCTTTTTTAATCGCCGGAATCAGATTCTCCGTCGCCGGAGAAAGCCAGGCGTACTCAAAGGGTATGACGGTCCTGTTGTCACGATCCAGTACGCCCCAGCGGTGTTCTGAATTACGAACGTAAAACAAGCCATCGCCATAGTACAGGTACTCATACTCAAACGGGATGACGATGTCCTTCCTGATGTCAAGACACCCGACCTTCCCGTCCTTCAACTCGCAGCAATACAAATCGTCCGGAAGCCGGAACACCTTGCTCCCCGGCAGGAAATCGGGAACGGCACGAACACCGTGGGCGGATGCGGCTCCGTCATCAAAAGACAATTCCGCCGGCTTTCCTGTGGCAAACGAAATGATCTGGAAATCCGGGCTCCCATGCAGCTTGGACAGATTGGCCAGATACAGGTTCTCGTCGATCATGTCAACTCTCTCAAGATCGTGCGGTGTAACCCATTGGCCGTCCTTGAATAATCCGGCGCCTTCTTCCGATTTCAGCCCATAGTAGCCGCCCGGGTATTCAATTATACCAAAGAAGTTGTTCCTGAAGCAGCTATTTATATCTCTTTTCAGAAATGTTCCCTTTACAAGGACATTCTTTTCTGTCTCGAAAAGCTGGAACTTATTATCCGTCATCCTCAGGACGACAAACTTGCCGAAGGCCCAGGCAGACTTATAGCGGTAAGGGACAACCACTTTCCCTTTTTGGCGGCTGAATAATCCGTACTTGTCCTTTTTCCAGACAGCAAACAAGTCGTCCGTCAGCCTTTTCATAAATTCAGCATCGGCAGGAGCAGGGATCAACCCCTCGCTGTCGTCCAGATGGTATTTCTTCCCTTCATATTGTATCAAAAATCCAAGGTACGATCTTAGGATCTCATCAACATGGATATCCGGGAGGACAGCGCCGTCTTCTCCGGCAATACTTCTTTTGCCATCCTTTTCCAGCAGGAATAATGGGCACTTCCACGTGATTTTATCGTATTCGAACGGAACGACGATGCGATTATTAACATCGATTATTCCGTAACGGTCATCCAATGCGGCGACGAAGAGGTTATCCGGCAAGGGGGAATAGGCTTCCTGCAGGTACGAGTAAACGGTCGGAACAGTCAGGATACCGTCCACCGACAGATAACCTTGTTTCCCGTCCTTGCATACTTGTTGCTTATCGATCTCTGAAAACACCGGTTCCTGACAGACCGTCCCGTCATCAAACATCAACCCGAACAAACCGGTAGCCTTACTCTTGATTTTCAATATTCTACTGAGTTCAATCCAATCTTTGACTTCACCTATATGCGACGGTCCTTCTATCGTGATGTCCTTGAAACGAAGCCATTCCCTCCCATTGAACAGCACGGCATCCCCGTGCGAATCAGCACCGTAAGCAACTGAACTCAGCCGATTATCGGAGAAGTGATAAAGGGCGCCGTCATCAGACATAAGCTCACCGTTCCGGTACTTGTATTTGCTTTCAAGTACGACGGAACCATCCGCTGCAAGCAACCCCATATTTCCATCGCACATGACGAGAATCAAGCTATCCTTCCTCCTCAATCCATAATCCACTATGTCGTACTTGCATTCCGCGACGCGATTTCCCCTGTTGTCCAGGAGTCCGTACTTCCCGTCTTTCTTCACCGGGATCAATCCATCCGGCTCATTCTTCCGCCAAAACTTGAACCCCTTGTCTCCTTGGTAAAAATTACTGAAAATATGAATTACCCGGATCAGTTCTTCATCACCAAAACCGGACATCATGTCGACACCATCGTAGATACAAGGGGACAATTCATTCAGATCCATGTCGATACAACCATATTTCCCGTCTTTCTTCACACGGAAAACCCCTCCCCTGACAGGCGCTATTTCATCATAAGAAAGATGACAGTCCCGGCCGTCGATCCTTAGGTCATATTTCCCTTCCTTCACAACAATCTGGACATTGTACTGGCCGGACAACCGAATCTTGTCATAATCACAGGGAACAAGTTCCTTTCCCCGATAGTCGACAACACCCCACTTTCCGTTCCGTTTGAGATAGAAAGGGGCCTTGCCCTCTTCACAGGACCCTTCCCAATAATCCGGATAGTTTCCTTCCCAAGGATCCGGGGAACCTTTTATGTCATCATACTCACAAGGGATGATGACATTGAGGTCATTATCGGCAATTCCATATCTGCCCGAATTGTCGAGAACGCGCCAGCAAGAATTATAGGCCCTGGAAAGGTGGGCATAATCAAATCTGACCAGAGACTTGTCTATAAGAAAGGACTGTCCTTTCTCATTGATCACTTCGATGAATGGCTCCTTGTACCATTCGATATTATCGACTCCTTCATAAAGCCGGGTCATCCTCCCATTGTCCAAAAGATAAAGGGCTCCGTCGAATGAAAGGGCCAGGGCCTTTCCTTCCGGGAAGGCGATGCATTTCTTGAAATGACTCTGCTCCATTTCGTGTTATAACTATAGTAGGTTAGCTGTTTTGCAAATTTAAGCTTTTGCCTAGTTATGGGGTAAATGAGACTACCGTTGCGGGAAAATCAACAAACACCCGCTGAATAGCGAGCATCACCCCGCTGGAAGGAGTTAGGGCAATCAGGCAGAAGTTGATGATCTGGAACAGGATGATGCAGAGGACAGACTTTACCCTGCCCGGGCCGATGATATCCGTCTGGGAAAGGCGGATCTGTTTGGCCCATGCGCAGACGTGAAAGGAGTAAGAAAAACCGATAAGGATATCAATGATTGTCAGATAAACAGGGGTTCCCGTTGTGAAATGCCACGGGAGCATAGCCAGGGTAAAGATGGGCACGCAATAAGGAGAAAGAGTGATGGCGTGGTAGCCAAACCATCCGCTGCTATATGAGACATAACTATCCGTATCTTCCACTTTGAAGCGATAAATCTTCCTGAAAAAAAGAAGCGCA
>JAEEGL014599930.1_pt1 | contig 25326 bp, 17 predicted proteins | sample 9134231 | NCBI WGS metagenome assembly JAEEGL01 (sample SAMN16246548, study PRJNA631951) | gut metagenome | biome: gut microbiome; feature: rumen; material: fiber-attached | host: Bos | place: Iran: Karaj | collected 2018-10
ACAGACCTTACCAGTGAAAACACGAATCTCGCCGAGACTGTAACTGCTGCTACCTTTAATGGCTGGAAAAAGACTGAAGGAACCAGGACGCTCAATGCAGGTGAATTTGCACAATTGGATGGAATAGATGAAACCTCAAAAACTCCATATGGGACTCTTTATAATTACTATGCTGCTACCGCAGGTACTATACACGGAGAATTCTCTGATGTATTCTATGCCACATATGATATTTGTCCAGCTGGATGGCGATTGCCTTATGGAGGATATACCACCGGAGATTACAAATATCTTATAGACGAATATAACACATATGAACTTGTGAGAGCCTCAATATCCGAAGGTGGTGCTGCATTTGCTCTTTCTGGCGGTTTAGATAGTATACCAGTTGGGACCGGGAGATATGGAGATCTCTGGAGTTCAAATGGTTATGATGAATTTGTATTCGTAACATATATAAGTAATAGCACAGGTAGGTTTGGTTGGGGGTACGAATCAAGTCGCACATACGGATACGCTATGCGTTGTATAGCAAGAAAGCCTCTTCATAATTTCACCATTTCATACAATCCAGGTTTTGAAAACGTTACCATCAACGGTATTCCGCTCGCGAACGGAGATACCATGCAGCTCGAGGAAGGCCTAACTTACAAAATGGAAACAACGTTGTCTGAAGACTATAATTTTTCCGATTGGTCCGCCACGTTCGGCACTATAAAAACTCCAACCTCGAATTCCACCTCATTTATTATGGGAAACTCCGATACCACCCTTACCGCTACCGCCACTTTTACAGGAACATATATTCAGAACCTTGATGCCGCAAACTGTACCACTACTGCATCCAAAGTCTATGATAGCCGTGATATGCACCCATACACGATTCAACGTCTTAAAGATGGTAACTGTTGGATGATGGAAAACTTAGATCTTGGCCGTACAGAGTTAACAACAGACCTTACAAGTGAGAATACAAATCTCGCCGAAACAGTGACTGCGGACGTCTTTAATGGCTGGAAAACCGGTATAAATTCGTATGTCGCCGGAGGTTTCATTTTATCGGATGGCACAGACGAAATATCCCAGACTCCGTACGGAACTCTCTACAATTACTATGCCGCTTCTGCTGGTACAATTTCTGGAAATACAAACTATAAAAACGCAGAATATGATATTTGTCCTGCCGGATGGCGTCTCCCAACTGGTGATGACTCTGGAGAATTTCAAGCTCTGTATGCACAGTATAATTCTTACGATCTGATGAGAGCATCGATTGAAGATGATGGAGCTGCTTTTGCTCTTGCTGGCATCGGCATCGGTAGCAGTACTCCGATCCTTCAGGGTAACGTAGCTTTATACTGGTCTTCTACGAATGAATACGGCAATAGTGCAAGTGGCCTATATTTCAATCTGCCTATTGTTCTTCCGGTGTCCAATAATAGTCGCAACAACCAGGGCTCTATTCGCTGCATTCTCCATATTCCTCTGACCATCTCAGATCTTACCTATATGCAAGATTTTAATGGATTGTCTGATAGAGATAAGGCTTCCGTCCTTGACTCCATGGAAGACAGCACCGTATACAATCTCATTGATAACCGCGATAATAAATCCTATGCTATTGCGAAACTTAAAGATGATAATATCTGGATGGCAGAAAATCTCGATCTTGGTCGTACAGAGCTCACCGCTGATCTTACCAGTGAAAACACGAATCTTAGTAAAACTGTAACTGCGGCAACATTTAATAGTTGGAAGAAAACTACGGGAACACAAACGTACGATGCTGGCATATTCATTTCCGTGGATGGAACTGATGAAATGTCACAAACTCCATACGCTACCTTATATAACTTTTTTTCTGCATCCGCAGGAACTGTTTCAGGAGAATCTAATAATGAAGATGCAACAAATGATATCTGTCCCGCAGGCTGGAGGATGCCAATTGGAGGTGGAACAGGTGAATTCTATGCCCTTTACAATCAATATAATTTTGAAAATCTCATGAGGAAACCTATTACAGAAGGAGGTGCAGCATATGCTCTATCCGGAACATTCGGATACAATGCCCCAGCACCTGGAGGCGTAGGAGGAAATTGGTCATCCACGCATGTTATAGACACAAGCGTATATGTTATTCATGTCAGAACAGACGGTGTTTCGCCAAATACTGGTTATCGACGCCATAATGGACTTAGCGTTCGTTGTCTGGTTAAATAAAAGAATACAGCGCTCTGACAGTTTTAATTATAATTTCAGGGATTATTGCTACAATTCAGCAACATAGAAGACTATGTTACTTTGCTTTTCTGTGTAAATATCTGGAAATGCATCATTTGCTTTTTAGGCGCTTGCGGTTAATCTACAGAACTCTGTAAGCATAAGGACTTTGATCTCGTATTATCAGTGGCGTCGGTTTTCAGTTCTACGTATTTACTCCAGTAGGAGCTTTTTGGTTAATTGACTTTTTATCATATTTGTACTATAATATGAGAAGAAGCCATATTTTAGGGGGTGAAAAAATGGGCTTGGTTTCTAAGATTATAGAGGCTATTACGAATAGGCCTCTTGCTGAAAACTGTTGCCAGTGTGGTTCAAATGATATTACCGTAACTGTCTGGACCCAAAGCGACGGATCCTATCTTGGCACTGTCCAATGCGATAATTGCAAACGCTGTCGCGTTGCCGAGAGTACTTTTTCACAAGATGATGCCTTAAAAGCGGCAGTACAAAATTGGAATGATGAATGTATCTTTTGGCGAAGCATGCTTAAAAAAGGATATCATCGATAAACATGAACAACGTTTCAAAATGCACCTTATACTCTTACGCATCATGCGTCGCCACCTTGTAAAAGGTGGCTTTTTATAGTATAATAATTCTTATGAAAAGGTTACCAATTGTAGCACTGATTGGACAAACTAACGCCGGAAAATCTTCTCTTTTAAATCGTATGGCAAAGAAAAATATTGCTATCGTAGCTAGAGAAGAGGGTACCACACGCGATAACGTGGTGGCTAAGATTGATGGACGGTTTATTTTGATTGATACTGCCGGGCTTAAGGACCCGTCTGATGATTTTGAAGCTTCAATCCAGGAACAGATTAGCGATGCTATTGATTCGGCAGATATTATTTTAGTGACGCTCGACTCCTCTAAATATTTCGATCATAAAGATGCTAAAATTGCGAAAGACGCGCTTCGCTCTAAAAAACCAGTGTTTTTAGTGCTTAACAAGTGTGACCTCGGTGATTCTTTGCCAGTTACAGAATTCCGCGCACTTGGCGTGGCGCCAGAAAATATTCTTTATGTTTCCGCTACAACTGGAGCCGGTATTAATGAATTAAAGAAAACTATTCTAAGCGCAACTAACGATTCTGATTTATTAGAGAAAAATGTCTATTATGGCACTGAAGATACTGATAATAACGCACTCAAGATTGCATTAATTGGTCGTCCAAACGTAGGCAAATCTTCACTTTTTAATACTCTCTCAAAAAAGCAGCAGGCAATCGTTAGCTCAAAACAGGGTACTACGCGCGACATTAATAGAGTTAATGTAAAATATAAAGGTCGCATGCTCGAAATATTGGATACGGCAGGTCTTAGAAAGCCAGGTAAGCGCGAAGTGGGAATTGAAAAGTTCTCTGCAATTCGCACGTTGGCCGCGATTGAAGAGGCCGATATTTGTTGTCTTTTAGTTGATTCTACCGAACCCCATAGCAAATTAGACCAATCACTCGCTGGACAAATTGTTGATGCTGGTAAGGGAATTATCATGGTCGTTACAAAGGGAGATTTATTAGAGGATGCTACACCGACTAATTATTTCGGTGATGAAAATGCCAAAAATCGTACCGCGGCTGATTTTCTAATCGATGCGCTTGAAAAGGACTTTGACTTTTTGCCTTATGCGCCCGTGATTATCACCAGCTCCGAAACTGGTCTAAACGCTACTAAACTGTTTGAATTGGCGCTCGAAATCGATGACAATAGACATTTGCAAATCAAAACTTCCGAATTGAATAAAATCCTAAATGAGGCAATTATTTCTCATGTCCCAGCTGGGCTCAAAAATACACGCCCGAAACCAAAATATATCGTGCAGACCGATGTTTGCCCACCTTGGTTTGTGGTGCATGGTCATGATTTAGGTTTACTACACTGGTCTTGGAAGCGTTATTTGGAGCGAAAAATCCGCGAAAAGTACCCTTTCGTTGGAACGCCGATTATGTTTTCTTTTCGTGGCGATAAATAAGTTTTTGTGTTATACTTATAGTGTGGGTGGGAGCAACATTAAGTGCTCCTTTTTTGGAGTAAATATCGTACCTTAAAAAGGAGGTTAGAGTTATGCCTTTAAGCCAGCCTATCTATGTGCTTGATACCAATATTTTGATTGACTATCCAAACATCATTCCAGGCGGAAAGGCCGCCAAACCGGAAGAGCCAACGATTGACCTTACCGGTAAACATTTGGTGATTCCGTCAGCGGTGATCAGAGAGCTTTCCAGTTTCAAACGTGAAAAAAGCGAACGTGGCAAAACTGCACGAGTGGTTTTGAAGCGGCTTCGGGAAATGGCTGAGCAAAAGCATCTTACGCTCAATCAATCTTATCACATGAAAGACTACATTGTTGTGCCAGGAACAGAGCAAACTATTTCAATTCTGCCGGTACACAGAGATTTCAGTGAAGTTGTACCGTTTTGTCCGGACGATACCGACATGGATGGCCAGATTATTCTGACGGCTCTTGCTACGGCATTTATTATCAACGATTTGCCGCTTCACTCAATTCCGCATCAGACGATTGATAATTTGGGAGATAACACTCCGTTTTTCGATGGTGTTATTCTTCTTACAAATGACAATGGTTTGGCTATTCGAGCAAGAGAAAGAGGACTTCTCACCAGCCGTTATGGTTACAAATCCCCGCCGCCCTACACTGGGAGGCGCGATTTGGTTGTCCCAAATAAATTGTTCGAGATGTTTTACTATGATTTTAGAATTGAGGGCGAGGCTTTTAAAGAACTGATGCCGAGCGAGCCAAGACTAATCGCAAACGAGTTCATTGTGATGTATCCGGAGCGCCCAGAGGATTTCCCGTATTATGATCCGACGGACGACCCATACTTTACAAATGTCGGTAGATACGATGCGGTCGAAAACGCCATCGTGCCACTAAAATTCGTCAGGAGTTCAACGGTAAAACCGCTCAGCGTTGGACAGGCGATGTATGCCGAAGTGTTGGCGAATCCCACGATTCCGGCAGTAATCTGCACCGGTCCGGCCGGTTCAGGCAAAACCTACATGGCAACTGCATATAGTTATAATGCCTGTATTGTCGGTCAGTATATCGGTGTGGCAATTGTGCCGTGTGAAAACACCAATAAAATTGGCGCCTTACCTGGAGATTTGAGCGATAAAATGGATCCACAGGTCAGACCGTTTAAAAACGCATTGAGAAACTATCTTTTGAATGAAGATCCTACATTTAGGAAAGAAATCGAGAACTTGCGTAAATACGGTAGTGCAGATGCGCCGAGCGACGAACAGGAATGCGAGTGCAACGATGCTTGCGAATGCATGGAATCGGAAAAACCAAATGGTAAATCTAATAGCAAAAAACGCAAGCGTGAAGAAGACGACGAAGAAGAGATGGAAGCCGGCAAGACTTCTACTAAACAGCGTCGTAAGCAACGTAGGACCTATCGCACTAAGAGAAAGGCGCCGCAAAAGTCTATCATGAAGATGCTCGATGAACGGATTGAGATGATTTGGCGAAGCTGGTTTGTGCCAATTCCAATCGAAAACGCGCGTGGTCAGGATTTTGCCTATCATATTGCGGTTTACGATGAATTCCAAGATCAGAACGCTTCGCAGGCCGACACACTAATAAAGCGTATCGGCGCCAATGGCAAAATTGTTCTCACTGGCGATATTGAACAGATTCATTCACCATATCTCGATGAAGAGAATAATGGCATTGTGTATGCATCCGGCTTACTCTTTGACGACCCGATGGTCGCTAGAATTTCGTTTACCGAAGACGATGTTGTGCGTCACCCGTTAGTGAAGCTAATTGCTGAAAGGCAAAAACAGGCTAAAGTAACGAACGACGATGACGACGTCTAACCTCCTACCCATTACCCCCATTTTAAATGGGGGTATTTTTATTGTGATATAATGACCTTATGAAATTAATTGTCGGGCTCGGAAATCCTGGAAACCAATATAACTTTACAAGGCACAATTCTGGCTTTTTAGCACTCGATTTTTATTTTAAGCTTAAGCACCTTACTTTTGATGCAAAACCGCGTCTTGGCGCCATTTGTGGCCGTACAGGCGATATTTTATTCATCAAACCACAGGATTATTACAATGAAAGTGGTCGGGCGGTGCGTGAATATATGCGATATTACAAAATAGCACTTTCTGACATTTTAGTGATTTGTGATAATTTTGATCTTGAATTTGGCAAAATTCGCACACGCTCCTCTGGTGCAGCTGGAGGCAATAACGGATTAAAATCTGTTGATAAAGAATTAGGGAGCAGTGAATACTCTCGCGTTCGCATTGGCACAGGGAACGATGAACTGCGCAAAAAAATGGGCGATGTGGATTTTGTACTATCGAAATTTACTCCGGAAGAGAAAGCAAAGCTTCCAGAAATATTAGTATCTGTTGCCGAAAAAATTGATGAATTTATAGGATAGTCCAACTATTCATCCCGATTGCGCGGATACGACCTTTAATTTCAAGTAGTGTAATATTTTGATTAAACACTTCTGGCGGTATCATAGAATCTTGCATGATTTCTTCACTGGTGGAATTGCCGCTTGCAATAGATTGGAGAATATTGGTTTCTACATCGGTATCTCCAATTAGATGGTTTTTCTTGAATCTTTTCTGTTTTTTATAATAATCTTCCGGAAAAAGAAGACTCAAAATATCATCTGGCGAAGTGTATGGATAAGCACCTTGGGCGATTAGTTTATTGCAGCCTCGAGAATATGGATTAGTGATATTACCAGGGACGGCAAATACTTCTTTACCTTGTTCTATGGCGTGAGTGGCGGTATTAAGAGAGCCGGATTGTTCTGCCGCTTCCACGACAACCACGATATCAGATAAACCGGAGATAATGCGGTTGCGATAGAGAAACGAGGTTTTATGATCAACAGCGCGTTGATCGTAATTATTAATATATTCACCGGGCGCAAGTGGAATATTGATAGAATCAGCATTATTTGGCGGATATTCACTAACTATAGCGCCATTTTGTTGGATTATCTGATGCGCAAGAGAAATGTGCGGTTTAGGATATATTTGATTAATCGGAGTACCGAGCACGGCCACCGTAACGCCACCAGCGTCTAAACAACCACGATGGGCAATACTGTCTATGCCATAGGCAAGTCCGGAAATAATCACTACTCCATATTTAGCCAATGTAAAAGCTAAATGGTAGGCGATTTCTTCACCATATCTCGTATTATGGCGAGAGCCCACAATTGCTACGGTTTTTGGTCGAATTTTTTTACCATTTTTTGACATTTTTTGTGGTATTTTTCCATAATAATACAATGTTTTAGGCATAAGCGCAATAGTATTTAACACCTCTGTAAAATTCTCGTCCAGGGGTGAAATTTGGTTGATTTTTTCGTCAAAGTGTGAAAAAAGTGTTGACATTATTGCTCCTGTGTGATATAATGATGTCAGTTAGGGCGCAAAAAGCGTCCTACCGCACCTAAATAAGTTATAATTTCAGCTATACTACTCGTAGTGTAGCAGAAATTGCGTGCTTTTGAAACCCATTCGGACATTAAATTTCTTTAAGGTTTAATGTTTATAAGTATTACCTCCACTTTAGAGTGGGACTCTTCGAAGGCATAGCAATCCCTCTAACCGGCGGGCCCCAAGTTTGTGTGAGGTGGGTCGCGCTTCCGGGGTTCACCCGGTATAGTAGTGAAGAGTTAGAGGGCCAAAAAACCCTCATGATTTAGGTGATGCCCACCCTTGCCTAAACGTGAGGGTTTTTTAGTGCCATGCATGATATAATAAGCTTATGGATATGATGATAGTTGCTTCGATATGTGCCGGAATTGCCGGTTTAGCATTTACAGGGTGGGGAATATACCAGATAAAAACCGGAAAAATGGTGGCAAAAAACAGGGCCTATCCGGTAGATGAACCGAGAGAAGTAGGTGTGCTATTCTCGTATATCGGCATCCTTGGTATTGTTATGATGTTGAATTTATTATTTCATAGTGAATCAGTTGAAATCCCCTATGAAGCGGTAAAAATCATAGAAAAAATTAGCGTTGGGACCGGTTTATTCGGCACATTTTTACTAATTATAATTGGTGTCTATGATTTAATTAAAAAGCGTGTTTTCAGTATTAAAACAACACCAAAAACAAAGAAAGCGATAAAAAAATACTACATTCCGATTGGTCTATTTAGTATCATGGCAGGCGTATTCGTTCCTGCCGGAATAATTGCAACATTTTTCTCAGAAATTGATAAAACAGTGACTGATACATTCTTTATAGTCGGTATAGTATCGACGTTGGCACTAAGTATTTTGATGAGCTTGATAGAAGCTTCGGCAAAACCAAAAAACAGATAAATTAAAGAAATGCTCGTGCTTGACGCGTGTGATATCATAGTATTATGGCTAAAAATTTGGTAATCGTAGAGAGCCCAGCGAAGGCACATACTATCGAGAAATATCTCGGTAAAGATTTTAAAGTGCTCGCGAGCGTGGGACATATTCGCAAAGACACAAAAGTCGATAAAAACACTTTTGATGTAACTTATGAAATTGATCCGGAACACAAAACGATTATTGCTGAATTGAAGAAAGAAATAAAAAATGCCGACAAAATCTGGCTCGCGACCGATGAAGACCGCGAAGGTGAGTCGATTTCTTGGCATTTGCTCGAAGTTTTTAAGTTGCCGAAGAATACGGCTCGAATTACGTTTCATGAGATAACCAAACCAGCACTCGAGGCTGCGATTAAAAATCCGCGCGCAGTAGATATGGATATGGTAGCGTCACAACAAGCGAGGCAAACTCTTGATATGTTGGTGGGATATGATTTGTCTGATATGGTACGTAAAAAAGTCCCTGGGGCAGTATCGGCCGGACGTGTACAGAGCCCAGCATTACGTTTGGTAGTAGAACGCGAAAAAGAAATTGAAAAATATGAGGGAAAATCGTCTTTTAAGATAAGTGGTGAGTTTAATTATGGCAAAACCTTTAATGCTACTTACGATGGCAGTGTTTTAGACGATGAAAAAACTGTTCACGAATTGCTTGAGAGATTATCGAAAGCGAAGTTTATTGTAAAAGATGTGGAAGAAACGGAAGGCGAAAAAGCCAACCCGGTGCCATTTACGACCGCAGCGCTTCAGATTGAAGCAAATGCGAAGCTCGGTTTTTCTTCTCGCACGACAATGAGCGCCGCACAAGGTCTTTATCAGTCAGGCTTAATTACTTATCACAGAACTGATTCCTTAAACTTGTCGAAACAGGCAATTGGGGCGATGGCCGGATATATAAAAGAAGTATTTGGCGAAAAGTATTTGAAGACGAGGCATTTTAAGACAAAAGATGCTTCTGCGCAGGAAGCGCATGAGGCAATCCGTCCGACCGATATTAATAAGACTGTAGCTGGTAAAAATAATTACGAAAAAAAGCTTTATCAATTAATCTGGGCACGTACGTTAGCTACGCAGATGGCAAATGCTAAAGTTACTAAAACTGCTATTCATATTGATGCATCAACACCAAAAAAAGATTCGTTTACTGCCAAAGGTGAAGTGGTGATTTTTGACGGTTTCTTGAGGGTTTATGGCAAAAGTAAGGATTTAGAACTTCCGAAGGTTAAGAAAGGTGATGTAATTGATTGCATTTCGCTAAGCGCGAAACAAACATTCGGTAAGCCACCAGTAAGATATACTGAAGGCTCTTTGGTGAAAAAATTGGAAGAACTCGGCATTGGTAGACCTTCGACTTATGCCTCGATTATGACAGCGATTCAGGCGCGTGGGTATGTGGTAAAGGGCGAATCTGAAGGCGAAGAAAGAGATATTATAGAATTCCATATCTCGGCAGGTTCTGATAAAGTCGAGCGTGTAATTACTAAAGAAAAATTTGGTGCGAATAAGGGTAAATTAGTGCCAACCCCGATTGGCGAATTGGTGGCCGGATTCTTAGTTGATAACTTCAAAAATATTGTGGATTATAAGTTTACAGCAAATATTGAAAAAGATTTAGATCTTGTAGCCGATGCAAAATTGGAGCGCGTAAAGATGCTCCGAGATTTCTATGGCCCATTTCATAATACGGTTTTGGTAGCACAGGGTGTAGAAAGATATAATAATGCAAAACTATTAGGACATGATCCAAAGACCGGAAAACCAATTTACGCTAAAGTCGGTAAGAACGGAGGATTCATCCAATTAGGCAACAACGAAAAGGAGGCTGGCGAAAAGCCACGCTTTGCGCCACTTCCAAAGCGTAAATCCGTAAAAACCGTGACGCTCGAACAAGCATTAAAACAATTAGAATTACCGGCCTTACCGCGCGTGCTTGGCAAAGCTAAGGATGGAAATGAATTAATTGCTGCGAACGGTCCATTCGGCCCATATCTTAAAGGCGGTAAATATAATATACCAATGAAAGATTATGATCCATATACGGTAACATTCGAAGAAGCTTTGCCACTATATCAAGCAAAGGTTGATTCAATTATTGCCGATTGGGGCGATATTCTGATTATTAATGGCGCATATGGGCCTTATGTAAAAGGACCGGGGCGTCGTAATAATGCTAAGATTCCAAAAGAAACCGATCCAAAGACTATTACCCTCGGACAGGCAAAGGAAATGCTTGAAAACAAGCCGAAGAGTAAAACCCGAAGAGGGGCGAGAGGGAAAAAAACCTCAAAGAAAACTGCAAAAAAGAATAAATAACATTGAAACAATAATACATACTGGACGGGTCCTGCCGGTTGCTTTCCTCCCCCAAAATTGATGGCAATTTTGGGGGACCCCCTCCGCAACCGTCACCCGTCCATGTTGTGCTTTTCTGTCGTCTATCTACTTTATGTTATTATTATTTGCTTATGTTTTATAATTTTTTTTCACAATTGTAAAAAATGTGCTACAATAAATAATAGATTTTTACACATTCGTAGTTGACAAGAGCGTAAAACTATGATATTATAGGCAAAGTTAACAAAATTAATAGGGATGGAATAAGGAAAATACTGATGGACCAAAATGCGGAAATCCTCAAAAAAGCAATATCCGGAAGCCTAAAAATAATCGAACAAGACCGCGAAAAAGAAATTATTTCTCGTCGCTTCGGGCTAAACGGACGTAAAGAAACACTTGAACAAATAGGCGAAATGTTATCAATCACGCGCGAGCGTGTTAGACAACTCGAAAAAGCTATTTTAATCCGTCTCCAAATATCCGCTGAGGAGAACGAAATCCCTGAACTCGCTGCCGCTGAAAAGATTTTAGTTCGTAATCTTACCGAGATGGGCAGAGTTGCAAAACTTACCGATCTCGCTAATAAAGTTTATAATCATAAACCGACTAATTCCGATGTTACCGGCATTTATTTCATTGCTACTTTTGCAAAGAATTTAACTGTTGTAGAAGAAAATGACAAATATGAAGCAGCTGTCGGTATTGCCGAATATGGCGATGAAAAGACAATTCGTAACAAGGTTGATGAAATCGTCAAAGTAATAAAAGAGAATAAAGCGCCGATGACGCTCGATGAGCTTGACAATAAATTAAATTATGAGCATCCTGACCATATTAGAGCTATTGCGTCAATATCTAAACAGCTCGCTTCTCTTAATGGTCTCTGGGGACTCACAAAATGGCCGACTGTAAATCCGAAAAATATTCGTGATAAAATATTTGTGATTTTGGAGACTAATAAAGAACCGATGCATTTTTCCGAAATTGCTAAAGAGATAAAGCAGTCTAATTTCAAGCGTAAAGATGTCACAGTGCAGGCAATCCATAATGAACTGATTAAAGATTCTCGTTTTGTTTTGATTGGGAGAGGCATATATGCGCTTTCTTCTTGGGGGTATAAAAAGGGAACTATCTCCGAAATTGTCGTTTCTATTCTTTCAAAGAGCAATAAGCCAATGACAAGGGAAGAGATTGTAAAGCAAGTCCTGAAAGTTCGTAAAGTAAAAGAAACTACTATTTTGCTAAATTTACAGAATAAGAAATTGTTTAAAAAGGTCGATAAGAACTTATACACTTTAGCGTAAGCTATGATACAATATACTTATGGATGCTGTCATACATTTTATTCTAATGCCAATTTTCTGGATACCAGTGGTAGGTATATTGGCATTCTTGACGTATCGCAATTATAAAAAGCTCAATAAACTACAAGTACTAAATGTAGATTCAGTACTTTTGATGCTTGAAATTCCCCGCACTAACGACAAAAAAGAGCTCGCCGCAGAACAGTTATTTGCGAGTCTGCATGGTATTCTAAGAGACAAAAACGAATTAAAAAACTCTGGCGGCGTGCAAGAACATTTGTCGTTTGAAATCGTCTCGACGGCCGGGCAAATTAAGTTTTATGTATGGGTACCGAGAATATTGCAAAGTTTTGTAGAGGGACAGATTTATTCACAGTATCCTACAGTACAAATCTACAAGATGAATGAGGATTATGTCGATTCACGTGATAAATACAGCGTTTGCTACTCGACAGAGCTCGGATTAGTCGAAAATGAGGCTTTACCTATTAAAACTTTTGATTCGTTTGAAGTCGATCCGCTCGCCGGAATCACTGGAACTTTAGCAAAGCTTAGTCCGGATAAGTCAGAAGAAATGTGGATTCAGATTTTGACGCGTCCGATTGCCGATGATTGGCATAAGAACACTACCGATAAGTGGATTAGACAAGTCAAAACTGGCACAAAGTCGTTTTTTGGCGGTGGGTTTGACTGGAAATATATTGGCGAAATATTCTTAGCACTGTTTCGTCCACCAGAAGGTGGCACCGGTGGGGAAGTAAAGGTTGAACTTTCCGAACGCGCTAAAACACAAGTTGCTAAAGCCGAAGAAAAGGCTACGAAGCTCGGCTATGAAGTCAAAATTCGCTTAGCTTATCTCGGTCATAGCGATGTGGATGCGAAACTAAATATGCAGGCTCTTGTTGGATCATTTAAGCAGTATAATTCCACTAATCTAAATGGTTTCAAACAATTGGAAGGGAAGTTTAGTAGGGAAGCGTTGAATGCGTACAAAATGCGTGAATTCGCGGACCATGGTTTTATTTTGAATATTTCGGAGCTTGCTTCGGTTTATCATTTACCACACACTTCAGTAGAGACGCCAAATATCGTTTGGGCATCATCTAAAACAGCTGAACCTCCGGCAAAACTTCCAGTTATTACTGGTGATTCTAAGAATGATGAAAATATTTCTGCATTTGGATTAACTAATTTCCGTGGCATCAATCACCAATTTGGTTTAACACGTCGCGACCGTTCGCGTCATGTTTATATAATTGGGCAAACTGGCGCCGGTAAAAGTGGTATGCTCGAACTCTTGGCACTTTCGGATATTTATTATAATCAAGGTTATTGTATTATCGATCCACATGGCGACTTTGCAATTGACAACCTTAAGTTCATCCCGGAATCACGCATTAAAGATGTAGTTTATTTCAACCCGGCCGATACTTCTTATCCGGTAGCCTTTAACCCGCTCGAAGTTTATGATCCTTCGAGGAAGCCAAATATTTGTTCTGAAGTCATCGGAGTTTTGAAACGTATGTTCGGTGATTCTTGGGGCCCGAGGCTCGAACATATTTTGCGCTATACACTTCTTGCTTTACTCGACAGACCGGAAACAACGCTGCTCGATATTTCGAGAATGTTGACAGACAAAGAGTTTAGAAAAGAGACTCTCGAATACTGTCACGATGTGACGGTGCTTCAATTCTGGAAACACGAATTTGGCCAATGGAATGAAAAACAGGTCAATGAGTCCATCGCACCAGTGCTTAACAAGGTAGGTGCCTTTACGGCCAATCCAATCATTCGTAATATTATCGGCCAGCCAAAATCTTCTTTTGATGTACGTAAGATTATGGATGAGGGAAAGATCTTGGTAGTAAACCTTTCGAAGGGTTTGATTGGCGAAGATAATGCTGCGATTCTTGGTTCGTTCTTAGTCACAAAGGTACAGCTTGCGGCTATGTCTCGTTCTGACATCCCTAACGTGGCAGATAGACGACCATTTTATCTTTATGTAGATGAGTTCCAAAACTTTGCCACTGATTCGTTTGCCGTAATTCTTTCCGAGGCTCGTAAGTATGGGTTGAATCTCACAGTGGCCAACCAGTATGTAGCACAGATGACTGATTCGGTGCGTGATGCAGTATTTGGCAACGTAGGTACCACAATTTCCTTCCGTGTATCAGCAGACGATGCACCGATACTTGTAAAGCAATTTGAGCCAATATTTGACGCTTCTGACCTACTTCAACTAAATAATAGGCATTTTATCATTTCGATGATTATAAACGGCGAAAAGGTACCTGCATTCTCTGCTACGACGCTTTCTATACCAGACTCGCCGTCCGAGGATAATTTCAATAGCATCATTGAATGGTCGCGTGCCAATTATGCCAGGCCGCGTGCCGAAATTGAAGCGGAAATCCGTGAAACGATTGAGCAATCCGAAAAGTATAAAAAAGAGCTGTCTGACTCTGGCAGGCAAGAGGGAATGCAGTTTGCACCAGTATCTCGTAAAATGACTTCTGCCCCATCCGTACCGTCTAACGGCTTTGTATTTAAGCCCGAACAAAAACCGAACTTTAAACCGATGAGCGTAAGCGACCCAACGCCACAGGCCGATTTTAGACGCACGAAGCTTAGTCCAAATGCCGCCGAAGGCAAGACAAGGCCAGGATTAAAAGATTTGGCCAAACTCGTAAAAGAAAAAGAAGAGAACCCGAAGGGAATTAATGAGCCTCAAAAAGCGCCCCAGAAAGCCTCTGAAACGGTGCCTAAGCGCGAAGAAAAGTCCAATGACAGGCATGATCATAAAAAGAAAGGGAAGCAAAGGCATAATAAATCTGCTAAAAAGATGGCAAACGTTGCTTTTTCCGCTTCTTCCCCTGTTAAATCTCAGTCCTCCCCTATTAAGCCAGTTGCTTCAGTTGCTAATAATAGCAAATCTTCTACCCCTGTTTCCTCCCCTGTTAAGCCGGCCATAAGATATCATGAGAAAGATGTAATTGAAATTCGCCCATCACACGAGGGTGCACCCCTAAATAAGGCTATAAATGACCCTGGAAACTATGTGGAAGTCGATGGGTCGGTAGACGGATTCTTAGCAATAAAACACGACAAATAATATAGAATTAAACGTCAAAATTAGACCACAGCCAGGCCGTGATAAAAATTGACGGAATTTAGGACGAACCAACAATCATCTTTTTCATATAGTTTTAATGTCGCACAATACATCTTTTAAGACATTACGGTATATGAAATCGGACGGTGAATGAATCGTCTTATATGGCTGATATTAACGCAGGCGGTTTAATTTCGCCGGCGGACTAAGGGAATTGTTGGCCCGATTTGTTTTATTATTGCTGTACAATGATTCGAATTTTTACTTTAAATTATCAATTATTACATGTAAATAATTAGCAAAAATGCCAATGGAATGGTTGTAGGTGTGGCTGATACCTGTAAAGTTAGGATTTATGTGGCAGCGATTTTGGTAATTCTGAGATCTCAAAATCGCTCCGGAAATGCTTTTTGACGCCCACCCCTATTAATGTCGCTTTTTGCCTGAAGTTTTCCACAGTTTAGGCCTAATTTTTCGAATTTGACATTTCCCCGCTTTTATTTCCCTTTTTTATATTCTCCCCTGTTTTGGCTATAGTTTCCTTTTCGTATAATATGCAAAAAACCGAAAGTTCCCGAACAAATACCGAACAAAAGAGCATTAAACCAATATAGAACAAAAACCGAACAATTCCCTATTCTTCAGGGGTTTCTTCGGTCTCGGGTAGAGGTTTCCAGTAGGCTTTACCGTCGATGCGGACGTCGATATAGGTAAAGTCCATCGTGCCGGCAGCTTTGAGATAGCGAATCATACGATCTGTGTCTTCGGCAGATACGCCGGTGCCACGGTCGATATTCATCTTAATATAGCCAGTAAATCCATCTAAGTAAAAATGGACTTCACGGATAGTGCCGGCGGGAATAACGGCTTTGGTCGGCGTGTAGCCGAGCTCTCTTAAATCAGCTTCGGCTTGGCCAATATATTCTTTCATACGGGAAGTAATGTTGCCACCGGTGGCAGAAGCATCTTCATCGACGACCTCAATAGTCGGCGTGTATGGAACAGAAACGGTGATAGTTGTAACGGAATTGTCGGTTTCGGTGTCTTTGGGCATAAAAAGCGAAATAAACCAAACGATGACAACAATTGCGATAGTAAGACCGACGATTGTAGCGGCGATACGGAGGGTTTTTTGACGTTTATTCTTCTTATGAACGGCGATGCGTTCGGAGGCGGTTTCGAGGCGTTCCCTCTCGCCACGAATAGTGCGACCTAATTTCATAGTAGATTTGCGGTTGGCCTTGCGGCGAGCGAGTTTAGGGGGAATAGTGGACGGAGGCGCCTGTGTTTCTTCCGATTTTGAATTATCTTTTTTGCGTTTTTTGATGCCCACCATAAGATTTATGCTGCCTCGTTAATAATCATTTCGGCTAAGACGCGCGCAGCGTCAGAGCGAACTTCTTTATGTAATGCTTCGGCCATATCTTGACGATGACGAGGAGATTTGACAAGATGCTGGATAGCTTCGTAAAGAGTATTGAAGTTCTTCATCATTTCGGAATCGTATAGCACTTCGGCAGCGCCGAGGCTTTTGAGACGTTCGGCATTACGAACTTGATGGCTACCTGGCAGACGCTCAAATGGCACTAATATCACAGCTTTTTTAAGGGCTGCGAGCTCAGCAATAGTGGTAGCACCAGCACGCGAAACTACGACATCGGCAGCGCCCATGAGTTCGTTCATAGCGGTGTTAAATTCCCACATGCGAAAGTTAGATTCGAGCGAAGCGTTGTCCCAATTTTCGTATTTTTTAAGATCAATCATATCTTCATAGTGTTTGCGTCCAGCAACCAATGCAACAGATGTGAATTTGAGAAGTTCTGGCAAAATAGTACGAGTGGCTTCGTTAAGATTCTCAGAGCCTTGCGAGCCACCAGTAATAACTACGAGAGGTTTTTCCGGATTGAAAGAAAAAGCCTTTTTAAGTGACATACTGCGTGGGAGCGACACGGCGCGATACTCTGGGCCGACTGGAATGCCAGTCCAAACATAATTCGGATGCGCCTCCAAAACTTCGTCTGATGGCGGCATACCAAAAGCGACTTTTTTGGCTTTTTTCATTAAAATACGATTAGCTAAGCCAGCTACAGCATCGGATTCGTGAATAATATAAGGTATTTTAAATAGACGTGCAATAAGACCGACTGGAAGCCCGACGTAACCACCTTTTAAAAAAATGACATTGGGGCGAGATTTCTTAGAAAGTAGTCGGAAAAAGACCGTAAAAAGACCAAAAAGAAAACCAAAGAAGCCCAGGATATTCCCAATAATTAGATCTTTTAGAGTGATATCAAAATGGATAAAATAATCTTTGAATTTCCAACCAGAGTAACGGTGGAATTTGCCGGCTGGAATACGGCGTACGCGAACGGAAGAACCTTTGGACTTTTCCCTGCCATCAGTCCAATTAACACCGAGCTCAGTGGTAAGTTTGGTAACATTTTTATAGTATTTAAAATCAGTCCAAAATTCAACCGTAGCACGCGGTCTTTGCTCCAAAATCTCACGAACGACTGCGACGGCCGGTGTAATGTGGCCCCCCGACCCTCCGCCGACTACTAGTATTTTCATCTTTAATTACCTCTCTATTAGTATAACACGAAATTTGTAAACTTAGGCCGATTGCAAAGGATATAAACATCATACTGGTGCCTCCGTAAGACAAAAGTGGTAAGGTGATGCCAGTAACCGGAACGAGTCCAGTCATGGCCATAATATTAACCACAACTTGAGCTAAAGTCCATGAGAAAACACCGATGACATAAAAACGCTCATTATTGGCATCGGTATGCTCGGCCACTTTTAGCATGTGCGATAGCATAATGCCAAAAACAATTATGATGAGAAATAGCCCGACAAAACCAAAAGTTTCGCCCATAATTGCAAAGACGGAGTCGTTGATGGACTCTGGAAGATAGCCAGTAGCTTGAATTGAATTACCAATGCCAACACCGAACAGACCACCAGTGCCGATGGCGAGCATGGCATTTTCGATATGGTAAGTTGAGTCGGTACTTGCGGAACCGGAAATCGTATCCAACCAGGCCGTGATGCGTTCCATGCGGTGGCTGGAGGTGGCGATGGCGCCAACACCAGCAACCAAAACGATGACGAGCATAATGAGATATTGCTTGATAGATAGTCCGGACACTAAAAGCATACCAAAAATAATGGCAATTAGTGCGACACCAGTGCCTAAATCACCTTGACCGACGATAACTAAAGCGAGCGAAGAACCGCAAATGACAATAAGTGGAAGCCAAAAGTCTCTAAACTTTCCAATCGTTCCCTCTTCTTTTTTACGAGTTAAGAAATCAGCTAAATAAATCACTAAGGCTAATTTTAGGAATTCAGCGGGCTGAAAACTGAGTGGGCCGAGGTTATACCAGCGGCACTCGCCGAGTTCACATTTAGCCAATGAAGAGCCAGATAATGCTAAAACCCAAAGAAGCGCAGAAAGAAGAAGAGCTACAATCATGATTGGCTTTGCAAATTTATGGATGAGTTTGTAAGGAATTACCTTAAAAGCTAAGAAAAATGCCGCAACCGAAACTGCTACAGAACGGAGCTGTCCTAAGAAAAAATCGTTCGGACCGTAGTCTGTGCCGTATGCAGAGTTTAAGACGTTGGCTCGCATCGGACCAATGGCATAAATTACAATTAGGCCGAGTGCCATTAGACCAAGTGTCGAAAATAAAATCACAAGATCTGACTTGTGTTTTCTTTGCATACTAAATTGCGCCTCCGGTGGCAGCCAAGAATACTCCTACGAATGCACAAACACCTGCAATAATCCAAAAACGCATCACAATTTTGGCTTCGCCCCAACCTTTAGCTTCGAGATGATGGTGAAGTGGTGCAGAAATAAATACCTTACGATGGAAGAATTTCTTACTGATTAATTGAATCAGGCTGGAGCTGGTCTCTACCACAAATGGTAGGCCGATGACTGGCAAAAGTAAGAAAGAGTTGGTCATCATTGAAACGACGCCGAGTCCTGCGCCAAGCGCAAATGAGCCGGTGTCCCCCATCATAAAACGAGCTGGTGGCACATTAAACCAAATGTAGGAAAGTAACCAGCCGACTACGGTAAGACAAAAACCAAATAATAGCATTTTGCCCTGGAAAAGTGCAATCACGCCAAATGCGCCGTACGCGAGCATGGCGAGGCCACCAGAAAGGCCGTCAAGGCCATCGGTAATATTAACAGCATTAGATGTGGCGACAACCGCAAAAGCAAAAATTAGTATCATGCCAGCAATACCGACTTCAATATCGCCGAGGAATGGAACTAAGAGTGTGGTCCATTCGAGTTTGACGGCAAAGAACCAACCGAGGGCTAAGCCTACAGCGGTAATTAAAAAGAATTTTACTGGCCCACGTAAACCAGCTGCGCCGCGACCATTGCCGAAAATATTTATTGAGTCATCAATGCCACCAACAAAGGCGCCACCTAAAAAACCGACGAGTGGCAACCAGGTTTGGCCACGATCGAGGTTAAAAGCCCAGGTGACAACGGTGACCGCTATGATGCCAACTAAGCCAGCCATGGTTGGGAATTTGCGGTGAGCAAATTTATGGGCATGGAGTTTAGTCATGATTGGGAGTGCTTGTCCGTCAACGGTAGTTTTCTTTTGCTTTTTCCAAAATTTATACTTGTATGCAAAATGCGTATAGACAGGAGTCATCATCATTGAAATCAAAAAACTTGCGATGGCAAGCAGAAGACCATAGAACATTTCGTCATTAATATTCATAAACAATATTATACCATACTATTACTGCCCTGCTGGGCGGATTTTGAGATAGTCGATCACATAATTAGAGAGTTCATCGAATAAATCTTGGGCCTCGCCGCCAGACAAAGCTTCGCCTTCGCCCCACATTTTAACCATGATGACATATTTAGGCATTTCCCCTTCCGGACCGATAAAACCAATGTAAGAACCGACGAGATTACTCATACTATCATCGTAGGCGCCGTCAACGATTACCTGAGCGGTACCGGATTTACCGCCTACGGCATAACCTTCACGATCGATGCCTTCCCGAGCTTTGTAACTGCGATTATTAATGAGCATATCGCGCATCATTTCAGAAGTTTCGGCTTTTAATATTTGGTCTCTTTCCGTTTCCCTTTCGAGCGGAGTGATAACGCCATCTTTTAATGTGCCTTCTACGATGTGAGGGGTAATCCAATACCCACCATTGATAACAGACGAAAAGGCGGTGGCGGTTTGAATCATGGTAATACCGAGGTTTTGACCGAATGTCATATTGGCGTAAGTAGAATTACGGCCCCAACCTTCGTTTGGATCCTCGATATAGCCCTCAGCCTCGATTAATTCGATACCAGTAGCACGGCCTAAGCGGAATTTATTATGATAGTAGTCGTAAAGCCTTTCGCGTCCGACTTGGGTAATTTCGTTCGGATTATCACCGAGGAGTTTAAGCGCATGAATGGAACCAGTATTAAGCGACCAATAGAGCGCAGTCTTCATAGTGAGGTCATGGTCGTTTAGCGTAGAGCGTTGTTCGGCATTCCAAATAGTCCAGCCGTCCACTTCTTCATAACCTTTGTTATAAAAGATTGTTTCGCTATCCATTTTTCCTTCGTTGATAGCAGCCGAAAAAGCAAAATTTTTACAAATTGAAGCAGGTTCATATGGTATTTCGGTGGTTTGATTCAGATAGACGGAAGCATCTTTGACATTGCCATAATTGCCTGGATCAAAATTTGGTAGACTTGCCATAGTGATTACTTTACCAGTGTTGGGATCCATAATAAGTGCCGCTGCATTAGTGGCGGGTGTCCAACTAATATGATTATTTAAAACTGCCTCGGTGCCGGATTGTAAGCCACGGTCAACACTTAGCACTACATCTTTACCATCTTCGGCCGGAATTCTAACGTTATCTTTGCCGATAGAAAGAGCAATTTTATTAATGTCGGCGATAGTTTTTAACGAACCGTCTTTGCCGGATAAAATTTTATTGAGTGATCCTTCTGTACCGTATTGCCCGATGCCGTCAGCATTAACAAAACCGAGTAAAGAAGAAGCTAATTCCCCTTCCGGATAAACACGTTGGTTACTTTCTTTGAGCCAAACACTATTAAGCTCTTCTTCGGCGATTTTCACTGCGGTAGAGTATGGCACGTTGCGAGCGACAATGTAATATCTTAGACCTTCGATATTGTATATTTCATCAATATCAGCACTGATATATTGTTTAGCATGGGTATTAAGAACCGTTTTTAAGGCTTCTTTGTCAGTGACAGCCGGGTCGATAATAATGGAGTAGGTAGTTTGGTTTTGGACTACGGCTACCGGGTTATCACCGTCCATCATGTATATTTCGCCACGTTTAGCGGTGATAGTTTCGAGTAATGTATGTTGATCATCGGCTTTGGCGACCCATTCATCATGCTCAATAATTTGGATAAAAAACAGTCGCACCATAATGATTGCCAGTGCGACAAAGGTCAGATTTCTTAGGAATTTAATGCGAGAAATTTTAGGCATATATAATATTATACACCATTACTCTGTAGCATAACCAGTAACCACAGCATCTTCCATATTCATAGCAACAGTGCTGTTTTTGGCGGCGGCTACTGAGGTAAGGCGAGCTTTTTCGACGGCGAGATCATCGCGGAGAGCGGACATTTCAGAGATTTCGCTTTCGACGGCAGATATTTCATAATCAAAGCTGGTAGCCTTGGTTCCTTCGGCAACATAAATGAGGCCAAACACTAATGTGAGCATACTGACAATAACAATTTGAGAGATTGAGCCTAAGCTTCTTTTGGTGTGTCGGACAATATTACGGTTACGGACGAAACCGGAACTGATTTCCCTTCTTGACACATACGTGGTTTGACTTAACATTTTTGGTTTATTCCTCGCTAAACATTTTTTATTTTGATTTTTGTTTTAAATAATTTCTTAGTCCGGGGGCCCTTGAAGGCAGAGCTATAAGTAACCTACAAGAGCTATTCCCGGGAAGGTCATACACTTCACACTCTTTGTGAAAAACTCTATTTTTGGCGGACCCATAGGGCCCATGTTTGGTTTTAATGTTTTTCGTTGTGTTCGTGACACGTTTACATCGTCAAAATACCATGGGGTTAGACTTTAGTCTTCCCCGTTACTCGTTAGCCCTAAATTATTATGGCCACGAGCACAACCGAAAAACTATTTAACGAAAGTTGACCTTGATAGTTTGTTTGCGAGATTTGTTCGCAATTACGATTTGTTTTGGCATATTGCCTCCTTTTTTGTTTTTATGTTTTTATTTTTATCAATTCCGCGTAGCCACTCGCAGCTTGGCGCTTCTGGCACGTGGGTTGATAACTAATTCATCAGATCCCGCAATGATTGGTTTTTTCGTGATGATACTCAGAATCGATTCTTCGCCGTGGCTTGATGCCTCTTTGAAATAATCTTTAACTAAGCGATCCTCGAGACTATGGAAAGTGATAATTCCGACACGGCCGTTTTGATTCAGTAGCTTTGGCAGAAGTGGCAGCGTATGTTCGATTTCGCTTAGCTCGTCGTTTACGGCTATTCTGATAGCCTGAAACACTTTGGTAGCTGGATGAACGCGGCTGTAACCGGATTTATTGAGGATGATTTCGGCTAACTCAGAGGTAGTTTTAATTGGGCGGTGCGTGACTATTTCGTGAGCTAATAATTTTGCGCGACTGGGCTTTTCTTCCCCGTAACGCGTAAAAATATCAGCCAATTCACGCTCACTCCAGTGATTTACAATGGTTTCTGCAGTTAAATCCTGGGTACGATCCATCCGCATATCGAGCGGTCCATCATTCTTGAATGAGAATCCTCGCGTAGAATTATCTAATTGCGGTGAAGAAACACCAAAATCAGCGAGTATAATGTCAAAAGTCTTTCCACACTCAATTAACTGTAGCACTGCGCCGTAAAAATCCGTATGCATGGTAGTTATTTTGTCGCCAAACTTTTGCTTTAAACTTGTTATTGCAAAATCGTCGCGATCTACCAAGACAGAATCCTTATAATTCAGTGTTACATCCAAAATTGATTTAGCATGACCTCCGTAGCCGGCAGTCAAATCCAAATATGACTCGCCAGGTCTCGGATTTAAAAATGCTAAAACTTCAGACAATAATACAGGGACATGTTGGTTCTTCATGACCTTATTATAGCATCGTTTGAGGCCGTTCAACTAGAAACTTCAGCGGTTTTGTTTTTGTTCGATTTTTGTTTCATAACACAATTAATCTACCACGATTGTACCAGCGCGAAGCTAATCATATAATCGCAGCCGTTGAGAGACTTATTGTGTGACGGTCTTATTATAGACCAATAGAGTTTTATTGGGAGGTGTGTTTTTAGGGAAGGTGCACACGATTTTGGTGACGCATATCGCTAATAATTATGCGCGCCGAAACTCCTAGTTGATCGGTCTCAAACTTTTTTAATGTACGTTTTTATTTGGTGGTTTTTGTGATTATTTCCACTGACTTAAGTTTATTATATTTTTTGAAAAAATGCAAGTGCTTTTTTAAACCTGTTTTAAGTATGTTTTGCACCAAATGTGGAAAAGTCCCCTGTTAAAACCCGAACAGCTGTGTATTGCTTTTTTTAATTTTTATTATGTAAAAACCGAACATTAAGTTGTAATGACGTTATTTTTAAGATGTGATATAATCATCTCATAACGCAATAATGGAGGTAAATAATGGACAGTGCCGAATCGAAAGAGCCGTTTGATGTCTTTCTTTGGGCGAATGAAATCGACGAAGTAAAAAATAATGTTTCTGCCGAGTTGTTTTTGTTTAATAAAAACTACACACCTTATAAGATTAAATATTCCGACAAACTGACCGGCGCAGTGAAGTCGATGTTTATGCAAGAGGCTATTCATTTTATTATAGAAGAAGCTGATAAGGGTTTAGAGTGTCGCGAATATGAGCGTGCCGATGGCGAAGAAAAAGTAGTATATCGTACTTCCCTTTCTAAGGTTGGACGCGCTGAGACTTTAATCCACCTGATTGAAAATGAATATAAAGACATAGATTATTTTTCCGAAAACGAATATGATTTCAAAAAAGTAAAAGGCATTATTGCAAAATTTACTTATCCTGGTGAAGAAGGAATGAAAACTTTCTATATCGCCAAATTGTTACCAGCATCGAGCGCCCTAAAAGGAGCGACATCTTGGGAGATCAACGGGGAGAGCTTTGAGCCATTTTCGGCAGAAATCGCGCTGAAAATGCCAGAAGATAATCAAGTAGCGATTGTGGATGATACAATTATTGTGTTCAACCAATCTAAGTTCGAAAATTTGTTCCAATATGATTATAAATCTCAGGTTTTGGCCGAGGCAAAAGCTAAGGAGTTGACCGAGAAATATAAATTATCTTTCTCGGAAGGCTTAACTCTCGATGCCCTGCTTGCCGATAAAAAACCGATTTTGAAAAAAGTGCAGGCAATGGATATTGCGGAGGAAATGCCACAAGATAAACTGATTGACTATGCAGATGAAATGCAGTTAGAGTTAATGACTGATGATGATGGTTCGATTATTATTATGGACGACAAGGATTTGACGATGTTTGTCAATCTTTTGAATGAGGACTATTATATTTCACCAGTAAACGGTAAAAGATACGAAATCAAATCGAAAAAACTGTTAGGCGAGCCGGACGGTGAACCGCCGCGGGGCTAACTACTTGAATTTCCTTGTTAGTTTAGTTCGAAATAGGTTGATTCGACAAAATTGTTCTCACCGAGGGTTTCAAAGGTCTTTTTAAGGTCTTCCTTGGCTTCTTGGATGGAGTCAGTAGCCGTAATTTCTGATTCTATCTTGGCAAAATAGCCAGACTTCTTTTCGACTTTATCAAGATAAATGAAGTTCCCT
>JAEEGL016825833.1_pt1 | contig 25323 bp, 26 predicted proteins | sample 9134231 | NCBI WGS metagenome assembly JAEEGL01 (sample SAMN16246548, study PRJNA631951) | gut metagenome | biome: gut microbiome; feature: rumen; material: fiber-attached | host: Bos | place: Iran: Karaj | collected 2018-10
GTAAAGGCGAAAATTATTTTAACGGTTCTATTCGCTCTATTGAAAAGGGCAATACGGAAATTGTAGCCGAATATATACAAGAAGCCGTCGGCGGTGATTTGTTTGAAGTTGATACCGTCAAACCTTATGCTGCCAGTTACAGCACTTGTATAGAAGAAGCAAAACAGGAATTGCGCACAAATGCCAGGCCTGAATTAAAAAAATATCTTTCCGATATTTCCGCCTATGATAATATTTTTGTTTGTGGGCCTTGCTGGTGGAGTACTTATCCAATGGCTATTTTCAGTCAACTTGAAAAATTAGATTTTACAGGTAAAAAAATAATGGCAGTTATGACACATGAAGGCAGCGGTCTTGCAAACAGCGAACGAGACCTGAAAAGATATTGCCCCGGCGCGACTTACGGTAAAGGTATAGCAATTCACGGTAGCAGTGTCAAAGAAAGCAAAGAAGAAATATTTGCTTGGGCCCAAGCACAAGTAAAATAAAGAAGAGATAATATGAAACAAACATTTATTACATTAAATGACGGAAACAAAATTCCGCAATTTGGCACAGGTGTTTTTCAAGTGCCGGATGGCAAAGAAACTTTAGATGTTGTAAAAAATGCCCTTGCCCTTGGTATTAGGCATATTGATACCGCCCATGCTTATCAAAATGAAAGGAGTGTTGGCCAAGCAGTAAAAGAAAGCACTATAGCCAGAAAAGAAATTTGGATTACAACCAAACTTTGGCCCAGTGAATACGGCGAGGGAATATCATCGCAAGCCATTGATAAAATGCTTAAACGCTTAGATACAAACTATATTGATTTATTATTGCTTCACCAACAATTTGGCGATTATCTTGGTGCGTGGAAAGATATGGAAAAAGCGGTAAAAGACGGCAGAGTAAAATCTATCGGTCTTAGCAATTTTGAATCAAACCGTTTGGAAGAAATTTTAAATATAGCAAAAATTTACCCTTCCGTTTTACAGGTAGAATGCCACCCTTATTACCAACAAAAAGAACTTAAAAAAAGAATTGAAAAATACGGCACCGTAATTGAAAGTTGGTATCCTATCGGTCACGGGGATAAAGGACTTATTCAAGAACCGCTTTTTACGCAACTTGCCAAAAAATATAACAAAACCAATGTCCAAATAATTTTGCGTTGGCATATACAGGAAGGCAATATTATTTTCCCAAGAACAATGAACCCTGTTCACATGAAGGAAAATCTTGATATTTTTGATTTTGAATTAACTTCTGAGGAAATGGATTCTATCCGCAAAATAGATAGCGGAAAAAGATTTTTTACTATGACCTTAGAAGAACAGGAAAAGAATCTCGGTGCTTGGAAACCTGAAGATTAATAAATATTAAAAAAGGAAAATGAGATTATGAAGATTATTGCTTTAAAATATTATGATGGCGGTTTTATGACACAGGCTTTTGCCTTTGGCGGAACTCGCCTAAAAGAACAATGCAAAGATGTTAAATATCGCTCAAGTTTACAGAATTTTTTGATTGACGATGGTAAAGATGTAATTTTATCTGATACCGGTTTGCCTAATGAAACGGCCGATTTTCCTAAAAAAGACGACGCTCCGCTTTGGATGGGGAACAAAATTGCAACTTTTGCAGAGGCTCTTGCCAAAGCAGGCTATAAGCCAAAAGATATAACCAAAATTTTTATTACCCATAAACATTCCGACCATACAGGTGAACTTAGGATGTTTCCTAAGGCTAAAGTTTATATTTCCAAAACTGAAGCTGATGCTATGAATTTAACCGGAGATAATATTGTGCGTGTGGAATTTACCGATGGGCCTTATAAAAATTTTCCTAAAAGTCAGCGTATAACAGATAATCTTGTTTTAGTGCAAGCCGAAGGCCACACAAAAGGCAATTCCGTAGGCATTTTGGAAGATAACGGCACTTATTATATGTTTCACGGAGATGTAACTTACTGTGATGCTGCTTTAAAAGAAGATGAGCTTTCCATCATTTTTGAAGATAAAGAAAAAGCACGCCAAACTTTAACTTTGGTGCGCAAATTTATTGAAAATAACCCTACAATTTACTGCTCCACGCATTGCCCCGAAGGTTATGAAAATTTAGAACAAAAAAAGATTTTCAAATTATAAAATAAATAAGGAGATTATATGAGTAAAAAAGTTTTAATTATTTCTGCTTCACCGCGCAAGGGGGGCAATTCTGATGTTTTATGCGACCAATTTTTACTTGGTGCAAAAGAAGCTGGCCACGAGGTAGAAAAAGTGTTTTTGCGCGATAAAAAAATACATTATTGTATGGGTTGCGGTGTGTGTAATAACACCCACACCTGCGTGCAAAAAGACGATATGAAAGACCTTCTTGAAAAAATGGTTAAGGCAGATGTTCTTGTGCTTGCTACCCCGGTTTATTTTTACACAATGGACGGCCAACTTAAAACATTTATTGACCGCTGTGTTTCAAGATATACCGAAATGACAAATAAAGAAGTTTATTTTATCGTAAGTGCCGCCGATACGGAAAAAGCAAATTTAAAACCTACAATAGAGGGTTTGCGCGGTTTTACGCGTGATTGTCTTGAAGGCACAAAAGAAAAGGGTATTATTTACGGAACAGGCGCTTGGAAAGTCGGCGAAATCAAGAATTTACCCGTCTATCAAGAGGCCTATGAAACAGGCAAAAAGTGCTAAAAGGAAAATTATGAAAAAACTATTATTGTTAGCAGTTATTTTACTTGGAGGTTTAACAATGGCAACAGCAAAAAGTTGGGATAAAGTGTTTACAAAAAGCGATAAAGTTTCTGTTAAAAAAGTGCATTTTAACAATCGCTATGGCATAAAATTAGCCGGGGATTTATATATGCCAAAAAACATTAAAAAAGGCGATAAACTAGCGGCAGTTGCCGTAAGCGGTCCTTTTGGCGCGGTTAAAGAACAATCTTCCGGTCTTTATGCGCAAACTATGGCAGAGCGCGGTTTTATTGCTCTTGCTTTTGACCCTTCTTATACAGGGGAATCTTCCGGCAAACCAAGAAATGTTGCTTCCCCCGATATTAACACAGAAGATTTTAGCGCGGCAGTAGATTATTTAACTACTTTACCTAATGTAGATGAAGATAAAATCGGTATTATCGGTATTTGCGGTTTTGGCGGTTGGGCTTTAAATGCTGCCGCTATGGATACGCGCATTAAAGCAACGGTTGCTTCTACAATGTATGATATGACGCGTGTGGCCGCTAAAGGTTATAATGATTCTATTGACGAAAATGCCCGTTATGAAATGCTTAAACAATTAAATAATCAGCGCACAAAAGATTATAAAAACGGCACCTATGCCGGTGCAGATGGCTTACCTGAAAAATTAACAGGCCAAGAACCGCAATTTGTGCAAGATTATTTTAATTATTACAAGACACCGCGCGGTTTTCATTCACGCTCAATTAACTCTAACGGCAAATGGAACACAACTTCTTCTTTAGGGCTTATAAATCAGCCGGCTTTGCAACGTTCCGGTGAAATTAGAAATGCCGTTTTGGTTATCCACGGCGAAAAAGCCCACAGCCGCTATTTTGGCGAAGATGCCTTTAAAAAATTAAAAGGCACAAATAAAGAATTGCTTATCATCCCGGGTGCAAGTCATGTTGATTTATATGATAATATGGCAAAAATTCCGTTTGATAAAATAGAAAATTTCTTTAAAACTAACTTGAAATAAAAGGAGCAATATATGAAGAAAATATTAGTATTTTTAACAGCAGTTTTATTTGTTATGGCCTGTAATGCCAAACCTACTGCAAAACAGGCCACAAAGCCCGCACCGGCGCAAAAGAAAAATGTATTAGTTGCTTATTTTTCCGCCACAGGCACAACAAAAAAAGTGGCCCAAAATTTGGCCCAAATAACCAAGGGCGATATTTACGAAATAAAACCTTTAACTCTTTATACAAGTGAAGATTTAGATTGGACTAATCCCAATTCACGCACTTCCTTAGAGATGAAAGACCAAACTTCCCGCCCGGGTATAGTGCCGGAAAATCTTTCTCTTAAAGATTATGATACTATTTATCTTGGGTTTCCTATTTGGTGGGGAACGGCACCCACAATAGTAAGAACTTTTCTTGAAAAACAAGATTTTTCAAACAAAAAAGTTATTATCTTTGTTACTTCAGGAACCAGCGGTATTGGTAATGTAGATCAAGATTTAAAATCAAGTATATCTTCTTCTGCGATAATTATTAAAGGCAAAGCCCTAAATGGCAATCCTTCTGTTGAAGAATTAACAGAGTGGGTTAAAACCTTAAAATAAAAATAAAACTTCTAAGATATTAAAAACCGCCCTTTGTTTATACATCGGGCGGTTTTTATATCGGTATAAATTAAAGATTACTTAATAAGTTTTTTTATTTCTTGTTTAACTTTGTTTAAATCACTGCAAGATAAAAGAGGAATAAGATTATTTATTTCTTCAATATCTTTATCCCACCATTTAAATTTTAACAGTAAATCAATCATTTCGTCGTCAAAGCGTTTTTTGACTACTTTACAAGGGTTGCCTACGGCAATTGTATATGGCGGAATATCCTTTGCCACTACGGAGTTAGCCCCTATTATAGCCCCATCCCCAATATGCACACCGGGTAAAATTGTAACATTTTGCCCTATCCATACATCATTACCAACAATGGTATCGCCTTTTAAGGGCAGTTCCTTTGTTACGGGAGCTAGAGCATTTCCCCAATCGCCACCCATAATATAAAACGGATAGGTAGTTGCGCAGTGCATTCTATGATTAGCACCGTTCATAATAAACTCTATTCCTTTAGCAATAGCGCAAAATTTCCCAATAATCAATTTATCTCCGATAAAGGAATAATGGTGGGTAACATGTTTTTCAAATTGTTCAGCACCGTTTATATCGTCATAATAAGTGTAGTCACCTACAATAATATTAGGATTTTTTATTACATTTTTAATGTAGCAAAGGCTGGGTATTTTTTCATTAGGAAATATTTTATTTGGATTTGGTTGTTTCATACTTTATTAAATTCTACCTTTAAATTCAAAGCCGATGGCTTCAACGGCGGTTTTTATTTCCTCGTCGCTTACATTGCCTTTAACATAAGCAATACCTTGGCTTAAATTAACCTCTACTGATTTTACTGATTTTAAATTGCTTATGGCTTTTATCACATTATTTTTACAATGATTACAATTCATGCCGTTAATTTTAAAAGAAACGGCCTTTTCGTCAGAAATATTTTGCATAAGATTCTCCTTTTCCGTATGTTTATGAAATATTAACGAGTTAACAAAAAGAACAAACAAAATAATTGAGCAAATTATTTTAAAATGATAAAAGTGTCCGCTATGATGCCCTGCCATAGCAAAATTAGAAACATCAAACCAAACTGCCGGTAAAAAATTATCTATAATTAAACCGCAAGTAATTGCACCGATAATAAGTGTTGTTAAATAAAGCACAAATGTTTTTTTGCCTAAAACTTTGCCTATAACCATCATTGAAGCAATATTTGCTGCCGGCCCAGCCATAAGCAAAACAAGGGCCGTGCCCGGGCTCATGCCTTTCATCATTAGGGCTATTGCTATGGGAATAGAGCCGGTAGCGCAAACATACATAGGTATAGCAACTATCAGCACAAGTAGCATTGTTAAAATAGTATTATTTCCAAAAATCATAAAAAAGTTATCCGGCACAAAATAAGAAATTAAACCTGCCACAATTAACCCAAACATCAGCATTTTGCCGATATCTTCCATCATTTCCACATAGCCATAATAGAATACATTTTTTAGTTTTTGCGTAAAGGAAAGTTTCTTTTGTTTATCTTCCGTGTGGCTAATTACGGTAGAAGAACTTTCTCTTGAAGTAAAAATATTTGTTGTTAGCCCTGCAAACATAGCGGTAAATAAAGCAACTATCGGGCGGATAATAGCAAAAGGTAAGCCAAGTAAAGAATAAGTGGCAATAATAGAATCTATTCCTGTTTGCGGTGTTGCTATTAAGAATGCAACAACAGAACCTTTTGAAGCCCCTTCCCTATATAAAGCCATACCCGTAGGTATTACTCCACAAGAACATAAGGGCAAGGGGATGCCAAAAAGCGTGGCATAAAAAACAGAGGTCCAATGATTTTTTGATAAATATTTTGAAAATAATTGCTGGGGCACCAGCACGTGTAAAATGCCCGCAAACAAGAATCCAAGCAATAAATAAACGGACATTTCATTAAATATTGAAAAAATAACTAAAGCTATTTCTTTTATAAAATCCATAATTCTTCCTCTAATTATATTTTATCAAATGTAGAGTATAGATATAAGTTTTTATTGATAATAAATATAAGGTATTTTCTTTACCTTTTAACCAAAAATTTATAACATTATACTATGGTTGAATTTAAAAAAGAGGGCAACTTAATAATTTGTATTTTAAAAGGTGTTTTAGACGGAAGGGAACACATTGATATATCTTCTACCCAATTACAAGGCAAAAAAATACAGCTGTTTGGCAAAGATATTAAATCTTGGAATACAGATTTTGTTATTCTTCTTTTTAACTCATTAAAACATATTTCTAAGAACGATATTACTTATTCACAAATACCTGCCGGTATGGAGCAACTGCTTCGCTTAGCTTTTCAAACACCTTATAAAGAAAAGGATATTATCCAAACAAAACAGCCTTTTTTAGAAAGACTTGGCGAATGGGGAATAGGTTTTTATCGTTGTATTAAAAAAGGCACTCTTTTTGTTTGTGATAGTGTTTCTTCTTTAGGTAAACAATTTATAAAAAAAGCTGTTTACCGAAGTAAAGATTTTTGGATGATTTTAGCAGATTGCGGGCCAAAATCTATTTTAATAGTTTCTCTTATCAGTTTTATGGTTGGGTTAATTTTGGCTTTTGTGGGGGCAATACAACTTAAAACCTTTGGCGCACAAATTTATGTGGCAAGTTTAGTTACTATCGGTATGACGCGTATAATGGGAGCAATTATGACGGGCGTTATTATGGCCGGCAGAACGGGGGCTTCTTATGCTGCTACCATTGGCACAATGCAGGTTAATGAAGAATTAGATGCTTTGCAAACTATGGGGATTTCCAGAACAGAATTTTTAGTTTTGCCCCGTATGAACGCTTTGCTTCTTTCTATGCCTATTTTAATTTTAATTTCAGATATTATGGGCATTTTGGGCGGTTGTTTTGTATGTGTAGTGTTTTGGGAAATACCTTTAGCCGAATATATTAAATACACCTTAAACTCTTTTGATATAACTAATTTTTTGGTGGGAGTGTTTCACGGTATTGTTTTTGGCCTTATAATTGCCTTATGCGGATGCTATTTTGGTGTAAATTGCGGGCGTAATGCCGATAGCGTCGGAACAGCCACAACAAATGCTGTTGTATATGCCATAGTATGGATGATTGTGATGACAGGATTTTTGACGGTAATTTTTCAAATGCTGGGGATATGATGAAACAGGATATTATTATTCGCGCAGAAAACTTGAGCATAGGTTATGATGATAAAGTAATTATGCGTGATTTGTCATTTTCCATCCCTAAAGGTGATATTTTTATAATTATGGGCGGTTCCGGCTGTGGTAAAAGCACATTGCTACGCACTTTAACGGGGCTTATTTCGGCTGTATCCGGTAAAATTTGGATACAAAATACAGATTTTATAAACGCTAGCCCAAAGGAAAAATTGGCAATAATGCAACGTAGCGGTATTTTGTATCAAAATGGTGCTTTGTTTAGTTCTATGACTCTTGCGGAAAATGTGGCTATGCCTTTGCAACAATATACAAAATATTCGGCAAGTAAAATTAATCAAATTGTATCTTTTAAATTAGCTTTAGTCGGCCTTGCCGGTTATGAAGATTATTATCCCTCTGAAATTAGCGGAGGTATGCGTAAACGTGCCGGCCTTGCTAGAGCCCTGGCCTTAGATCCCGAAATTGTTTATTTTGATGAGCCTTCTGCCGGATTAGACCCCGTCAGTTCCAGAAATTTAGATGATTTAATATTGGAAATTAACAGAACTTTAGGCACAACTATTATTGTTGTAACTCATGAACTCGCTTCTATTTTTGCTATTGGTAAAAATGGTATTTTTTTAGATAAAACTACACAAACTATATCGGCTAAAGGCAATCCAAATGATCTTTTAAAGAATCCGCCAAATGAGCAAGTTTTTGAATTTTTAACAAGAGGAGTTAAATATGAAAAAAGAACCAAATAAAAAAGCTGTGGGTTTATTCTTAATCCTAGGTTTTGCCTTATTTTTGGGGCTAATCGGCAAATCTGTTTTTAACAAAATATATACAGATAGAAGCAATGTCGTTGTTATGTATTTTAATGAATCCCTGCAAGGGCTTTCGGAAGGATCGCCAGTTATGTTTCAAGGGGTTGAAATAGGTAAAGTCAGCCGTGTTTTGCTTGTAACGGATGAAGATAATTTAAAGTTTAAAGTTGCTGTTTATGCCCGCTTAAAACAAATAGGTATTATGAGTGAAGGTTCTGTGGGAACAAAATTCTGGAAGAAAAATAATTTGCTTGAAACTTTAATAAAGCGTGGCTTGCGTGCAAGAGCTTCAACCCAAAGCTATTTAACAGGACAACTTATGATTGAACTTGTTCTCTTACCTGATACTGAAGTAAAACTGGAACATCAAAAAAACGATCATTACCCTCAAATTCCAACAATTTTATCTAAAAAAGAAGAACTTTCCAGAGGTTTAAATGCCCTTAAAATACACGAGGCAATAGAAGGCATTAACAATGTAACCGAGGTTTTAGGTAAAGAATTGCCTGTTTTATTGCCGGCCTTAACAAAAAGTGCAGAAAATTTGGATAAAACTTTGGCAAAAGTTGCCCAAAGCAGTGAAGAAACAATGTCTAATCTAAACGAATCTTTACACGATGTTTCCGGGGCAGCTAAATCAATGGAAAATCTATCAGATTATCTACAAAGACACCCAGAAGCTTTACTTAAAGGGAAAAAAGGAGAATAACTATGAAATTGATAAAAATTATTATACCTTGCTTATTACTTGGAGGTTGTTTTTGGGGCAGAAGTCCTGAAGCTAAATTTTATACTCAATCTGTTATTTCTGAAAAGGGCCTTTCAACAGACTTTACTGATTCTGTGGCTGTTAATCATATTCAATTTCCCAAATATATAGATAGACCGCAGATAATAACACAACTTAAAGATTCTTTGCAAATAAATATGTCGGAATATAACAGATGGGTGGAAACCCCTTCTGTTCTATCAACCCGCACTCTTACGGAAAATTTAAGTGTTTTGCTTCCTTCCGGCAAAATCAAAATGAATAATTTGAAAGGTGCAGATTTTGACTGGGTGGTTTCTGTTGAAGTTGTTAAAATAAATGCCGTTTTGGAAGATAAAGCAGAACTTATTGCCTGGTATACAATTAAAGATAAACAAGGCAAAATTATAACTCAGCAAAAATTTACAAATATTATTAGTATAGGCAAAACTTATGATGATTTAGTTTTTGCTTATAGTCAATTATTTGCGCAACTTAGCCAAGAAATTGCCGATATTTTGATAAAAAATAAATAAGATTAAAGGTAAATTATGGAAACTTCTGCTAATAAATATAATCTTGTTATCAAACGGGAACAAATTATTATTAAAACAAGTATAATCGGGATAATTACTAATGTTATTTTAGCTTCTTTCAAAGTAATAGTCGGCTTATTTGCCAATTCAATAGCGGTTATTTTAGATGGTATAAATAATTTTTCGGATGCTATGTCTTCCGTTATTACAATTATCGGTGCAAAATTTGCCGGTAAATTGCCCGATAAAAAACACCCTCTTGGATATGGTAGAATAGAATATTTAAGTTCTATGTTGGTATCTGCTATCGTTTTATATGCTGGTATTACAGCTTTTGTTGAATCTGTTAAAAAAATTATTCATCCTGAAGTGGCAAATTATTCTACCCTTACCCTTGTTATTTTAGCTTTGGCAATTATAGTTAAATTGTTGCTAGGTCGCTATGTAAAAACTAAAGGGGAACAAGTAAAATCAGGCGCACTTATTGCTTCAGGTTCGGATGCTTCGTTTGATGCTATTTTATCTGCTTCTGTTCTTTTTACGGCGATTTTATATTTGTGGACAAGTATTTCTCTGGAGGCTTATATCGGGGTCGTCATCTCGGTATTTATTATTAAAGCAGGTATAGAAATGTTAAAAGATACTTTAAATGAAATTCTCGGTCAGCGCCCGGAAAAAGATATAATTAAACAAATAAAGCAAATTATCACGCAGGAGCCCCAAGTCCACGGAGTATATGATATCTTAATAAATAATTACGGCCCGAATAAAAATTATGCTTCCCTTCATATAGAATTAGATGATACTTTGTCGGTGGCCCAAGTGGATAGTTTAACTCGTAAAATTGAGACAAATGTGTTTCATAAAACAGGGATTATTCTTACCGGAGTCGGCGTGTATGCCCATAATACTTCTAACGGCGAGGCCGCCCAAATACGAAATAAAGTGCAAGCTCTTGTTTTGGCGCACGATTGGGCTTTGCAGTTTCATGGGTTTTATGTGGATATAGAGAATAAAGCTATGCAATTTGATGTGGTAATTAGTTTTGACAAAAATCATATTGAAGCCATAAAAGAATTAGCCGAAGAAGTAAAATCAGTCTATCCTAAGTATAATATCCAAATAACACCGGATGTTGATATTGCAGATTAATAAACTATTAATTAAAATTCTAAAATAAAAAAGACCTGTTTCAAACAGGTCTTTTTTTAGATTTAAGTTTAAAACTAATCGTTAAAAGTTAAACTCTACACTGCCGTCTTTTGCAACTTGGCCGGCAACATTGCCGCCGTTACCCATTTGTGTAGCAATTAGTTTTTCTGTATCAATTTCGGCAAACATACCTCTTTTAATAATTTCTAAAACACCTGTTCTGCCTGATAATTCCACTTCTGCGCGGTCTAAAGAAGAAACACTAATTTTGTTTGCTTCAATATAATCAATATCAACTGAAGAAGTGCCCTTAGCTTCAATTTTTACTTGACCGATATTAACATTTTTCAAAGAAACATCTCCGTCTTTGCTGGTGTTTATGATTAAATCTTGTCCGGAAAAAGCGGTTTGATTTTTAAAATCGCCTTCTCCTGTAACGGCAATTCTGGTTAATGTCGGTGTTTGCACGGATACCGTAATATCATCATTATCGCCTGTAAAAAAGGGTTGATTATAATCAATAAAAAGGGTATCGTCTTTTACTTTAATTTTGGTAGCTTTTACAAGTTTAGCAGGACCGCTGATAGCAAAAGCGTGGCTCGCCCCTTGGGAAAATAAAACATTTATATCGCCACCGCTTACTTCAATAGCGGAAAATGCGGGTGCATTTGGAACTTCGTGTGTTTTATATTCTTGTGCCAAAGCAGGAACGATACTTCCAAGCATGGCAATTATTGTTAGTGTTCTAATTATTTTTTTCATATTTAATCTCCTTAGATAAATTGTAACAAAAACAAATGGTATTTATTTAACCGAAAAAGTTAAATCTTCCGGGATAATAATAAGTTGCGGCACTTTCCACCTAGGGTCTGTTAATTCTGGATCAAGTCTAGCTTTTACATTAAAACGGGCATTTTTCTTAGATTTTAATAATTTCACTTCTTCTTTTGAAAAATTAACTTGCAAATAAATTTGCCCGCTATCATTAAACACGCCAAATATTTCTTTATCTTTAATGATTGCTTCTTTCTTGTAAATAATATCCAAAAGATAAGTCTTTTTTACCCAAAAAGGTGGCCTGACTGATGCTTTTAAAATTAAATCATTATCTTCCAAATATTCACGATCATTTTTAATAGGTGCTTCTTGTCCATAGTATAAAGCGGAAATATAAATTGGCACAGGAGGAGTGCGGTCGGAAGTGTCAGTCAATTTAATAGGTTTTAAAGGTCCGCCGTTTTTATGAATTTTTAAGAAAGTTATTATATCTTCCCTAACATCTCTGTGGTCTATATTCGGGTAAGTATGGGTTTGCACATTCGGTGCGATTTCTTTAAGAATATTGCGGGCAATTTCCCAACGCTCTACAGCGGTTGTGTCATAACCGTACACATCTAAAATAAGTTTTTTCTCTTCTGGAAGCATAAGATCATCATAAGGCAAAGGGTCATTATAGTCAACAGCGCCGTTCGTATTTAATATTGGTACTTTAAGCCATTTCTTTTTATTAAAAGGTTTTCCTGTTACTTGTTTAACATCATAAGCTCCAACTGGAAATAATAAAGCAATACCGTTTTTTTCTTCTAAAGGAAAAGGCGGGTAATGCGTTCCGCCGATAACGGCTGCTAAAACTTTATCCGGATGTAAAAATGTAAGATGTTCACCGAAAGATCCGGCGGCAGAATATCCTGCAATAAGTATTTTTTTATGTGTTTTTATACCACGTTTTTTAAGTTGTTTTCTTGCATCTTTTATCATTGCCAATACTTGTAAGTCCATGCGTTTATATTTAGGATCTTGGGATAGAAATGCAACGCGGTTAAAATTATGCGGGTCTAAATTCCCGCCTTTTTTTCTTAATACAAAAGGCATTATCATAGGAACATTTAACGCATCGGGGACTTCATACACAACACGGTTGCTTTCAATTTCATCCATTGTCCTTTTTTCCATTTCTTCTATGGTATTTACTGCCCCACTATTATTCATAGTAAAAAGAATAGGCAATTTTTTAGAAGTATCTAAATCTTTTGGTAAGTAAATGGCATAGCCCCACTCAAAACCTGCTTTGGAATTTTTTGGAAAAGTCAGTATTTCGCCTTTTGCCCCTTTAGCGAACAAAAGCGGCGAAACAGATAAAATAAAAATAACAAAAACTAAAAATTTTTTCATAAAATTATTCTCCTAACTTAATTTTAGCAAATATTATTTTTGCTAAATCTGCAGCTTTAAAAGTTGTAAAATAAATATAGAGGTGCTTATGATTAGTTTTTTTGTGTGTCTTGTCTTATTAATTCTATCCTTTTTTACTTATGGCAAATATGTAGAACGCGTTTTTGCTCCAAGCAATGCGCCAACGCCGGAAGTTCGCTTTGCTAATGGGGTTGATTATGTGCCTATGCCACTTTGGCGTATGGTGCTGGTGCAACTTTTAAATATAGCAGGACTTGGGCCTGTATTTGGTGCGATTGCCGGTGCTTTATGGGGGCCAAGCGTCTTTTTGTGGATTACTCTTGGCACAATTTTTGCCGGTGCTGTGCATGATTTTGCTTGCGGTTTTTTATCTCTTCGTAATGACGGCAAATCAATCTCAGAAATTACGGGTATTTATTTAGGGCCTAATATCAGAAATTTTATGCGCGTTTTCAGTATAATTTTGCTTGTTATGGTGGGCACGGTTTTTGCTGTAGGTCCGGCTAATTTGCTTGTCTTTTTATTTAAGGGCCACGGCGCACAAAATACACTTTTAACAAGCAGTTATTTTTGGCTTGCTTTAATTTTTCTTTATTATTTTCTAGCAACTTTTTTGCCTATTGATAAAATTATAGGGAGCGTTTATCCTTTCTTTGGCATTTGCTTGCTTGTTATGGCACTTGGTGTTACAGGGGGGATGTTTGCGCAAGGTTATAAAATACCGGAAATTGCTTTACAAAATCTTCACCCTGCACACTTGCCTGTTTGGCCTCTTATGTTTATAACGGTTGCATGTGGGGCAATATCGGGCTTTCACGCAACCCAGTCGCCACTTATGGCAAGATGTATCACAAGCGAATATCAGGCCCGCAAAGTATTTTACGGAGCAATGGTTATGGAAGGTATTATCGCCCTTATTTGGGCGGCTGCCGGTTGTGCTGTGTATGAGAGAAACGGCGGGCTTATGACAGGCCTTCAGGAAATGCTTAAAACTTCGGGCCAAGCAGGTGTGGTTTATGATATTTGTTTAAAAACTATCGGGCCTTTAAAACTTGGCACAATTTCTTTTGGTCTTTTATTTGTAATGATTGGCGTAATTATCTGTCCTATTACTTCGGGAGATACGGCTTTTCGCGCTTCACGCCTTGTGCTTGCCGATTGGTTTAAAGTGGACCAAAAACCCTTTTTAAAACGCTTGCGTTTGAGTGTTCCTTTGCTACTTGCCGGTGTAATTATCAGCCAGCTTTCTTATGATGTTATATGGCGTTATTTCAGTTGGTCTAACCAAACTTTAGCGATGATAGTTTTGTGGGCTGCAACTTTTTATTTATACGGCAAAAAGCAAAATTATTTTCTTACTCTTGTGCCGGCTATTTTTATGACGGCAGTAAGCACAACCTATTTCTTAATTGCGCCTGAGTGTTTGCATTTACCCGCCAAAATTGCTTGGTCTTTGGGGCTTGTATTTGCAGGGATAATTTGTGCTTATTTCATAATAAAAATGAAAAAGCATAAATAAAGGAGAAACAATATACCTTGCCATATTCCTGCCGAATATGAAAAAGATGACAAGATAATTTCAAATTAAAAAATTGTATTATTTCGTATAATATTTTTGTAAATAAAATGAGGTTTTTTATGGGAAAAAGAATTAAAGATTATATTTCAAAAATGATAAAAGTTTCAGATGAAATGGCAACAGGTAAACTTAAACAAAATAAAAGCGAAGTTTTAAGCGAAATGCTTGTTCAAATTTCTTTTTTCCAGCACGAGCGTTTGATACACTTAATTGTTACCGTTTTGTTTGCTTTTTTAACGATATTTACGGCTGCCTGTTCCTGTTTTTCAAATAATTTATATTATGGAATTTTGTATTGCGTATTGTGCCTTTTGTGTCTTGCGCTTTTGGTTCCTTATATACACCATTATTATGTTTTAGAAAACGGCGTGCAAAAGTTATACGAAATTTATGATGCTATCAGAGATAGCTACGCCTTTAATACTGATAAATAAAAAAACAAAAAATCTTAATTTATAGATAAGTGTCTCTAATATTTATAACGCCATTTATATCCACCTGCTTTGGAGCGAAGGCCTTTACAAACCATACTTATATTAGAAGTGTTAATGTTCATTTGTCTGCCAGCTTCAGAAATTGAAATAAATTCTCTAATCACAATATTTGTGTTAGGATCCAACATTTCAATAGTTTTTTGTTTCGATTGAGTGCTTTTTTTAATGCCACATTTAGGGCAACCCGTTCCAGATGCACGATGGCCTACACTGGCTTCCCATTCATATCCACAAACTGGGCACAACCACCATGCTTTTTTATTGGATCCTAAAGAAACCATACTTGGTTTAAAATGTCCATTTTTTGTAGGATGCCATTCTTTGAGCAAATCTGGTCTTAAATCTGCAAGAGAATTTGCCTTTAAATCGGTTAAATATTCTCTGATTTTATATTTGTCTTTCTCGGTATCAACATCTATATGTATATAAGAAGGGAATTTAGAAGTTAATTCGGATAATAAAATATTAATAGCTGTATCTAGTGCTTGTTTTGTATCTCCTAAACCTGGTACATGAAAAACAAAATCAGCTGTTTTATTTTGTTCTTTATCTTGAGTAATGTCAGCTTCTTTAATACGAATTAATTTAATATGATGTTGCTTGCAAATTTCATATTTTTTCATTTCACTTTGTAATTTCTTTTTATGATAGAATACCCCATCATATTCTATAGCCGTTTGTATAGAAGGTATATAAATATCTAACTCCATACCATTATCAAAAACATTTTTATAGCGATTAATTGTATCGGGGAATACTTTCCTTATATAGTAATAAACTGCCTGTTCCGAAAAAGAAGTTTGTCGTCCATTATTACAAATTGGGCAATTAGTTCCATGGGCTCGGTGTAAAATGCTTGCTTGATATTCGTGCCCTTTAGGACATAACCACCAAACTTTTTTTCTCGTTCCATAAGGTATTGTATCGGGAGTAAAGGTATTTTTAGTAGGATGCCATTCTTTGGCTAGTTCGGGGCGTGTTGTAGCTAAATCATTTTTTCCACTTACAACTATTTTATTTGCACAACAGGGACACCCTCTTTTCAAAATATTTCTATTACTAATTTTTGCCTTCCATTCATGTCCACATTTTGAACACTTCCACCACACATTTTTACTACTGGCTGGAGTAAAATCTTGAGGTGTTAACGGATAATTTTTATCATAATCCCATTCTTTTAATAATAGAGAATCTGTAAGCCACCCATTCTTTTTGATACAAGTTATTCTATGACTTTTTACTCTCTTTTTTACATTGCATTTTGGACAACCGGAATTCCTTTTTGTCCTTGATAAAATTTGTGTTTGCCAACTTGTATGACAAGCAGCACAGATCCACCAAACTTTTTTTGTGCTGGTAGCCAGTATGTTTGAAGGAGTTAATTTTTTATTCTTATCATAATCCCATTCTTTTACTAAATCTGGACGAAGAGTTTGTAAATCGTTAAACCCAGCTAGAACGTGCCTACCAGAGCAATAAGAGCATCCGCTACCTTGTGTTCTTTTGTCAATAGTTTTTTGATAATCATGTCCTTTTGGGCATTTCCACCAAACTTTTTTATTACTATGCGCAGTAAAATCCGCTGGCCGGAGATCTCCATTTTTTTCATAGTTCCATTCTCGTAACAAAGTGGGATCATTTAAACCGCCCTTTTTTTGTACGATATTTTTCTTAAAAATATCTATTTTCCGTTTCTGAGAACATTTTGGACATTTTGTTCCATAAACTCTATCTATTACACTTGTTTGCCAAATGTGATTACATTTTGAACATTTCCACCACGCTTTTTTCTTCGTTTTGGGAATAATGTCAGTAGGTTTTAGAACACCATTTTTTTCGTAATTCCATTCTTTGGCGAGGTCTGGATATAAAGTCGATAAATCATTAAATCCTACTAAAAGCTTATGATTGGAACAAATAGGGCAGTTTCCGCCAGTCGCCCTATGGTTTAATGTCATTTCATAGCGGTGTCCCTTGGAACATATCCACCATACTTTTTGGCTACTATGGACCATGTATTTGTCAGGAGATTTACCGACATTCCTTTCGGTATCCCATTCTTTTGCTAGTTCCGGGAATGCGGTTTTGAAATCATTGAATCCTGTTAGGACTCTATGCGAAGTGCAATAAGGACAACCAGCTCCAGCAGATTTGCGTTTTGCCGTCATTTCGTAAGAATGTCCCAATTTGCATTTCCACCATACTGTTTTATTGCTACCAGAAGTTAATTTACTAGGATCTAAATTTTTATTTTTTTCGTAGTCCCATTCTTTCATTAATTCGGAATTTTTATTAATGTATTTTTTAGACATAATAATTGTTATCGTTCAAGGATATTTGACAATTTTATTATACCATTAAATTAGTGCCTATATTTTTAAAGATTTTGGCAAAATATATACGTGGGAGATTATTTTGTTGTAACCATCCCTTTTTAAATTGATAAAATATAATAGTAGGAATATTGTGCGGTTTTTATAGCGCGCAAAAATTAGGAGAATATATGAAAAAATATACTGCCGAATTATTAGGCACATTTGTTTTGACCCTTTTTGGTTGCGGTTCTGCAGCCATTGCAGGTGCAACGCTTGGCACTTTAGGTATTGCCTTTGCGTTTGGTTTATCTATCGTAGCGATGGCATACGCTATTGGTAATATTTCCGGTTGTCATATTAACCCGGCTGTTTCCCTTGGCGTATGGATGAGTGGCAAAATGCCCGCCAAAGATTTTTTTGGTTATGTTGTTGCACAATGTATAGGTGCATTACTTGCCGCCCTTACCTTAACCGCCATTATCAATATGACTAACTTAGGAGGTATTGCTGCCACCGGTTTAGGTGCTAACGGCTACGGCGCTGCTTCATCCGTTGGTTTAAGTGCTTGTGGTGCTTTAATTGTTGAAATCATTTTAACTTGTGTTTTTGTGCTTACCATTTTGGGCGTAACCTCTAGCGAAAAAACATCTGCTATTGCAGGTTTAGTTATCGGTTTAACTTTGACTTTTGTGCATATTATGGGTATTCCTTTAACAGGCACTTCCGTTAACCCTGCCCGCAGTTTTGGCCCTGCCTTAGTTTTAGGCGGTCAAGCCCTTTGCCAATTATGGGTATTTGTGGTTGGCCCATTTGTCGGTGCTGCTTTAGCAGCGTTAATTTATAAAGGTTTTAACAAAACCAAAAAAGCCAAATAAGTAAAAAAGTTCTTATAAAAACAAATTAACACCCTTTACTACTTGTAAAGGGTGTTTGTTATTACTTTTACTTTAAAAATTTATTGTTTGCGATGGTTCTGTAAACGAAGAAAAAGTAGCCGTTGCATTTTTAAAATACAACATTTGCATATTTCCGTCATCAGGGTTGTAAAGAGGTTTAAGAGACGGCATTTTTTCCAGCATAGCAACTTTAACTTCACGGTTATCATCATTTACAAGTTCACCGGCCACACGCAACCATTGCCCGTTTTTAAAAGCGCATATTTCAACTTTCGGGTTAAGCGCAATTTGCTTGGAAACAGGTTTGATTTTGCCTGTTTGAATATAAAGTTTTCCATTATGTAAAAGGATCGTGCCAAATGGTCTTACTCTTGGTTTGTCGCCTTCTATTGTGGCAAGGTAGTAAATACTTGCTTCATCTAAAAATTGATAAACTTTTTCAATTCCGTTCATTTTATTATCCTTTTGGTTTTTATTAAATTAAGGCTGCAACGCATTTTTCCACTTCGTTCATATCAGCGGTAGGTTCAAAACGCGCAACAACATTTCCTTGGCGGTCCACTACAAATTTAGTAAAGTTCCATTTAATATCCGGTGAATTTTTCCAGTTAGGATCTTTTTCTGCCATCATTTTTTCAAGAATATCTTTATACTTGTGCTCTCCAAAACCTTTAAATTTCTGTTGTGTTTTTAGGTAGGTATATAACGGAAGTTCATTTGTGCCATTTACATCTGATTTTTTCATTTGCGGAAATTTAGTATTGTAATGCAAGGTGCAAAACTGATGTATTTCTTCATCATTTCCGGGGGCCTGCTGGCCGAATTGATTACAGGGAATATCAATAATTTCTAATCCTTGTTCGTGGTATTTTTCATACATTTTTTCTAATACTTCGTAATGGGGGGTAAAGCCACATCCTGTAGCGGTGTTCACAATTAAAATCACTTTGCCCTTATAATTTGAAAGGGGTATTTCTTTTCCGTCAGTTGTTGGTATTTTATATTCGTATATAGCCATATAGCTTCCTCTGATTTTCAGTAAATTTACTGCTTATATGTTTTTATTATATAAATATAAGTTTTATAACTGCAAGCAGTATTTTTTGCTGATAGTTTGCTTCTTTAAAAGGGCGCTGATTTCATTAAAAGTGTAGAGTCTGTTCCCTTCTATCTAAAAGTATGTAATTTATGTGCTATAATTTATAATGTTAGCTAAACATAATTATAGTAGCGCAGAATAGGGGAAAGTTAAAATTAGCAATGGTCTTGACAAATCCGTCTGAAAATGCTATTATAATATTATAAGTTAGGATAAAAAGGCACAAAAAGCCGTTTTTATCGTTTTTTTGAAAATTATAGCGTTATTTTACTCTAAAATAACGATTCCATTAAGAGTGTACGAGGGACAAGCCCGTTGACTACACAGCAACCTACCCAAAGGGCAAGGTGCTAAAGCTTGAACGATGGGAGCTAAAACAAATTTGCAGTAAGCAGGACCCATCGGAGACGATGGGTTCTTTTTTTTATATCCTCTCCGATGGCTAAATTAACAAAGGAGAGTTTTTTTATGTCAAAAAAACACAAACAACAAAAAAACAATAGAACAGTCTGGGTATTGAGTAATACCCACTTTAAAAGAGAGCCAATGAAGGAAGATTCTTTTGGCTATTCCGATTGGGAAATTTATTACGGAGTTTAATTTAAAAGGAGAATAATTATGGCAAATACAAGTAAAAAAATCACAAAATACACTTCTCGCGCGCAATTAATAGAAGATATAGTAAATTGGAACGATAGCCCGGTTTCTGCCTGTAAGGAAGCAGAGTATATTCAAACTCTTAAAGATATTCGCAAAAGATTGTTACATAGTGACGGAAGAAAAATCCAAATAGCAGATTTTGTTCAAAAGCACGATTTATCAGATGTAGAACTTTTTTTACTGCTTCGCATATCAATATTATATTTACAACGCACATTTAACACAAGTTCCTTTCAGATACCTAGTTTATTAACGAAAGGGCAAATTTTTGGGACACGTCAAGAAGTAATATCTATTTTATTAGACCATAAAAGCATATTATTTACGGAAGGCATTTTTATAGGTGCCGGCGATAGAATAGATTTGAAAGTTAATTTTCTTATTGCGCCTGCTTCAAAGTGCAAAACTAAAAAACGCACTTTAAACCCTAGGAGAGTTTTAGCCGAACTTAATAAATATGTAATAGGGCAAGAGGAAGCCAAAAAGCAATTAGTAGCAGGTGTTTTTGAACATTTAACCAAATGTGCCAATGCCAAAAAAGGACAAATTTTCAATAAGAGCAATATTTTTATCAGCGGACCTACGGGGACAGGCAAAACTTATATGTGCCAATGTTTGGCAAAAATCCTTAAAATACCTTTTATTCACGCTGATGCCAGCCAATATACTCAAACCGGTTATGTCGGTATGGATGTAAGCGATATTTTGCGCCCTCTTATTCCACACTCTTCAGCAGGCAAAATGCCTATAGCTATAGTTTTTATTGACGAAATAGATAAAATACGGCAAGGGAGTGAAGGCCACGGCGGGGCTGCTTCCACAAATGTCCAAGTAGAACTTTTGCGCCTTATAGAAAGCACCCGTTTTCGTTTACAAGATAGAAGTTTTATTAGAAATGTTATGAATTTTGATATTTCCCAAGTACTTTTTATAGTGGGCGGTGCCTTTGAAAGTTTACAAGTTAAACACACCTATAAAAGTGTCGGTTTTACCCACGCACCTTTTGTAAAAAAGGAAACTCTAACGGCAGATGATTTTATTGCTTATGGAATGATACCCGAACTAATAGGCCGTTTTTCATACTTTGTGCAGTTAAAAGGGCTTGAAAAGGAAGATTTACGCAAAATCTTATTTAACCCTCATAACGGACCTTTGCAACAATATAAGGACTTATTACATACATCTACCAAAGTATCTCCCGAAACCCTTGAAACCCTACTAAACAATGCTTGTGAAAGGCATCTTGGGGCAAGGGGCCTTCATCAGCAAGTCGGGCAATTATTCCAAACGCAATTTTTGGAAAAAGCAGTTCAAATTGAAATATAAGGAGAATAAAAATGACAGGAATATTATTAGTTGTTATACTCTTAGTAGTATTTGCAGTAGGATATTTCATTTCCGTAAGCAATACGGAAATTCGCCTTCGCAATCTTGTTAAAGCACAGCAAGAAGTGTGTGAGGCCAACTTTGATAAAATGTGGAAGGTAATTAAGCAAATTACCAATGTATCTGATACCTATTTAGATGCGTTTAAGGAAATTTACCCAAAACTTATTGAAGGGCGTTATCAGGGCAAAGATATTTCATTTATCGTAGAGCATAACCCGCCGTTAGATACAGCAGTTTTACAACAACTTGCCACTGCTATTGAAATTAACCGCGAGCAGTTTTTCAGTCATCAGAGATTACTTGTAGCTCGTTATAATGAGCATAAAACATTTATACAAACTTTTCCTGCAAATATTTTATTATCTAATGCTCAAGAAGTTAAAATCACAGTTATTAAATCAGACCATACTGATAATGTATATGCCACAGGCAAGGAGAATATTTAATGTCTATTGCATTTATATATGCTCTTTGTTTTTTGCTGATAGTGCCGCCTTTAATGGGGTGGGAATCGCTAGGCATTTTTGGTATTGTGGTTGGCTCTATCGGTGCGTGGGTTATTATCGGGATTGCTAAAACTGTTGACTCGGAGAAAGTTCAAGACGAAGAAATACTTGGCACCTATGTAACCGAAGCCCGCTATTATGAACCTTGGACTGAAAAAATCAAACACGAAGACGAAGAAACAGGCGAAGTAACCTATGAAATAGTTGAGCACGACGAAGAATGGGAAATTGTCGTAGCCGAAGGCGATGTCTTTCCAATAGATGAAGATGAATATCAAAAATATGTGGAGATATTTGGCAATGAAGAAGAAGATTATGTAGATCACGAATGGGAAGCCGAAGGGGAGATTATAGAATCAGGTTCTTGCTTTGTAAGTGAGTGGCCGGGCACTTTTGAAACAGCTTGTTATGAATATGTGCATCATTCTTATACAAACCCTATTTTAAGGGCCTCTAATGTGTATGAAAGTGAGAAATTAACTGAAGAAGATATTAAAAAATATCACCTAACTAAATATGGCGAAATGTCACTTTATGGCACAGCCCGAAATAAAGACGATGCGTGGGAATTAGACGCAAAATTGTCTGACTATAACTGTTGGTTCCGCGAAAAGAATATAAAACTTAATTTTATTCTGCTTAAAAATGCTAAATCTAGTGAAGCTATGTTTTGGCAGCAATATTGGCAAAACGGTAAACGCAATACCATTAATGTCGTCGTAGGAGTTAATGATAAACGTGAAATTGAGTGGGCGCATGTCTTTGGTTGGCAAAATGAGGAAACGTGTATCAAACTACGTAATTTTATAGCAGGATTAAAAAATATATCTGATATTACGCTTAATTTTGATCAGATAGAGAATATATTAAATGATAATTATAAAGTGCCTAATTTTAAGCAATATGATTTTGTGCAAGGTCAATTTCCTATAAAGGGTGTGATTATTGCTTTAACTGTATGTCTCGGTATATTTTGCGGGTTGTTTTGCAGACCACCACAATATAGTGACCGTGCTTGCCGCCATATTGTAGAGGGGAATTATGAATTAGCAAAAAATGACTTAAGAAAACATCTTTCAAAACATCCCGAAGATGCTATTGCCCTTAATAATTTAGGAGTATTGTATTTCCGTGATAAACAATTTGAAGAAGCCGAGGTCTTTCTGTCTAGAGCAGTAGAAAAGTCAGCGCAAATAGCCAATGAAAATGCCGCCAATATATATCGCAACCGCGGGACTTTGTATCGTGAAACGAATAGGAATAAAGAAGCTATTGCAGACTATAAAGAGTCTATTGAAAAATATCATACTACTAAATCTTATTGCATCCTTTATCGGTTATATAAGGACCTTGGATATAAAAAATCAATATGGGCCTTGCGAAAGAAATACGAAAATTATACTTATAGAGAACTTAAAGAAGATTGTAAAGATGATGAAGACCAAGTAACTTTTATAATGGATTATGCAAGTCCAACGGAAGGCCGTGGTTTTATGAGATTATTTCAGCAATTAACAGATTAAATTAAGGATAATGTTTATCAAGTAAAAATATCTGTAGATGAAAAAAGGGCGGTTGCTTCATTTTATGAGGATGAAACTTTATTGTATCTTACTCTAATTTCCACAAGACCGCTATAACTTTGGAATGTTCGATTTATAGGTTAACAATGAATCTCCCGACGGTGTCTTAGACGAATACACGTCTCTTTTTTCATACAAAAAGTGCTGAATTCGGGGTGTTTTCCGTCTGAAATTATCAAAAATAGGTACTTGCTAGCGGGCGTTTAAATCGCATGTTGGCAAAATATCCCCTGTATCCAAAACGTCAGGCGATTTCATGCTGTTTAGCCGGGAACAGGCCACCCAGCTTAAGAAGTAGCCTTGTGTGCGCTTTTCTGCGAATGTAGTTTTACGGTTTAGTTAATATCTTATTTTGAAGTAATCAAGAATAGTTTTAAACCTATCTTGAGCGGTTAAGCAAGTATCTCTAAGACGTTCTTTGTTTTTGGGCCACTCCTGTAAACCCTTGTAGTAGAACATTTTTAAGTCATCTGAAATTATGAAAGGCACGATGCCGGTTTTTAAGCATTCTTTGAATAGAAGTAATCTGCCTATGCGGCCATTACCGTCTTGAAAAGGGTGAATAGCCTCAAACTTATGGTGGAAATCAAGCAAGTCGTCAAAAGTTTTGTTTTCTAAGTTGTTATAAGTGCTTAATAAATGTCTTATTTCCTTTGCCACCTGCTCGGGTTTTGTTGTTTCGTGGCCGCCAACCTCATTTGGCAGTTTTTTATAATCGCCTACGGTAAACCAATCTTTACGGCTATCGGTAGTTCCGTTTTTTAGGGTTTTATGCAGTTCTTTTATAAACCTTTCGCTTATTTTACAATTGGCGTTATCAATAATCATATCAATACACTTGAAGTGATTCGCTGTTTCGATAACATCATCTATTTTGACTCCGTTACTTTCAACTCCAAGAGTATTTGTTTCAAAAATAAGGCGTGTTTGGTCTTCCGTTAATTTACTGCCTTCGATATGGTTAGAATTATAAGTTAAATCAACCTGTATTTTGTGATATATTCCACCATGTAATTTGGAAGATTTTTCTGCTTTAATAATTTCAAATAAAGTAGTAGGGATATTTTTATGTTTATTACTTCTTTCCGGTTTAGTGGCATTTTCGGGTATTTGCCAAGTTTTGCCGCTTAAAACGGCCCCTTGTATTTGCCCGTTAGCACAATAATTGCGGACACTCCTCTCGGAGCGTTTCCACATTTTTGCAATTTGGGCTACTGAAAGATATTTCATATTTTACTCCCTTTATTAAATGATAATAGATTATCGGCAAAAAGTCAAGGGTTATTTGTCAAATAAATTTAGAATTTTGCCGATAAATTGAATTGTATAGGGAAACGGCAAGGAGAACTATATTATTTCTTCACAAACTCGCTAAAATCTGATATTAGTTGAAGGCATGCTTTGTTAGGAGCGCAAACCCTTTTGGATTCGATATGCAAAGTCGGCTTAATTTGCGAGGTAGGTTCGGTGTGTTGCGGTAAATCATTATGTTTCGGCAATTTAATAACCGCGTTCTGAAGATGCGCAGGGGCTAAATGGGCATAAATTTCGGTCATTTTGATACTTCTATGGCCTAACAATTTAGATACCATATAAAGTTCAACACCGTTTTGCACAAGTTGACTCGCAAAAGTGTGACGCAGTTTATGCATAAAACTTGGGACATTGGCTTTTTGGGCCATTCTTCGGTACATGGTCGTTAGAGTGCCTGTGTTGCGCGTAGGCCCCAGGGTTATTACAAACTTGTTTTGTGCCGCAATTTTAGCCCTTTGTAAGGCCTTGCTTAGGTCTTCTGTCATAGGCACTTATCTGAATTATTCCGTCTTGTTTGTGTTAATTTAAGGTTGATA
>JAEEGL011992244.1_pt1 | contig 25322 bp, 21 predicted proteins | sample 9134231 | NCBI WGS metagenome assembly JAEEGL01 (sample SAMN16246548, study PRJNA631951) | gut metagenome | biome: gut microbiome; feature: rumen; material: fiber-attached | host: Bos | place: Iran: Karaj | collected 2018-10
ATAAGTTTACAGGGTTCAGATTCCATAGGTGAACTCCTTGCGGCAGGTATAGATGAGAAGACGGCGGAAGCGAAAAAAAACGGCTGTGCCGTATATGCTGCGCAGGTAAGCGGTAATCAGGCAGAGCTGGATATAGATACGATACATAACGGATTTCTGATCGCAGCTGTTTATGATGATACCGGTGAGAAGATGCTGACAAGCGGCAGCACGATGATCAATAAAGGTGATAAAAAAGCAACGGTACAGTTTGGCGGAGATTTACCCGAATTCTTTTACTTAAGAGCTTACATAATTGATGATGAGCTGACGCCACTTTCGGAAGTCTATAACTGTCCTCTTTATACAAGGAGAATGCAGGAGTTTCTTGCCAAGACCACGGATGATTTTGCGGAAGAGGACGTGCTGAATCTTGATGAGGATAAGGGTAACAACTTTGTAGTATATAAGGATGGGATAATAAGGGCAAAGGAAGCTGACGGCTTAAGCCTTATCTCAGAAGACGAGTCTGCGCTGACTTATGTATTTGAAGACGGGAATGAAGTTTTATCAGTTCTCGGAACAGATGATATCCTTGCATATGAGATGGAAGACGGTAGTGTAAGGATAATTTCGGTAAAAAGCATAACGAAAAACGGGATCAATGTAAGAATAAGCGGAGAGAAAACCGAAAAAGAAGAGGTATTTACATATATTAAGATCGATGCAATAGCTTCGCCTACGGAAGATGATATCGATTATTCCGGGCTGGAAGAAGGCGTGGAGCCTGTAACTGATGAGAGTGAAAACAATGAGGAAGCTGATGCACAAGGCTGTTCGGAAGAGGCGGGTTCAAAAGTAGAAGGGAGCGGAAGCTTCGGGGAAACGTTTAAACTCAAACTGGATAAGAAAGAAAAGAATATAAAAGATGTTGATGTGACTTTTTCCGGAAATCTGGAGCTGGGTTATCAGTTTTCTCTGAAATATTATTATGATGTATTCCATAAAGAAGATACTTATATTGAATTATCGGCTTCATATGAATTGAAACTTTCTTTTAACATTAGCGGGTCGATATCGACAAGCATATATCTGGGCTATTACTACGTGCCTTTGCTTCCCGGCGTGTTCCTGGAGATGAATCCGGAAGCATTTATAGAAGTTGATGCAGGCCTGACTTTGGAAGCTTCATTAAAACAAAAAGCAGGTTTCAGACTTACAGGTACAGACAATGTAGAAAACTTAAGTACAAATCCCGAAGTGGGTTGCGAACTGAGTGGTGAGATCAGTATATATATCGGGGTTACGCTGGAACCCTCGCTTGCTCTTTTGCATGAAAATGTAGCCCATATAGGTCTGAACGCAAAAACAGGAGTCGAGATAAAAGGGTCTAAAGATATAGGCCCCGTAGACGAGGATTCTCCGGAAAGCATTCATGAATGCTACAACTGTATAGACGGGGAGATCGATTTTAAGCTGGATCTTTCCTTCAGTGTCGGGATCGCAGGCGGGGTAGTGGAAAAGGATGTCCAGATACTCGGATATAAGGTGAAGATCGCAGACTGGTATTTTTCCGTTGATCACTTCGACTTCGGCTTCGGAGAGTGTCCCTATAAGCTGTATAAAACAGAAATATGTGTAAGAGATAAGGGGCATCATCCGATAGTGGGAACGCTTATTTCGGGTAATGATCTTACCGTTCTGACCATGGGCGTAAAGCACCGTGCGGATGACGTTGAAACCGATTATAACGGAGAGGCCGTGGTATACCTGAAAAGCGGCTGGCACGGGGTTGAAGTATATAAGAAAGGATATGAACCGCTCTTTAAGGCCTATTCCGTGGAAGGCGAAAGCAGGGATGTGGATATAGTTCTGGAAAAAATAAAGAAAGAAGAACCCAAGGATCCCGGGCCTGATGATAAGGATCCGGACGATGAACAGGGCGGCGGTGGCGATGATCCCCATGATGATCCGCATGTTGATCCCCAGGAAGGAGATCCCCAGAAGAGGTTAAGAAATCCGGAGTGGCTGCCCGATGAGATGACAAGGTATTCCACCGTATATTTCGGAAACTATTGGCAGAATGATACCAACGGAGACGGAACGGCCAGTGAAAACGATGCCAAGGAACCCATAAGATGGAGGGTGCTGCGGATATCCGGAGACGATATGTTTTTGCTTGCGGATAAGTGTATCGACAGAAAAAAATATAATGAGATCAGAGGTGATATCACCTGGGAGAAATGCACCCTTCGAAGCTGGCTTAACGGATATACGGCAAGTGCCAATATCTGCGGTATAGATTATTCAGATAATTGTTTTATTAAAAAGGCCTTTAATACAGCTGAGATAAATGCGATAAAGGACAGTCAGCTTGAAAATGCAGATAACATAGACTACGGAACGCCCGGTGGAAATGATACCGTTGATAAGATATTCCTTCTGTCCGAAACGGAGATATTAGATAATGATTATTGTTTCCTGACGGATAACAGATATGGTCATGGTGAACGTATAGGATATGCGACTCCATATGCATTAGCCGGAGGGGCATACGGAACAGATGACGGACGTGTATACTGGTGGCTCAGAACTCCGGGAGACAGAGCAAATTATGCCAGAGATGTATACACAGATGGATATGTATTAAGATCGGGGGATTATGTAAATTGGAATGGAGCAGCAATCCGCCCCGCGATCCATATTCCATACTCATCCACACTATATACCGTCGGTGAAGATATCTATGTTTATGATCAATACAGAGATGAGTCCGGCGGGCTGCCGACGAATGAAGAAAGTGCCGGCGAAGAAGCACAGGGGACTCTGGCTTCATCATCCGTATCCGCTGATAAGGTGACGACTGCAGAGGGCCGGTCTACTGCATACTTCAGCGGACTCGAAGCACAGAAGGTATATAATCTCTATGTTATGAAGGATCAGTATGCACAGGATGCGATATCCGATAATAATCTGTTGTATATAGGACAGGAGAGATCAGGGGAAGACGGCAAGCTTTCGATCTCATATATACCTAAGGAAGTATCGGAGAATGCTGCTGTATTTGTTGTCAGGATGAAAGACAGTGAGCTGATCCCGGATGATAAGGATAATAATGTGATCACTGATGAGGATAATCCTGAGGGAAATAAGGACGAAGATAATAAGGACGAAGTTAATAAAGATGAGGTTAATAAGGATGAAGTCAATAAGGACGAAGTAAAAAAGGACGAAGAAAAGAAGGAAGAAGAACAGAAAAACGAAGAACAAAAGGACGAGGAAAAGAAGGAGGAAGAATCACCCCTGGGCCCCGACAAAGCGGATCTTTCACAGTACTCTGCTTCTGGAAACGAGATAGCCGTAAAGTCACTCAATCTTAAGAAAACGGTATTTGCCGGTATAAAGGGAATAAAACGCTTTGTGATCAGCGGCGGAGATATGGACGCTGCGAAGATAAAGGGCAGTACACTGAAAGTATTAAAGAACGGAACTGTTACACTGGATGCATTGAATAAAAAGAACGAGAAGCTTGCAGAAAAAACGCTGGTCCTTATAGCGCCGTCCCTTGACACAAGCGCAGCTAAAGTGATCATGCGCCGGGGAAATGTGGATCTGAATAAATATATTCAGTCTACCGTACAGCCATCTTCCTGGAAGAGTTCGAATAAGAAGATAGCCGAAGTAAACGCAGAAGGCCTGATGACGATCAAAAAATCGGGAAGCGTAAAGCTGACAGCTGCTTTCCCTGCAAAGAAGGGAATGAAGGTTAAGAAACTCACGATCAGTTTGAAGATAAAGATGCCCGGTTTTAAGAAGAGCAGTTATAGCGTAAAAGCAGGTAAGAGTAAAAAGACTAAAACCGTAAATACCACGGGGGCGGCCGTAACATACAGGATCGAAGATGCTTCGATCGCAACAGTCGACGAAAACGGTACGATAACGGGAATAGCCAAAGGAACAACCAAACTGATAATGACAGTAAACAAAATCGATTACAGTACAAAAGTGAAAGTCAAATAGAATAAAATACCGGCCATCAGGCCGGTATTTTTATGTGCAGGTGATCATCGTATATGCATCCGCACCCGGAATGCAAATCAGTATTGACAAAAGATAGTAGTTATAATATACTAACGATAGTATCAAACAGCTACTATGTAACACGGCATAAATCGTTTTCTCAGACAGCCGATTGAAGGACAGGCGTAAATATGATAAGATGATAGGCGGTACTGAGGTTTTGGAGGTTACACTATGTTAAAGTATAAATGCAGTAATTGCGGCGGTGAATTTGAGATACATACACACGGTGAGCTTAAATGTCCGTTCTGCGGGACCAAGCAGTATTTCTCCGATGCGGAACTTAAAGGCTATAAGGGATATCGTGACAATGTGCTTCAATATGTCCGCAGCGTAAATGATACGATTTTTGAAAAAGGAGATGTATTAAGGCTTTGGGGTGACAGCGATCTTGAGAAGTTTGAAGGCGTTGACGGCGATATAGAAGTATCTTATACCTACAGGACACAGACGGACGGCATTGATGTGTTCATTAATAAGGAAAGCGTGATATATGTTTTTCCAGCCGTTAAAAAAGCTTTTGCGGACAGGATGCTTGCAAATATAGAAAGCCTTGAATATCCGTCAGCGGATATCAAAAACTTAAGGAATACATTGCCGCACCTGAAGGCAAGGCTGGAACTTAAGAATGGTGGCGTGATCCTGGCTTTTTCAAAGAGTGAAAATGTCTATCCGCTTTTCGTATTTGCGGATCTTCATCCTAAGCATGTGGCATGGATGATATCGAGAATGGAAAACCTGTGCTGCCTTTTGGAATTCAATGAACGCGATCATAAGCATATGGATGCGGAGAATCTGTTCATCAATCCGAGAAGTCATGAAGCTTTTCTTTTCGGAGGCTGGTGGGATCTGAGTGTCGGACATCCGATAACGGCGCTTAAGAGCCTGAGGAAGACAGCGAAGCAGCTTAGCGGAACCAAGCTTGAGGAAGGGCCTAAAGCCTATGCAGAGTTTCTTGATTCGATACCGAAAGCAACGGCTTATGATGATTTTGAATACTGGGACAGTATTATCGAAAACGGTTTCGGCGGACATCATTTTGCAGAGTTTGAAGGATAATTATATAAAAAAGAAAGGAAGGTGTGAACTATGGGATACGGAAGTTACAGAGCATCAGATTGGAGCAGACTGAAGGAAAGCAGAAGGATCGATTCGGCATCGGTGAACGAGATCTTTACTTCGAGAAAGATGGATGATCGTTACAACCCGCGCTTTATCGATAAGAGGGAAGCAAGGGATTCCAAGGAGCATCCCAATTCAACACCTATAGCCATTGGCGTGGATGTGACGGGTTCCATGGGATATCTTTCCGAAGAGATCATCAAGAACTCTCTCAATGAGCTGATGAAGAAGCTGTATTCCACCGATCTGGTTGAGGATCCCCAGCTGATGTTTGCGGCTATCGGAGATGCGGGCTGCGATGATGCTCCTCTTCAGGTAACACAGTTCGAGTCGGACATACGTATTGCCGAACAGCTTATGGAACTGTGGATAGAAGGCAAAGGCGGAGATGCTCCCGAAGACTACCAGCTGCTCTGGTATTTTGTTGCAAAGCATACTGATATAGACAGCTATAATCTGCGCAAGAAGAAGGGCTACTGCTTTACCATCGGTGATGCGGGATTCCATGACAGTTTAAAGCCGGGACATATCAAAAAAGTATTTGATGACCAGTCCGCTGAGATATCTTCAAAAGACCTGGCTAAGATGGCTTCGGAGAAATACGAACTTTTCCACATAGACTTAAGGAGCGGCGCAGACAGCGCAGCAGCGCTTGTGCCGGGACGCGTGATCTGTATGGACCCTAACCAGGTAAAATATCTTCCCGAAGTGATAATAGCTGCGATACAGCTGACAAACGGAATGGATAAGGAAAAGGTATTTAAGGAACTCGATCCGTCTGCGAAGAGCATCGTGGAGAACGCCATAAAGAATCTGAATGTGGGAGCTAAGATAAAACTGTGATAGTTGCCGTAATAGGAAAAAATTTCGGAGATGAAGGAAAGGGACTTGCCGTGGATCATTTCTGCGCGCAGGTCCCCTCCTGTCTGGTGGTGAAACACAACGGAGGAGCCCAGGCCGGACATACGGTTGTGTATAAGGGTAAGAGATTTGTTTTTCACCAGCTCTCATCGGGGTCTTTCAGAGGAGCGGCTACTTATTTTGCATCTACTTATTTTCCTGATCTGTATAAACTGGGGGACGAGATAAAGGACCTTGGTTTCAAACCGGAAATATACTGCAGCTGCAATACTCCCCTCATCTATCCTGATGATGTGCTGTTCAACATGGCCCAGGAAAGCGCAAGAGGAGATAAACGTCACGGAAGCTGCGGAATGGGAATATGGGAAGGATATTTAAGGACCGAGGCAGGCGCAGGACTTTATGCAGGCGAGCTTTTGGGCATGGATGCACTTAAACTTGCAAAGAAGCTTTCCGAAATAAGGGAAACATACGGCAGGAGAAGATTCATTGAGACGGGACTTGATAAGCTGCATTCGGAATATACGGAACTGCTGAACTCCGAAAACGTGCTGATCAATGCAGCAGAGGAAATGCTGAGAAATCTTGAGCATATAAAACCTGTTGAAGATGAGGCTGAGTTTTTGCGGTCTCATGAGAATATAGTTTTTGAAACAGGACAGGGACTGCTGCTGGATGCCGAGAATAAAACCTATGCACCGCATGTTACCGGTTCCAGAACAGGACTGCACAATATAGTTATGTTGTTAAAGGCAGCGGGGCTTAAACTGAATGAAGCCTGCTATGTGACAAGAACTTACGTGACAAGACACGGAGCAGGACCGCTGCACTGTGAGACTGACAGGAATAATATCGGCAGGATAGGCATCGATCTGACAAATGTCCGGAATGACTGGCAGGGAAGCATACGTTATGCGAAGCATGAAAGCATTGAAGAGTTTCTTGCACCAATACGGGAAGATATTGAGGAAGCGGAGAAGATCTATCCGGATTTTTCTGCAGAAAAAGAAGTGGCTTCTTTGTTCATCACACATTTAAACGAGACGGATTCGAAGATAGTGTTTGAAGATAAAGAGATCCCGGCAGAAGTCTTTATGACCTTGCCGGGAGTTAAGGAAGTTGTTTCCGGATATCATCTTTCGAACAAAGAAGAGAACAGAGAGTAAAAATGGTTCATGATTCATTGTTTTCACCGGACTGTTTAAAAGATACCGGAGCTATTCAAAAGAGTTTATCAACAAGTTCTATCGCCTTTTCATATCTTTCGACATAGCTTCCTGAAATGCGTTCGCACTTGAATCCGTATTTCTCATAGAGTTTTTCGATACGTTCACTGTAAAGCTTTCTGTTGGCTGCGATCTCTTCACTGCGGTCACCATCCTGTACGAATTCCACATCCGGTTCTGCATGGAGTATCAGGTCGTAACGGTTAAGGGCGGCGATACTCTCTGCAAGCTTTTTGTTAGCTTCGTTTCCGTTTTCCAGAAAGTCCATGAAGAATCTTGTTATCAGGCAGTCGGTATCTTCAAAAAGCACTTTGTTACTCTGCTTCATAAGCTGTATCTCTTTATCCTTGTGTTCAAGCAGGATGCGTGTATAATCTTCAGGCAGCATCATCTCGTCCGTTCCGGAAAGCATCGACAGGTCACGGCCGACTTCTTCAAGGTAGTTGGTGTTGTAGTGATGCGCAAGGTTTATCGTGAGCACGGATTTGCCGCAGCTTTCGGAACCTATGATCAGCACCTTCTTTACATAGTAAGGTCTGACACAGAGGGGCAGCCAGTCCCAGTGGCCGTATATATCTTGCCTTAAGGCAGTAGAATTATATTCGTCACGGGGGAAGATATACAGTTCGCTTTCCGGATAGCACTTATTCCAAAAGCTGTTTTCATCATAGTCGCTGCCGCAGAACACCACATCGATCTTTTTGCCGATGGCATCCTTGACTTTGCGACTGTCTTCGTCCCAGTATTCTTCGGTATAATCTTTATTATCCTTTGTTCTGTCTTCAAGAAGGATGATCTTTACATTTCCTATATGCGAAGTCAGGGAATAAACCCAGCGGTATTTGATCCTTGCATCTATGTCCGATGCATCCTTTCTGCTGCAGATGACCACATAGAGCTCCTCGCACATGGCTGCGGCTTTAAGCAGGCATTCCTTATGGCCGTTATGCAGAGGATTGAAGGAACCTCCGTACATTCCGACATGATATCTCATTCCGTTTTTCATGCGACCACCTCCTTCTTGCTTCCGCGATACCATTTTATAAACATGAAGATGGCGTTGAGCAGATAGATGCTCCACATCAGAAGAACTGCCACGCTCTCGCCTCCGTTAAAGAAGGCTGCGATCCACATGATCACCGATACCGCATCTACCAGGATCCAGACTACCCACTGTTCGGTGAAACGCTTGATCATCAGTACCTGAGCCACTACGGAGAGTACGGTGCTCATGCTGTCTACCAAAGGAAGATTGCCGTTAAGCATTTTCAGTATCATGCCGTATGCAAATATTCCGGCGGCGCTTATGAGGATCACAAGTATATCCTGCTTTAAGGTCATTCTCTTCTTTACCACTTCTTTAGTCTCATTATTGATATTCTTCTTCCACACAAACCAGCCCAGTATGTTAGTAGGAAAATAGTAGAGCAGGTTCAACATCACGTCGCCGTAATATTTAGCTTTCCACGCGACATAGGCGTAGAGCAGGACATTGACCGTACCGAAAATGTAATTGGACAGTTTGCCTTTGCCGCAGAGTATCACACAGGTCACGCCTGTTAAGGATGCAAGTATTCCTATTGCGGTATCTCCCAGGATCAGTGAGATCACGAGCAGTGCGATGTTTGCAAACAGCAGCCAGAATATTTCAATCCCTTTCCAGCCGCTTAATTCGTCTTTTATGAATGCTTTAAATCTGTTCATGTTGTCACCTCCTATGATCATCATGGTTGTCATCGTTGTTGCGCATTTCTTAAGAGCTTTTATGGTTTTGTATTTTGACCTTCACCGCCTTTTGGCCATAAGGAAAAGTTTGACGGTAGAGTATTCTATGGCAGATAGAGCATTTATGATCCGCATTGCGTTGACATGGCTGATCAGTCCTGACGGGATTTCTTTCTGTACAAACGGCTCGGCCTGTGAGCCATGCCTGTCAGCATTTCGCCGGTTTCCTCGACCCTGGGTGAGATCATCTTTCGGAAGTTTGCTTTGTAGAGTTCTTCGCCCAGCAGTATCTCATATACTTTCTGCAACTGGGGCAAGGTGAAATCTTCGGGAACGAATTCGAAGGCTATATCTGAGTAGCTGACTTTTCCTCTTAGTCTCATCCTGCCGTACTCAACGATCTTTTTGTGATCAAAAGCAAGTTTTATCCTGCCGTTTGATATCTTATCCGCCGGTACGAGTATAGCCGGTTCGGTAAGCTTTGATGAAAGGAGCTTTTCGGGATCTGTCAGAGCGTAATAGGCGATCGATATGGTCCGGCTTCTCGGGTCACGATCTACATCGCCGAAGGTGTAGAGCTGCTCCAGATAGATATCATTAAGGCCCGTACGCTCCTTCAGTGATCTTTCAGCTGCTTCTTCGGGAGTTTCGTTTTCTCTGAGTGATACTCCCGGGAGACAGTACATATCCCTGAAAGGCTCGGCACTGCGCTTTGTCAGTACGATCTGCAGTTTATCGTCTGTTATAGTGAATAACAGTACGTCTACAGCTACTGATATTTTTTGGTGTTTTGTGTTCATCTTTATACCTCACGTTGGTTAGTGTTTGCCGATAGTAGTGATTTCATACTAAAGATAGTATAAAAATGATACTATGTCAAGAGGGGTTTCAAGTTTTTTGGATTTATTTGAACACGCAGAAAGAAGGAAAATGCTGTAGTATGTGTCGTGATTCTGAAGAACTGACACGTGGTGGGAAGAAAAGTGCTGTGGTACGTGTCGCCGGAAAATTGCTGAGGGGAAGCAGACACGAAGCAGAGGAAAAAGTGCCGTACTACGTGTCAAGGGTTTGAAGGATCGACACGTAGGTGAGAGAAAAGTGCTGTGGTACGTGTCGCCGAAAAATTGCTGAGGGGAAGCAGACACGAAGCAGAGGAAAAAGTGCCGTACTACGTGTCAGGGTTTTGAAGGATCGACACGTAGGTGAGAGAAAAGTGCTGTGGTACGTGTCGCCGAAAAAATACTGAGGGGAAGCAGACACGAAGCAGAAGGAAAAGTGCCGTACTACGTGTCAGGGGTTTGAAGGACCGACACGTAGGTGAGAGAAAAGTGCTGCGGTACGTGTCGATACAGATTTCTGAAGAGAAGACAGACACGTGGCAGAAGAAAAAGTATCGGGCTACGTGTCGAGTGGTGGGAAGGATTGTGATAAGTGGTAAAAGACGGAAAAATATGGTAATATTTAAAGCTATAGGAAGAAGAAAATTAGGGACTAAATGCCGGTTTATAAAAATATATGGATGTGAGACAGTCATTCATGCCTCGGGAAGTGAAACAAGAGAAGGAACGAAATAGCGACAGAAAGATAGACGAAAGAGAAAAAAGAGAAAAGAAAGAGAAAAGAAAAATGAGAATTATTAATCTGATCGAGAATACTGAAGGGAATCATGGGTGTGTAAATGCGCACGGACTTTCTTTTTATGTAGAGACTGAAAAGCACAAGCTGTTACTGGATACGGGGCCTTCGGAGGATGCCATTCGTAATGCCAAGGCATTAGGCATAGAGCTTTCGGACGTGGATACAGTGATCTTAAGTCACGGGCATTATGATCATTCGGGCGGGATCATTCCTTTCACAGAGATAAACAATAAGGCGGCCATTTATATGCAGGCAGCTGCGACAGATGCATATTTTGCGGATGACGGGGAAGCTGCGCCGGAGAGGTATCGATATATCGGTATCGATCAGGATATAGCAAGACTTCCGCAGGTAAGATTAATAAACGGTGACATGGTGATCGATGAAGAACTGGAGTTATTTACGATAGGCCAAAGAAGTCATGAGCTGCCGTTTACAAACAAAAGGCTTTTGATCCGTAAAGGGAATGAATACATAAGAGACGATTTCAGACATGAACACTATCTTGTGATACGTCAGGACGGAAAGTCGATATTGATGTCCGGATGCGCGCACAACGGAATATTGAGTATACTGGATGCTTATGTTGCAAAATACGGGAGTGCGCCTGATGCGGTGATCAGCGGATTTCATCTGATGAAGAAAACGCCATACAGGGAAGAAGAAATCCGTGAGATCGAGGAAACAGGAAATGAATTAAAGAAGTATCCGACAAGGTTTTATACCTGTCATTGTACCGGGGTAGAAGCTTTTGATATTATGAAGCGGATCATGGCGGAAAGGCTTTCATATGTACATTCGGGAGAAGAAATAGAAACAGATGAGAAACATAGTATTACTTAACGGGCCGTCTTCGGCCGGAAAGTCAACGCTTTCAAGAGAGTTGAAAAAAAGACTTGGGGAACGTGGTGTTGAATCGCATATCATTTCCATAGATGACTATATGATAACGGATCCGAAAGAAACTATTTATGAGGATGATATCTATGAGATAATGCCTGCAATGTGTCATGATATCAGGAAGTATGTAAATGATGGAAAGACAGTCATTGTTGATCATGCGATCACCAGTGAACGTATTTACGATATGTTTCTGGAGACTGCAGAATGTGGTAATAAAATAACAGTTAAGGTGAGCTGTGATCCTGAGATCCTGCGAAGCAGAGAGAAAGAGCGCGGCGACAGGTGTCCGGGATCGGCAGAAGCTTCGCTGCGTTATCTGTGGCCAAAGGACGGATATGATCTGTGTATCGATAACGGGAGAGTATCCGTGGAGGATAATGCTGAAATAATATTAACGGAAGTATTCGCATGAGAAAACAGCAGGGCGTCGTGGCTGAAAACCATGTAGACAGGGTTTTAGAATCACGGGGCGGAACGGATGGCTTTTGGAGATCAGAGGAGGAATAAGATGGCAAATCTGATAATGCGGTTTCCGGGAGGAAAAGCAAAGGCACTCACACTGAGTTACGATGATGGTGTGGAACAGGATGAACGGCTGCTGGAAATTGCCCTGAAATATGGTTTGAAGGGGACCTTTAATATTAACAGCGGCTGTTTTCCGGAGGCTGATGTGAAGTATGCTCCCGGAACCATACACAGACGCATGCCGCTTGAACGTTTAAAAGAAGTATACCACGACAGCGGCTGGGAGATCGCGGCACATGCCTATACACATGCTGCACTTGTAGGACTGCCGGGAAATCTTGCTACTGAGGAAGTGCTGAGGGACAGAAGAACACTTGAGGAGATATTCAAAACGGTGATCAGAGGTTTTGCCTATCCCTATGGCGCATATGATGATAAGAGCGTGGAGATCCTGAAAAACTGCGGTATGGCATATGCAAGAACCGTAAATTCGACACATGAGTTTTACCTTCCTCAGGACTGGCTCAGAATGCCTGCTACCTGTCACCATAATGATCCGGAACTGATGAAACTGGCGGAAAGATTTACTGAAACTAAAAACCGCTGGCATCCGATGATGTTTTATCTGTGGGGACACAGCTACGAATTTGAGGCACAGAATAATTGGGAGGTTCTTGAAGGATTTGCGGAAGCCGTAAGCGGCAGGGAAGATATCTGGTACGCTACAAATATAGAGATATATGATTACTGTGATGCTTTTGGCAGATTGATATTTGATACGGCAATGAAGATCTGTGTCAATCCGACAGCAAGAGATATTTGGTATAGTTATGGTGAGAAAGAAGTCTGCGTTCATGCAGGGGAGAAAGTTGCGATATAGTCGGGACTTTGATAATATACAGAAAGTGAGCTGAATAGTGTTTCGATTAATACAGCTTGAGTTTTAATTAAGGGGAATACAGGAGGTTACAAGATGGAAAAGTCTAAGGTGTATTTTACGGATTTCAGGACTGTTCTGGGAGTGAGTCTTCCCGCAAAACTGCAAAAGCTGATAAGAATGGCCGGGATAGGAAATGTGGATATGGACGGAAAGTTCGTAGCGATCAAAATGCATTTCGGTGAGCTGGGCAATCTTGCATACTTAAGACCGAATTATGCAAAGGCTGTTGCTGATGTTATAAAAGAACTGGGCGGACTCCCGTTTCTTACGGACTGTAATACCCTGTATCCGGGGAGCCGCAAGCATGCGCTGGAGCATCTGGACTGTGCAAATATAAACGGCTTCAATACAGTGACCACCGGTTGCCAGATCATAATAGCGGACGGACTTCGCGGGACGGATGACATCACGGTTCCGGTACCGAATGGGGAATACTGTAAGGAAGCATATATCGGCCGGGCGGTAATGGATGCGGATATCGTGATATCCTTAAATCATTTTAAAGAACATGAGCAGGCAGGTTTCGGCGGAGCTATCAAGAATATCGGCATGGGCTGCGGAAGCCGTGCAGGCAAGATGCAACAACACAACAGCGGTCATCCTCACGTGATCAGCGATATGTGCAGGGGCTGCAGGAGGTGTGCGAAGGAATGCGGATCCGACGCGATCAGTTATGATGCAAATAAGGCGTGGATCGATCCGGAAAAATGTAAAGGCTGTGGCCGCTGCATAGGAGCCTGTGCCTTTGATGCGATAGAAAATGATAACTGGGATGCACCGCAGATGCTCGGAAGAAGAATGGCCGAATATACGGCTGCAGTGCTGAATGGAAGGCCTTCGTTCCATATAAGCCTGATCACCGATGTGTCACCGAACTGTGACTGTCACGGTGAAAACGATGCCCCGATACTTCCGGATATAGGAATGCTGGCATCTTTTGATCCCGTAGCTCTGGATCAGGCCTGTGTGGATCTCTGCCAGAAGGCTGAACCTATCAGAAACAGCCAGCTTGGCGATAACATGGCAAAAGAGCACTTCCACGACCACGGAGATGTGTGGCATAACAGCAATCCCAACGTTTCCTGGGCCGAGACACTTGAACATGCCGAAAAGATCGGGGTGGGCAGCAGGGAATACGAACTTGTCGTAATGAAATAGGGAAACATAATAAAACCACGGGGACGGACCTTGTGGTTTTTCTTCGGAATTCTTTTACCTGTCATTGTACCGGAACAGAAGCTTTTGAAATTATGAAGAAGATAATGGGAGAGGCGCTTTCCTATATACATTCCGGGGAATGTGCGGAAACAGCGCGAGGGAATAAGGCATGCAGGCGATCATTTTAGCGGCCGGAATGGGAAAAAGGCTGAAGGAACTGACAAGATACAATACGAAGTGCATGATCAAAGTGAATGGCATTACTCTGATCGAAAGAATGCTGAAACAGATCGATCAAAAGCATTTCTCAAGGATTGTGATCGTGACGGGATTTGAAGGGAAAAAGCTTGTGGATTTCATCGCTTCCCTTGAGATCAGGACACCTATCCTCTTTGTGGAAAACAAAATCTATGACAGAACAAACAATATATATTCGCTTTCACTTGTAAAGGATCAGCTTTGCAGGGAGGATACTATACTTTTTGAATCTGATCTGATATTTGAGGATGCAGTGCTTGATCTGCTTTTGCAGGATCCGAGGGACACACTGGCTCTGGTGGACAAGTATGAGGCATGGATGAACGGAACCTGCGTAAAGGTAGATGAAAGGGATTATATTGTGGAGTTTTCTTCGCAAGTGAGTTTTTTTGATGTTGAAGACTACTATAAGACGGTGAACATTTACAAATTCAGCAAAGGTTTTTCTGCTACTTATTACGTTCCTTTTATGGAAGCTTATCTGCAATCGCTCGGTGAGAATGAATACTATGAACAGGTTCTTCGCGTTATTACCATGCTTGATAAACCTGCAATTCAGGTAAAGAAGCTTTCGGGACAAAAATGGTATGAGATCGATGACGCTCAGGATCTGGACATTGCGAAGACTCTGTTCCCTTCACACGGCGACGAAAATGTAAAGCTGATGGTTGAGAGGTACGGAGGATTCTGGCGTTATCCGAAAATGCTCGATTATTGTTATCTGGTAAATCCGTATTTCCCGCCCAAACGAATGAAGGACGAAATGAAAGCCAGTTTTAATGAACTGCTCACAGAATATCCGAGTGGGATGCGTGTGAATTCCATGCTCGCCGGAAGGTGTTTTGATATTCAACAGGAGAATGTTGTAATAGGGAATGGGGCATCGGAACTGATAAAGAGTATCATGGAAAGCTTTTCCGGCAAAACAGGGGTTGTAAGACCCGGCTTTGACGAATATATAAACCGCTGCGGTATGGACAGGGCAGTTGTTTTTGAACCTGCAAATCCGGATTTTACTTATGACGCGGATGAGCTGATACATTTTTTTGCGGATAAACCGATAGAGAATCTGATCATCGTTAATCCGGATAATCCCAGTGGAAATTATATTCCGAAGGAAAATCTCGTGCGCCTGGTTCAATGGTGTAAAGAGAAAAAGATCAGAGTAGTGCTCGATGAATCCTTTGCGGATTTTTCCGACGAAGAAAATGCCACGCTGCTTCAGCAGGATTATTTATCGGATAATCCGCATTTATACGTCATAAAAAGTATCTCGAAGTCATATGGCGTCCCGGGTATACGCCTTGGCATTCTTGCATCCGGAGACATCGTAAAAATACATGAGATCAAAAAAAATGTTGCCATTTGGAATATAAATTCTTTTGCTGAGTTTTTTATGCAGTTAGTAAATAAATATCAAACGGATTATAAGGATAGCCTTAGTAAGCTGAAAGAGGAACGAAACAGGTTCCAAACGAAGCTGGGGAAGATCCCCGGCGTTCGCGTGATCCCTTCACAGGCAAACTTTGTAATGATAGAAACGGCTGGAGAGGCTAAAAGACTTTCCGGAGAGCTTTTGAACGGATATAATCTGTTAGTTAAAGAATTATCGGACAAGACGGGGCGGGGGAACTATCTCAGGCTGGCGATCAGAACTAAAGAAGATAATAACAGGTTGTTGATGGCTCTTTATGAGACTTTAGGGAGATACGGTAAATCATAGATGAATTTTATTTACGAATTATTGATAAGGCCACTGGAGCTTTTATTTGAGGTATTTTATTACAATATTGATAAGATCTTTCATCATCCCGGCATTTCCATTATCGGATTAAGCCTCATAATGAATTTTCTTGTGTTCCCTTTATATCGTCGTGCCGAAAAGCTGCTGGAAGAAGAAAAAGAGATCGGGGAAAAACTGAGAGCGGGGGTTAAACATATAAAAGCGACATTTCGGGGAAATGAACGCTTTTACATGTTGAAGACCTACTATAGACAAAATGACTATAAACCGGCTTACGCATTGAGAGGATCTGTTCCGCTGTTGTTGGAGATTCCTTTTTTTGTGGCAGCGTATCATTTCCTTTCAAATCTGAGCGTATTGAAGGGGACTTCATTGGGGCCTATATCCGATCTGGGATTACCGGACGGGATGTTTCACACGGGTAATGTAACAATCCATGTGCTGCCTGTTTTGATGACAATTATAAATCTGGCCTCAGGCATGATTTACGCAGGGAAGATGTCCATAAAGAATAAGCTGCAATCAGTCATTACGGCACTTGTTTTTTTTGTGTTGTTGTATAAAGCTCCTGCGGGACTTGCTTTTTATTGGCTGATGAATAACGTATTTTCTCTTTTTAAGAATATATTCCTTAAGCTGAGAAAACACCATGATGATAAAAAAGCGAAGCAGGAGAAGGAAACGGAAAGCCGTTTGGTTTTTCTCTTATCAGCTTTGCTGCTGACAATTCTGCTGGGCGCATTTGTGCCCGGAAATATCATAGCATCCTCAGTATCGGAATTTGTAGATGGAAGTATGCAGGGATCGCCCGGTGGATATATAGGGGCGACAGCGGTTTTGGCAGCGGGATTTTTTATCATCTGGCTGGGCGTATTTTTCTTTATGGCTGATGAAAGGGGAAAGAAGCGCCTGGCGCTTACTGCATTTTGCCTTTCCGCAGTCTGTGTTTTTAACTGCATGGCATATCGATTAAGACAGGGCAGCTTATCGGGACTGCTTCAGTTTGACAGAGGATTGACCTTTTCGATGTGGGATCATCTTGTCAGTGGCATTGCAGTGATCGTGATAATCGCATGTCTTGTGATCAGCAAACGGAATAAAAAGCTTATTTTTGTGATATTACTTGCCGGGGTGTGTTCGACGGGATTTTTGAGTATGAAAAACCTTGTGAATATCGAGCGGGATTACAAAGAAGTGGTAAGGCGTATCTCTCAGGCTGATGAGATTCCGACGCTTACGTTCAGTAAAACGGGAAATAACATCGTTGTTTTTTTCGTGGATGCCATGATCAGTTATTATGTTCCGTACATGCTCGAAGAAAAACCTGAACTACTGGAGGCGTTTGATGGATTTACATATTATCCGAACACGGTTTCCTTTGGGGGAGCTACAAACTTCGGATCCCCGGGGTTGTATGGAGGCTATGAATATACACCGAAGGAAATGAATATCAGAGATCAGGAATTACTTGTTGATAAGCACAACGAGGCTTTAAAAGTCATGCCGGTGATCTTTTCGGAAAACGATTTCCGGGTAACTGTATGTGATCCGGCCTATGCCGGATATAATGACATTCCGGATATTTCGATCTATGATGAATATCCGGGGATCGAAGCGTATTTAACCATGGGAAAGTTCGGACAAAGCAGTTTAAGCCGTGAATTGGTGGATGAAGTCCGTAAGCGCAATCTTTTTATGTTCAGTATTCTGAAAGCGAGCCCGACGGTGTTTTGGCGATTTATTTATGATGGCGGGAACTATTGCCGCGTAAGAAATGATCCCGGTGAAAATGAGAACGTTTTTGTGGGAGATGGACAGTTTTTGGAAAGCCTTTCGATCGGGACGGGAATAGATCACAGTTTTTTAAAACAGTATTATGTGATGGATAATCTGTGCAACATAACGGATGTCGCAGAAGGGCAGGAAAACCGCTTCCTTATGATTTATAACAGTCTGCCGCATAATCCGATGATCTTAAAGGAGCCGGAATACGAGCCCTGTAATGAGATTGACAACAGGGATTTTGATGCCGCAGCCCGTATAAAACGGAAGGATGATCTGACCGAAAAGGATTTTTACGATTCCAACAACTATCCCCGTTATCATTGTAATATGGCGACTATGCTGAAACTGGGAAAATGGTTTGATTATATGAAGGAGATCGGTGTATGGGATAATACGAAGATCATTCTTGTTTCAGACCATGCCTGGAGAATCGGGGATCCGGGCGGAATGAAAAAGTATTTTGGTTTTGAAGTGGACAGGAACACGCCTTTGAACAAAGATGAAGCGGATTTTTCAGTGCTTAACTGTACGTTGATGGTAAAAGATTATAATGCCAAAGGTTTTACAACTGATGATACTTTTATGACAAATGCGGATGTTCCGACGCTGGCGTTTCAGGGAGTGATAGACACACCGGTAAATCCCTTCACGGGGAAAAAAATTGATACTTTATACAAGCAGCTGAATAAACTGGAACTGCACATGGGAGTGAATTACAGCGTATATGAAAATAACGGAACGAAGTTTAAGCCGGATCACTGGTTTTCAGTTCATGATAATGTTTTTGACATGGATAATTGGGAATACCTGGGGTTTTATTAAAGGGGATGGCAAATGCTGAAGATGGATGGTTTTCTGTTATATATTGATCCCGGAACGGGCAGCATGCTGCTGGGCCTGCTCATCAGTGTCCTGAGTGTGATCTTTTATTTCTTTACGGACATATTTAACCGCTTGATGATCCTGCTGAGCGGAGGACGCTGCAGGCGGATCAATGAAAAATTGCCAATGGTGATCTTTTCGGATCATAAAAGATACTGGAACGTTTTTGAACCCATTTGTGATGAATTCGAGAACAGGGAAGAGGATGTGGTGTTTTTAACCGCCTCTGATGATGATCCGGTTTTTCAGAAGGAGTATAAGCATGTCAGGGCAGAATATATCGGCAGGGGAAACAGGGCATTCGCAAAACTGAATACGCTTAAAGCAAAAGTTCTGTTGTCTACGACTCCCAATCTGGATGTGTTCCAATGGAAAAGGTCAAAAGGAGTTGAACGATACGTACATATCCCCCATGCGGCAGATGACATCACGAAATACAGAATGTTTGGGATTGATTATTATGATTCCATTCTGCTTTCGGGGGAATTTCAGGGAAAACAGGTACGTGCTCTGGAGAAGCTGAGAAAGCTGCCGGAAAAGGACATCGAATACGTGGGGATGCCGTACTTTGATAAAATGAAACAGCGGCTTGATGAATGCCCGCGGGATACACAGGGAAAGGATGATATTACCGCCTTGCTGGCTCCGTCCTGGGGGAAATGCGGGATCCTTTCCAAATTTGGCGAAGAGCTCGTTGACAGTCTGGCTGAAACGGGATACCGGATAATCATCAGACCGCATCCGCAGTCTTATGTTGTTGAGAAGGACTTAATAGAAAAACTCCAAAAAAAATATCAGGGAGTTCCAAACATTACGTGGAATCAGGATAATGATAATTTTGAGGTGTTGAAAAATTCCGACATACTCATTTCGGATTTTTCCGGAGTGATATTCGATTATGCGTTGGTATTTGATAAACCGGTCATTTATGCCGATACGGATTTTGACAAGGCACCATATGATTGTTATTGGCTGGATGACGAGCTGTGGACGTTCAGGATACTGCCTGAGTTTGGGAGGGAATTGAAGAGGACGGATGTGAAAGAAATCGGAAGGTTGATCGAGGAGTGCCTGAGTAACGGTTCATATGAAGCCGGCAGGGAGCAGGCAAGAAAAGATACGTGGATGCATATGGGAGAAGGGGCTAAGAGAACCGTGGACTATCTCGAAAAATGTTTTTCCATTCAGGATCAGGCTGCAGAGTAAACTACCGGGTTTGCGTCAGCTTGCTAACAATCAAAGGCTGTGGTATAATACGTATGTATCTGTGTGAGAGGCAGATACCAGCATCATAGAACTCTGCAGAATGTGCGGGGAAAGAGAGGTATAGGGGTATGAAGTTTATCATACTGGGAAAAAATATCGAAGTTACGGAGGGGTTGCAGAACGCAGTCGAAGACAAGATAGGCAAGCTTTCAAAGTACTTTTCGGAGGACACCGAAGTACATGTAACACTTAGTGTAGAGAAGGACAGGCAGAAGATTGAGGTGACGATCCCGGTTAAGGGCAACATCATCCGTTCAGAGCAGGTAAGCAATGATATGTATGTATCCATCGATCTGGTGGAGGAGATCATTGAAAGACAGCTGAAGAAATATAAGACGAGGCTCACCGACAAGGAGCAGAATGCGGGCAGCTTCAAGCAGGAATTCTTAGAGAAGGATTTCATGGATGAGGAGGAAGTGAAGATCATCCGTTCCAAGAAATTCGACATCAAGCCCATGTATCCCGAGGATGCATGCGTGCAGATGGAGCTTCTCGGACACAACTTCTTTGTATTCTGCAATGCGGAGACAGATCAGGTGAACGTGGTATACAAGAGAAAGGGAAATACCTACGGACTCATCGAGCCGGAAGTATAAACGTTAAAGGGGAATTAACAGAGCCCCTCATCAGTCAGCCTGAAGGCTGACAGCTTCCCCCCGGAGGGGGGAAGCCTTTTTTATGTAAACAAGCCTTGTATTTTTGCGGATTCTTGCGTGAAAATCCGTTGCAAATGCGTTATTTCTATGATATTATTTTTCGTAGCGCGCGGATGCGCGGACACACAGATTAAAACCAATATGGAGGAAGAGCAATGTCAAAGAAAATCGTATTAGCAGGCGCCTGTCGTACAGCCATAGGCACCATGGGCGGATCTTTAGCTTCAACACCGGCAGTTAAGCTGGGAGAGATAGTTATAAAGGAAGCCGTAAACCGTGCGGGTATCAAGCCCGAGGATGTAGATCATGTATACATGGGATGTGTTATACAGGCCGGACTGGGACAGAACGTAGCACGTCAGGCTGCACTTAACGCAGGTCTTCCCATAACGACGACAGCAGTTACCACCAACGTGGTCTGCGGCTCAGGCCTCAACAGTGTTAATATGGCTGCACAGATGATCCTTGCAGGAGATGCTGATGTAGTTATCGCAGGCGGTATGGAGAGCATGAGCATGGCTCCTTTCGCAATACCCCAGGGCAGATACGGCTATCGTATGATGTGGCCGAACCAGAGCCAGGGCGGTATCGTTGATACCATGGTAAATGATGCACTCTGGGATGCTTTCAATCAGTATCACATGGGCGTTACCGCTGAGAATGTAGCTGAGAAGTACGGACTCACCAGAGCAGAGCTTGACGAGTTCGCAGCATGGAGCCAGCAGAAGGCTTGCAAGGCTATCGCAGACGGCAAGTTCAAGGATGAGATAGTTGCTGTAGACGTAAAGAAGAAGAAAGAAGTTATCGCATTTGATACAGACGAAGGTCCCCGTGAGGGAACAACAGCTGAGTCACTTGCAAAGCTTAAACCTGTATTCAAGGCTGACGGTATCGTTACCGCAGGTAACAGCTCAGGTATCAACGACGGCGCTGCAGCAATAGTTGTTATGAGCGAAGAGAAGGCTAAGGAGCTGGGTGTTAAGCCTATGGCTACATGGGTAGCAGGAGCGCTCGGCGGTGTTGATCCCGCGATCATGGGTATCGGCCCCGTAGCAGCTGTTGGCAAGGTATTCAAGAAGACAGGTTTCACCCTTGATGATATCGATCTGATCGAAGCAAACGAGGCATTTGCTGCTCAGTCTCTGGGCGTAGCAAAGGATCTCGGCTTCAAGGATAAGGATGAGAGACTGAACGTAAACGGCGGCGCTATAGCACTCGGCCATCCCGTTGGCGCATCAGGTGCACGTATACTTGTGACACTGCTTCACGAGATGGTTAAGAGAGGATCCAACAGAGGTCTTGCTACACTCTGCATCGGCGGCGGTATGGGCTGCGCTACAATAGTAGAGAAGTATTAATTACGAGGGAGGAGTATATGCTCCTCCCTGTTTTATGGAGGAAGATATGGAATTCATCAATTACGAAGTAAAAGAAAAATACGCGATCATCACGATCAACCGCGAGAAGGCGCTGAACGCTCTGAATTCACAGGTGCTGGATGAGCTGAATGCAACACTTGATGCAGTCGATGTCAACGAAGTACGCTGCCTGATCCTTACCGGCGCAGGTGAGAAGAGCTTCGTTGCAGGCGCTGACATAGGAGAGATGAGCACACTTTCCAAGGCTGAGGGCGAGGCTTTCGGTAAGAAGGGCAATGATGTGTTCTTGAAGCTGGAGAGCTTCCCAATCCCCGTTATCGCTGCAGTTAACGGCTTCGCGCTGGGCGGCGGCTGTGAGATAAGCATGAGCTGCGACATCCGCATCTGCTCCGACAATGCGCTTTTCGGCCAGCCTGAAGTAGGCCTCGGCATCACACCGGGCTTCGGCGGCACACAGAGACTTGCCCGTCTTGTAGGCGCAGGCATGGCTAAGCAGATGATCTACACCGCAAGAAATATCGATGCCAACGAAGCATACAGGATAGGTCTTGTAAATGCGGTTTATCCCCAGGCAGAGCTTATGGCTGCTGCAGAGAAGATGGCAGCAGGCATCGCTAAGCAGGCGCCTATCGCAGTACGCAACTGCAAGAAGGCTATAAACGAAGGTCTGCAGGTTTCCATCGATAAGGCTGTAGAGATAGAGGAGAAACTTTTCGGTGACTGCTTCGAGAGTGAAGACCAGAGAGCCGGCATGGGCAATTTCTTAAAGAAGAAGGACGATCCTACAAAGGTAAAGATCGTAGACTTCCAGAACAAGTGATATGACGTTCATCGGTATATTTGGGCTTTTACTCATACCCGGAACGGTTGCGATCATCATGGCAGTGGTCCTCGGGATTAGGGCCCTGGTAAAGAGAGCAGCGGAGAAAGAAGACCGGGAGAGACTTGAGGCTGAAATGGAAGCCGTAAAGAGTGCGGAAATTGAAAGTGACAATCCGTACATGCAGAAAAAGGAAAATATTTAAATTATTTAAGGAGGATACATAAATGAAGGTTGGTGTTATCGGTGCAGGAACAATGGGCAGCGGCATCGCACAGGCATTTGCACAGTGTGACAAGGTTGATACAGTGTATCTCTGCGACATCAAGCAGGAATTTGCCGATGGCGGCAAAGCAAAAGTTCAGAAGGCTATGGATAAGCTCGTAGCCAAGGGAAAGAAAGAGCAGGCTGAGGCTGATGCCATCATGGCTAAGTTCAAGACCGGACTTAACGACATCTGCGTAGACGCAGACCTGATCGTTGAGGCAGCTCTCGAAGTAATGGACATCAAGAAAGAATGCTTTAAGAATCTGATGGAGAACATAGTGAAGAATCCGGACTGCATCTATGCTTCCAATACTTCTTCACTTTCTATAACAGAGATAGGCGCAGGACTTCCGAAGCCTGTTGTGGGAATGCATTTCTTCAATCCCGCACCTGTAATGAAGCTGATCGAGGTTATCGCAGGCGCTAATACTCCCAAGGAGCTGGTTGAGAAGGTTAACGAGATCTCAAGAGACCTCGGCAAAACACCCGTACAGGTTAACGAGGCTCCCGGCTTCGTTGTTAACCGTATACTGATCCCTCTTATCAACGAGGGTATCTGCGTTTATGCAGAAGGCGTATCCGATATCGAAGGCATCGATACCGCTATGAAGCTTGGCTGCAATCATCCCATGGGTCCCCTGGAGCTGGGCGATTATGTAGGACTTGATATAGTTCTTGCTATCATGGATGTTATCTACAAGGAGACAGGCGATCCCAAGTATCGTGCATGCCCTCTCCTTCGCAAGATGGTACGTGCAAAGAAGCTCGGCGTAAAGACCGGCATCGGTTTCTACAACTATGCTGACGGCGGCAAGGTACCTACTGATAAATAATTGATGTTAATTAAACTTTAAGGAGGTTTATACATATCATGGATTTCACTTTAAGTAAAGAACATGAGATGGCGAGACAGCTGTTCAAAGATTTCGCCGAGAACGAAGTGAAGCCTCTCGCGCAGGAAGTAGACGAGAACGAGCGCTTCCCCAGAGAGACTGTTGAGAAGATGGCAAGATACGGCTTCTTAGGTATACCTGTACCCAAGGAGTACGGCGGACAGGGCGCAGATCCCCTCGCATATGCTATGTGCGTTGAGGAACTCTCCAAGGTATGCGGTACCACAGGCGTTATCGTTTCCGCTCATACCTCACTGTGCGTTGATCCCATCATGACATTCGGTACAGAAGAGCAGAAGCAGAAATATCTGGTTCCCCTTGCAAAGGGCGAGAAGCTGGGCGCTTTCGGTCTGACCGAGCCCGGAGCAGGTACCGATGCACAGGGTCAGCAGACCAAGGCCGTTCTTGACGGTGACGAGTGGGTGCTGAACGGCTCCAAGTGCTTCATCACCAACGGTAAGGAAGCTGACGTATATGTTATCTTCGCTGTTACCGGAAAGATTGAGAAGAGAGGCAAGATGATGAAAGAGATCTCTGCTTTCATAGTAGAGAAAGGAACACCCGGTTTCTCCTTCGGAACAAAGGAAAACAAGATGGGTATCCGCGGTTCATCAACCTATGAGCTGATCTTCACAGACTGCCGCATTCCTAAGGACAATCTCCTCGGACAGCAGGGCAAGGGCTTCAACATCGCAATGCACACCCTTGACGGCGGCCGTATCGGTATTGCTGCACAGGCTCTCGGCCTTGCAGAAGGCGCTCTTGAGACCACGATCAACTATGTTAAGGAGCGTAAGCAGTTTGGACGCGCTATCGGCGCTTTCCAGAACACCCAGTTCCAGCTGGCTGACATGGCTACCAAGGTAAAGGCTGCACAGTATCTCGTATATGCTGCAGCTATGAAGAAGGCTGAGTATCAGAAGAACCCCAAGGTATCATATTCCGTAGAAGCTGCTATGGCTAAGCTTTATGCAGCAGAGGTAGCTATGGAAGTGACCACCAAGGCTGTACAGCTTCACGGCGGTTACGGATATATCCGTGAGTATGACGTAGAGCGTATGATGCGCGATGCAAAGATAACAGAGATCTATGAAGGTACTTCCGAAGTACAGCGTATGGTCATCTCTGCAAACATTCTGAAGTAAGGAGGAAGTCAGACGTGAAGATAATCGTATGTGTAAAGCAGGTTCCTGATACAAAGGGCGGCGTAGAGTTCAATCCCGACGGAACCTTAAACAGAGCAGCGATGCTTACCATAATGAACCCGGACGACAA
>JAEEGL013978249.1_pt1 | contig 25322 bp, 17 predicted proteins | sample 9134231 | NCBI WGS metagenome assembly JAEEGL01 (sample SAMN16246548, study PRJNA631951) | gut metagenome | biome: gut microbiome; feature: rumen; material: fiber-attached | host: Bos | place: Iran: Karaj | collected 2018-10
AAGATAATCTTATTGTTCCTATTTGGATGATTTAAAAGGCTTTGGCACCCTGTTTGGCACCCGAACGGGACGCGCCGTCGTAAATCTGACCGAAGGCAACAAAAAATGCCTATTTTACGCATTTCACTGCCGCAAAATAAGCATTTTACGCACTGTATTTCGCCCCACGAATCTCTTTTTACGGGAATGGTCTATCCTTGAACTCCTCCTAAGCGACAGGCCGTTAGTTCGACTTATTATCGGGCCGTTAATGCCTCAAATGAACGAGGTGAATTAACGGCCCATATTCTTTTTACATTTTTTCTACTATTTCAAAGTTTACAGGAATCTTAATAAGCTGATTTCTCAGAGCAAGAACTCCGCCTTCTTTGTCCGACTTAATCTTAATCATGCCATCTTTCATTTCGATGCTGATTTTGTGATTGTCTCCAAGAGGTACTGTTCCTTTTGCATTGTTCAAACCGATCAGGTTTGGTCTCACTTCATATGTCTTGTATCCAACAGATGTCGGTCTTACACCCAGACAATATTTTCCAAGCAAATAAATAGGAGCGCTGCCCCAGGCATGGCACAAACTTCTACCGTATTTTCCGCCATACATCTCAAGGTGTTCATCACCTTTTTGTGTGGGATCAAACTGTTCCCACATCGTTGTGGCTCCAAGATCAACCATTGCTCCCCAGTAAGAGTGCAGCATGTCTGAGAACATATCGAAATTATTTATTGTGCACATTGCATCAAGTTCAAAGAATTTGAAGAAGGGAGTAGTTATTGCCGGAACATCCGGGTTGTTTATAACATTCTTTATAATGGATTGCTTTCTTTCTTCTGTTGTTACATCGTACAGGATTGCGAAAATGTTCGCGTGTCTGCGAATTTCACGCTTTCCTGATGTGAAGCTTGAGATAAATCCGCCTTTTTCTTCATCCCAGAACTTTTTGTTTATGTTCTTTTTTATGTTTTTCGATTTCTTTTCAAAGTCCTTGTATTTTCCGTCGCCTATAACTTTAGACATTTCTGCCATGCAGCAATATGTTCTGTACATGAGCATCTGAAGGGCACAAACGGGACCATCCTTGTCCATGTCTGCCCAGTCAATGAATGTCCAGTCTCCGCGCCTGCTTGACCCTATAATGAAACCGTTGTCATCGTGATTTGACTCAAACATTTCCATGAGGTTGAATGTCTTGGGATAAGATTTCTTTAAAAACTCGATGTCACCTGTGAAGTAGTAGTACTCCCAGAGGTTCATTATCCAGTAACAGGAATAGTCTATTATTGTATTTACGTGCTGGGTGAGATCATCTCTTCCACGCAGCATGGTAAGTGTTCTTCTGACTATGTCTTTATCATTGGTCAGATATGCGTTTACAAAGAAGCTAAGGTAGGCGTCTCCGCCCCAGATCCATCTGTCGCGCTTAATTCCGTCATAAAAACCTTCGCGCATGTTCAGATGCATCGTATATTTACACACATCCCATACTTTGTTTATTTTCCGGTCTGAGCACTTGAACGAGCCTATATCCTTGACATCAATATATTCGTAGTCCATTGACACGGATATGTCTTTTTCACACTTGATGAAAACATATCTGCACGCCCTGCTTCTGAGCACATTATCGCCTTTTTTGAGAAGGGGAGAGTCTGTCAGAATGCAATCTTCTTCGTCAAGAGCTTCGGTCTGGCTCTCTCCGTAGAATACGCAGCAGGGAACGTTGTTCTGCTTACTTGAAATAATGAGTTTCCCCATAACTTCCGAACCGAAATCTACAAGTTTTCCTCCGTTGACTTCAGTTATTGAAGTTGGGTTTATTCTTTTGTATTTGAAAAAGAACACACAAGGATCCATATCAGGAGAATCGTAATGAGAATTAGTTCCTGCAAATTCATCTTCTTGTCCGTACATGGAAACCTTCCACGTGCCGTCAGTTGAAAAATGATCTCCCGTTGCATAAATGGCAGGGAAGCCTCCGTCAAGTTTTGTTGCAAATACCTTTATGAAATTTCTGCCCGGTTTGAGCATTATTCCTTTGCCGTATGTGTATTCCGTCTTTTTTGCATTGTTTATTCTGATGCAAATCTGACCATTGGACTTGACATCAAATCTTTCGGGTTTTTCGAGATCGACTATTTTGTAAAACAAAACATTTGTGTGAACTCTTCCGAGTTCCCACATGATGTTGTAATATTCGTTTCTCTGTTCTCTTAAATTGCTGACTAATATGTTCTGGTATACTTCAAAATCATCAGGGTACCAGATCCATTGTGCCTTTCCCATATAATTGCTCCAATCATCTTGAGATTTGTGTTATTACGGTTTGTTCCTTTGCAAAATACTTCATTGCTGTAAGCAGTTTTTGAGATGCTACAAAATAGACTGCTGTTTTTGTTCCTTCACTAGAATATGTCATGACATATCTGTCTTCGCATTTAGGATCTGTAGAATAATCTTTTTGAACATAACTGCTGTCTATTCCGGCCAAATTCTCTTCAGTAGCCGGGACTATGGAATCAGTGTCCGCCAGATGAATCTTTTCAGCCAGTGTGGCTCTGTTTCTTCCGTTTACTCTGTATACATAGAAGTATCCTTTGTCCACTACAAAAGCACTTTCTTTCCACAATCTGTTCCATGTGAAGAAGTACAAAATCCATACGAGTATTGGAAGAATTGCCAATACATACGGGATTTTTGTTATGACCAAAAACAGTACGCAGTAGCCGACCACAAAGATAGTGTACAGCAGTAGGAAAATGATGCGCGATGCCTTTATGGATTTGTCGGGTTTTTTTGCAACTACAAACTGCGCAGAGTTATTTGATGCGAGCTCTTCGTCGAAATCTATTCCTTTAATAGGTTTCATATTATATCATCTCCAACAATTCATAGCTGTCAGCTAAAAAGTCTTTCATCTCTTCTCCTGTGAGTCTTCTGTAAGAAAGGTTGGCAAGAGTGTAGATGTGCTTAGCAATCTTCTTTGCGTTTTCATCTTTTGCCTTAACTTTTTCAGACAGGGAAGTAATAAGAGGACAAGATGTGTTGATGATGAATACGCCCTTTGTCGGAGCTTGTGTATGGGTGTCTACGCCATACATTTTCATCATGTCATCAAATCTTCTTTCTTCTTCTATTGAACTGAGTAGAGCAGGAGTTTTTGTGTCTTTTAGAGCCTGGTACTTAACTTCAAGGTCCTTGTTTCCGGATATTTCCTTAAAGAGTTTAGTCAGGTCCTTAATCTCTTTTGCGTCTTCTCCGCTTGACAGTGCCTTGTCGATTCCGGCGTCAACCCTGAGGAATTTTACATCCTTGTTTACGCCTTCCTGCATTGAAATGTATTGTGAGTCTATAACTGTATCAAGAATAGCTACTTCGATGCCTTCTGCATTGAACATCTCAATGTATTTTGCCTGACCGGTTCTGTCTGTTGTGTAGTAAATAGTATTGTTATTCTTTTCTTTAGCCTTTTCGAGATATTCGTTCATTGTGTAGAACTTGTCATCGGTTGTTGCCAAAAGAACGGAATCTTTTACTTTTTCGTTGAATTTAGGATCTCTGAGGCATCCGTATTCAATGAAGTTTCTGATGTCGCCCCAGATCTTTTCATAAGCAGCTCTGTCCTGGTTGAGCAGTGTTGAAAGTCTGTCCGCCACTTTCTTAGAAATGTGTGCGCACAGTTTGCTTACATATGGATCGTTCTGCAAATAGCTTCTTGAAACATTGAGAGGAAGGTCAGGGCAGTCAAGAACGCCCATGAGCATCATCATGTATTCGGGAACGAGTTCCTTTACATTGTCTGCTACAAATACAGAGTTGTAATAGAGTTTTACTTCGCCTTCAAGGGATTCAAATTCACTTTCAATTTTCGGGAAATACAAAATTCCTTTGAAGTTCAACGGGTAGTCTGCATTGATGTGTACCCAGAAAAGAGGTTCGTGTTTTCTCGGGAATACTTTTCTGTAGAACTCTTTGTATTCTTCATCTGTGCAATCGCTCGGCTTTTTCTGCCAGAGAGGAGTTGTGTCATTAACCGGTTTGTTGAAATCTTCTTTTCTCTTGTCGTCTTTTTCATCGGCATCGCGCAGGTAGATTTCTACTGGCAAAAATGAACAATACTTTTCGAGAATTTCTTTTATTCTCCAATAAGACAAATACTCTTCGCTGTCTTTGGTGATGTACATGATTACATCTGTTCCTCGACCGGATCTTTCTCCGTCTTCTATCTCATATTCGCCTGTCTCATTGCATGTCCATGAAATTGTCTTACTTGGATCTGAGTATGATTGAGTTACAACTTCAACTTTGTCTGCTGCCATGAAAGCAGAGTAGAAACCGAGTCCGAAGTGTCCTATTATACCGCTTTCGGTTGTGTTTTCACCTTCATATTTCTGAATGAAGTCCAAAGCTCCTGAAAGTGCGATACTGCAAAGGTATTTCTGAAGTTCTTCTTCAGTCATTCCCAAGCCGTTATCCGAAACAGTGAGAGTGCCTTCGCTCTTGCTGACAGTAACGTCAATTCTGTACTTTTCATCTTCATTGACTTTTGCTTCTCCCAGCGATACAAGTCTCTTCATTTTTGTTACAGCATCTGCTGCGTTTGAGACTATCTCTCTAACAAATATTTCCTTGTCTGAATAAAGCCATTTTTTGATGACAGGGAAAATGTGTTCTGTGGCTACGGATATTCCGCCTTTTCTGTTATTTTCCATTTTTTTCACCTTCTATAATATTTTCCCGCGGTTTTTGCCGCGGGTATAATCTCTTTGTTATTTGTTTTCGTTATTCTGATTTCTTTTTGAAAACTCTGAATACGGATTTACATAATATCTCCAGTCGAGATCTCCGCGCTCTATTGCCGTTACGACTATTTCAGCTGTTGCAAGGTTTGTTGCAATAGGTACATTGTTGTGATCGCAATTTCGTATGAGCGCATTGTCGTTCATATCAAATTCATCGGCAGCATCGTGAAAATATATGACAGCATCGATTTCATTGAAGTTTACTCTTGATGAAATCTGTTGAACTCCGCCTTGTCTTCCCGGAAGAACCAATTCAATATCCAGTCCTGTTGCTTTTGTTATGAGTCTTCCTGTGGTCTTGGTAGAGCAGAGATTGTGTTTAGCCAAAATACCGCAATAAGCTATACAGAACTGAATCATCAATTCTTTTCTCGTGTCATTTGCTATAAGGGCTATATGCATATAATTCCTCCCCAACTCACTTCAATTCTCTGAGTTTTTTGATTCCGTCAAACAGCGGAACCTGTTCACCCTCAGTGCGTTTTGCTATGTTTTCAAAAGCTTGTGTGACTATTCTGCTGTGCATCTTGTCCGTCAGTCTTCCTTCATCGCCTGCTATTATGATCTCAGGGTCATAAGGAACTGCACCTATAAGTCTTACTGAAGCTTCATCAATTATCTTTATGATGTTTTCTTTAACTTGCCTTATTCTTTTTCCTGTTACTCTGTTGACTATGAGCCTCATGTCGCGCACGCCTCTTGCGTACAGGAAAGCTGCAGTCTTATCTGCTGCTCTCACAGATGCTCTTGTCGGACTTGTGACGATGAATGCCCAGTCTGCTGCCTCTGCCGCGTAGAGAAGAGGTTCTCCTGCGCCTCCCGGCGTGTCTATGAACACATAGTCATAATTTCCGCTCTTTGCATAATAGGAAATGGTTCTTTTGAATGCGAACAATGTCATGCTCGGATCAAAAGAATAAGGGGCTGCAACAAAAGATAAATTCTTGTTTCTCTTGTCCTGGACTATAGCTTTTTCGGGTGAAATCCTGCCCAGCACGGCATCAGCTATGTCGTAAACAGCTAAATCAGACAAACCGGCAACCAAATCCAGACAACGACTGCCGAAATCGCAGTCTATCATAAGAACTCTTTTGCCCATTTTTGCCAGAGTCATGGCAAGATTTGCACAGATTGTGGATTTGCCCACACCGCCTTTACATGATGTAAAGAGCATTATTTTTGCTGTTTGGTTTGCTGACATAGTCATAAGCTTACCCCCTATTAATCCATCCTATATATTATCACACGGCGCGCGCTCAGTCAATAAAATACGTATAGTAATCAGTTAATTTTAATCAAACCCGAGCAGTGATAAATAAGCAAAAACAATTACACAAAAAACGACATCCCCTGAATTTTGACTTTCGGGGGATGTAAAAATTTGTCTTTATCTAGAGCCCACGGTTATTGTGTATTCGTTTTCGAATGCTTCGTCTTCCATTGGGATCGGGTTAAGTATTTCTTCTTGCTGAATTACCTGTTCGATGTCAGGTCTTGTCTTGGGATGGCGGGGAGTGAAAACGGTGCAGCAATCTTCATATGGCTGGATTGATGTCTCAAATGTCCCTATTTTTCTTGCCATTGTCACTATTTCTTCTTTGTCTGTGCCTATGAGCGGCCTGAATACGGGTCTGGACGCAAGAGGATTTGTTACATTTATTGCTTCCATTGTCTGGCTTGCCACCTGGCCAAGAGACTCACCGGTTATTATAGCTTTGCAATAGTATTTTTCTGCTATTCTGTCAGCAATTCTCATCATGCTTCTTCTGAGCAAAAGAGTTGAATATTCTTCATCGCACTTGTCTCTGATCGCTTCCTGGAGTTTTGTCAAAGACACTACGTGAACATGGATTTCACCTGTGTATTGTGAAACAAGTCTTGCCAATTCTATCACTTTGTCTCTGGCACGCTCGCTTGTGTACGGAAAACTTTCGTAGTGGACTGCTTCAATAACTACACCACGCCTGCCCATCATGTATCCGGCAACAGGAGAATCGATTCCTCCTGACAGCAACAAGAGCGCTTTTCCGTTGCTTCCCGTCGGCATTCCGCCTGCTGCTGTCTCCTGGTTTGTACACACGTAAGCTGCATTGTCCCTTATTTCAACCCGGATTACGCACTCAGGGTTGTGAACATCCACTTTAACGCTTCCGTTCATTGCTTTAAGGATTGCTCCACCGACTTCATTTGAAATCTCAGGGGAGCTGAGAGGAAACTTTTTATCCGCTCTCTTGGATTCAACTTTAAAGGATCTTTTCCCTGTGAGATATTTCGGGATTTCAGTACCTGCCACACGCAGGATGTCTTCCATGTTTTTTTCTGTTTCAAAAGCTTTTGAAACAGCAGCTATTCCGAATGTTCTCTTGGCGGCAGCATATGCTCCGTCCGAGTCACAATTGTCGTCCAGCGGGATTATGTACAAAGTGCTTTGAATAGTATATACCTTGAATTTTCCGAATTCTGCAATTCTTTTCTTGATTCTGTCTCTCAACAATTTTTCAAAGATGTGTCTGTTCATCCCCTTGAGAGCCAGTTCACCATATTTGCACAGTATGGATACTTTCATAAAACCTCTTTTTAGCTCTTTATATTTCGAAATTTATGCTGTATAATTTGGTCAGCAATTATCTTTGCTTAATTTTATAACATCTACTAAAGAATATCAAGAAAAGGGAAGAAAAATGAAAATCGTTCATCATTTGGAGATAGCAGGAACAGAGTTGTCTCTCATTTCAGAAGAGACAAATGCTTACGTTGACAAATTGGCTTCGGAATTAAACAGGAGAATCAACACAATGAGATTGTCGGGAGCTAATGTTTCCATAACTCAGGCGACAATAGTAGTTGCATTGGATTTGCTTGATGAAAATCAAAAAATGAGAGTTTTGCTCGAGAATAATGAGAAGAGATAAAGAATTACCGGAATTGCTGGCTCCTGCCGGCTCTTTGGAATGCGTTAATGCGGCAGTTGCGGCGGGTGCCGATGCTGTATATTTCGGCATGAAAAGTTTTTCAGCCAGGGCATATGCTCAGAATTTCTCGTTCAAGGACGCCACGGATGCAATAAAGTATTGCAAGAGTGTAGGCGTCAGGGTCTATTCCACAATCAATACTCAATTGTTTGACACTGACATGGAACAGGCTCTTGAGATTTGCAGAATACTGTATAACACCGGTATAGATGCCTTTATAATCACGGATCTTGGCTTAATAGGAGAAGTGAGAAGAGAATTGCCGGATGCTGAATTGCACGCAAGCACTCAGATGGGAGTTCAGAACAGCTATTCTGCAGATGTATTGTCAAAACTCGGATTTACAAGAATGGTTGCACCCAGAGAGTGTTCGTACGGAGAACTGAAATCTCTTTGCGACAATTCTTGTCTTGAAATCGAAGCATTCGTTCACGGCGCAAATTGCGTATGCCATTCAGGACAGTGTCTTATGAGTGCGGTGATCGGTCCGAGAAGCGGAAACAAAGGAAATTGTGCTCAGCCCTGCAGAATGATGTACAAGGGCAAGTGCGATTATCCTCTCAGCCTAAAAGACAATTGTTTGGCTCCAAGAATGAAAGAACTCTTGGACACAGGCGTCTCATCACTGAAGATTGAAGGCAGAATGAAACCATCTGAATACGTGTACGGCGTTACACGTATATACAGACGTTTGCTTGATGAAAAAAGAGATGCGACAGTCGAAGAAATAAAAGAGCTGGCTGACATCTTCTCAAGATCAGGATTTACAAGCGGATACTTTGATGACAAAGTTGATTCAGATATGCTTGGAAGAAGAACAAAAGAAGACAAAATAGCGACAAACTCCACTGAGACCATAAGTGAATATCCGAAAAAACGAATATATATGGACATGTCAGTCGCAATGAAAAAAGATATGCCTCTGACACTTACGGGAACAATTTACCTTGACGGCAAGCCTCAATCAGTAACTGTCGAAGGACGAGTGCCTGAAATCGCGGTGACTCACCCCATGAATCCGGACCTAGTAAAAAAACAACTTGTCAGACTGGGAAATAGTTCATTTGAAACTGATCCGGACAAGATTATAACGGACATGGATGACGATGTCATGATGCCCGTGATGCTCATCAATCAGCTGAGAAGAGATCTGTGCGATGAAATGGAAAAAAGACTGTCTGTATCAGGCAGGGAAAGAGTAGCAAAGGCGTCTGTAAAGACCATTGAGAACTACCCTAAAAACTGTAAGACAAAGACCGCTTACTTTGATAACATAAACGCTTTGCCTGACAGTGCCTTTGATTATTTTGACAAAATATTCGTTCCGCTAAAAGACTATTGTCTTGTAAAAAAGCCTAAGGGGAAAGCGGAACTCGGTGTATCTATGCCTTCTGTTGTCATGGAAGGCGAACAGTCGCTCATAGATAAAAGGCTTGATGAAGCAGTAAAACACGGATGCCGCAACATGCTTGTTACAAATATATGGCAACTAGACGCTGCGGAAAAAAGAAATATGCGCGTGACTCTTGATCCAAGAATGAACTGCATGAATTCGTATTCGTGCAGCATGTATTCAGACAAGGGTGTAGATAACATAGTACTGTCAATTGAAACAGGATTGCCTAAAGCGAGAGACATGAAGTCCAAAACAGATTTGAGTGTTGTTGCATATGGAAGAATACCTGTCATGACAATTGAAAAATGCGCCATAAGGGACATTCTCGGACTTAAGGGACCTAAAGACAAATGTGAATACTGCAAAGGACAAAAATGTGTTCCTTTAACTGATTCTAAGAATATGACATTTGTTGTGTCAGGTGACCCTGAAAACCATAGAAACACTATTTACAACAGCGTGCCCGTATGGACTGCGGATATCTTTGACAAAATTGTGAGGATGGGCCTTGGCGGCTACTTTATATTCACAGACGAGAGCAAAGAAACAGTACAAAAGGTCATAGACGGATATATTCATTATGCTTTGCCGAAAGGACCTTTCAAGAGGATTTAACATGATAAACAAGATAATTTTGGCTTCAAGTTCTCCGAGAAGAAGAGAAATTCTCGAAAATCTCAAGCTTCCTTTCACGGTGGTTTCACCTGAATGCGACGAAGATGTTGACGCATCTCTCCCGCCTGAAGACTACGTAAAAGAATTGGCTTTGAGAAAAGGAAGAGCAGCCGTTGAAAAGATGAAAAAGACAAAGATGAGCACGGATGACGCATTAATCATTTCGTGCGACACCATTGTATATTTTCCTCAGGGCGACATTATAATCGGGAAACCAAAAGATGAAAGGGAAGCTTTTCTAACTTTGGGACTTTTGTCTGACAGCTGGCACTCTGTCTACTCAGGCCTTTGCCTCATTAACGGCGACAAGGAGTACTGCCGGGAAGATATAACGAGAGTAAAATTCAGAAATCTGGAAGACAAGCAGATAGAAGAATATATGGCTACAGGTGAACCATACGGAAAAGCCGGGTCATATGCGGTTCAGCAGCTCGGAGCAGCGTTTGTTGAGAGAATAGACGGAGACTTTTTCAATGTTGTAGGCCTGCCCGTTTCACTTTTGTGCTCTATGCTCAAAGTGTGTTTTAACACAGATATATTTGAGCTTTCCAAACAATTGCAAGGACGTGTTTACTCATGATGACCTTATCAAAAAGAAGAAAAAGAGCAGAAGAAGTTATGGAGGTTTTATCCGGGCTATATCCGGATGCTGATTGCACGTTATCTTCTGATGGCGATCCATGGAAATTGCTCGAGATGACAAGACTTGCTGCTCAGTGTACGGATAAGAGAGTGAACGAAGTGTCAATAGGTTTATTTGAAAAGTATCCTACGCCGAAAGATATGGCAAATGCAGATATATCCGAGCTTGAAGAAATAATCAAACCATGCGGCCTTTACCACATGAAAGCTAAAGACCTGAAGGAATCGTCAAGGCAAATAGCCGAAGAATATGGCGGAAGAGTACCTGACACAATGCAGGAATTGCTGAAATTGTCAGGTGTCGGACGCAAAATTGCAAACCTCATATTGGGTGATGTGTATAACAAACCCGGTATAGTTTCAGACACACATTGCATAAGAATCAGCAAAAGACTGGGACTGACTGATACAACAGACCCAAGAAAAAACGAAGAAGAATTATCCGAAATTATACCGGTGCAGGAAAGAGCTGTTTTTTGTCATAGACTGGTGAATTTCGGAAGAGACGTATGCAGGGCAAAAGGACCTCTTTGTGATAATTGTCCTTTCAACAGCTACAAGTGCTCAATAGATTAAGGAGAGTAACGTTCATGATACAAAGACCTCTTGCTGACAGAATGAGACCAACTGAGTTTTCTCAGATGGTGGGCAATGAATCGCTTTTCGGTCAGGGCGGTGTTTTTCAAAAGATAACCAATTCAGGGAAGATACCTAACATGGTCATGTTCGGGCCTCCCGGAACGGGAAAGACAACTGCGGCCGGTATCGTTGCATCAAAAGCAGATATGACTTTAGTCAGACTTAATGCGACGACAGCTACTCTTTCCGATGTAAGGGCAGCTATAGAGCAAACACAGACATTTGAAGGAACAAACGGAATACTATTGTACCTTGATGAAATTCAATATTTTAACAAAAAACAGCAGCAGTCACTGCTTGAATTCATGGAAGACGGAAGAATAACGCTGATTGCGTCAACTACGGAAAATCCGTATTTTTATGTCTACAACGCCGTGCTGTCAAGATCAGTTGTATTCGAATTCAAACCTATAAACGAAATGGACATGCTTCCTCTGATTGAAAGAGCTTGCAAATTCATTTCCCAAGAACAGAATATACACGTGACAATTTCAGAGGATGCAGCAAGGATCATTGCTCGTTCAGGAGCAGGCGATGCGAGAAGAGTACTCAACATATTCGAAAATGCATGCACATATTCAGGCGGCAATATTACTGAAGAATCAGTGAAGGCTTTCATTCCTGAAATAGTCGGAATGGGCGGCTTTGACAAGGCAGGCGATGGGCATTATGATCTTTTGTCTGCATACCAGAAATCCATAAGAGGTTCAGACCCTGATGCCGCTATTTTCTATCTTGCAAAGATACTCGCAGGAGGGGACCTTTTGTCTGCAATAAGACGAATCCAGGTTATTGCCAGTGAAGATATAGGGCTGGCATACCCACAGGCTGCCGCAATAACTTATGCATGTGTGGAATCTGCACGATCCCTCGGACTGCCTGAGGCGGCAATTCCTCTTGCTAACGCCACGATTATGCTTGCAACTGCACCGAAATCAAATTCTGCTAATGCCGCATATGAAAAGGCGATGGAGGATGTAGCTAACGGAAAAGGACCTGAGCCTCCAAGACAACTGAGAAATACTCATTATGACGGTGTGAATTCAAACGAAAAAGGGCAGAATTATAAATATCCCCACAACTACAAGAATCACTATGTAAAACAACAATATCTGCCTGACGATATAAAAGATGCAAAGTATTATGAATACGGTGAAAACAAGATTGAACAAACTGCAAAAGCATATTGGGACCTCATAAAGAACAACATATAGCAAACGGATACAAGGGAGATAGGACATGATTTTTACAATTAAACACTTCGACACGCCACTTATCTCTTTTTCAGCAGACAGTGGAGCGGAAGTAAATATTGAAATAACATTTGTCAACGAGAAAAAGAGGTCGTTATTTCCTCTTGACCTGTCGGAAGTCAGCTCGGATGGAATACAAAGCTGGCTGAAACACCGGACGATTCCGAAGAATCGCGCTTATGTTGACAGTATACTCAGTTCAATGGGACTGAGTATCAACAGGCCGCTTGATGTCATCAGGGTATCAAAAGGCCTCTCTCTGAACGACTGCTATTGGGTATGCGCTGAGGGTGATGAATCTTCTTTTGAAGCTATCAATCTTTACGACAACCGTTTCAGTCGCATGCTCGGGCAGATTGCATTCATCGGGTATGGCAGTTCAGGCAGATCCATCATCGATTCGAGCCCTGAGTTCACAACAAATGGCATGCTGCCTAAATGCTGGCGCAGAGAAAATGGTGTCATCAGACTGTATAAAGGCGGAACCGAAGGTATGTCAAATACCGGGAACGAGCCATATTCAGAATTTTACGCTTATCAGATTGCCAAGGCACTCGGCGTGAATGCGGTACGATATAATCTGGCAAAGTGGAAAGAGCATCTTTGCTCTACTTGCGAGTTGTTTACTTCCAAAGAGGTATCTTTCGTCCCGGTGGGCAGGATAGTAACGAGCGGTGGCTTTAAGGCAGTAAAAGCATATTATGAATCACTCGGAAAAGAATTTGTCACTGCATTAAATGAAATGATTGTTTTTGACGCTGTCATATTCAACACCGATAGACACTACGGGAATTTCGGATTCCTCGTAAATAGCAAAACAAACGAGATTATTGCTCCGGCGCCGCTTTTTGACCACGGCAACGCTTTGTTCAACTTTGCCGGTCGTGACAATCTTACTGATGTAAAGGCTCTTTCAAAATATGCGTCTACTGTTTTGCCTTGTGTTTATGACAATTTTGTTACTGAAGCAAAAGCAGTTATGACACATGAAATGAGAAACAATCTTAGAAAGATTCTCAACTTCAAATTCACAAAGCACCACCGATATAATCTGTCTGAAAAAAGACTTGCGTTAATTGAGGAAGTTGTTCATGGCAGAGTCCGCGAACTTCTTAAGTAAGGAGCTAACAAATGAGAGCAGTAATTGTTGGCACAAGCGGCCATTATGAATATGCTTTTGACGCTAAAGAATGCGGAGTGGATATAGTTGCAGTTTCGACTGTTGACTCCTGCGAAAGCGAAGAAAAATGTATTGAACAATTCAAAAAACTGGGACATAATCCTGTCTTTGTACCGGAATATAAAAACCTATTGGACTATGAACCGGAAATAGCAATAATTAACACTGCATTCACACTAAACTGCGGCATTTCCATGTTCTTTATGGAAAAAGGAGTGAGCGTTTTTTGCGAAAAGCCTTGCGCTTCAAGTCTGAAAGAACTGGACAAACTGGAAGAAGCATACAAAAAGGCACATGAAGAAAAAGGTGTAGTATACGCAGGTATGTTCGGCTTGTCTTATACAGACTGGGCAGAAACCATAAGACAGATGATAGAAAGCGGCGCAATAGGTCAGATAAGATTGGCTCAAGCACAAAAGTCATACAAGCTAGGAAACAGAGAACCTTTTTACAGTTGCAGAGAGACTTATCCCGGTACAATTCCATGGACAAGCATACATGGTATAGACTGGCTTTACGGCATTTGCGGACTGAGTTTTGATCAGGTGTTCTCCTGCCAAAGCGATAAGTGCAACCAAGGCAACGGAACAATGGAAATGACTGCGTCCAGTACTTTTACCAATAGCGATGGAGTTATAGGTGTAGTCACATCCGACTATTTCAGACCATCTTCAGCTCCAACTCACGGAGATGACAGACTCAGGGTTGTTGGAACTCTGGGTATTATCGAGTCAATTGACGGCAAGGTCACTCTGATTGACAACAGCGGAAAGAGAGAAGTTGAAACTGTTTCTCCCAAGAAGAGCATTTTTAAGGAATTTACCGAAGAATTACAAGGTAAAGGAAAATGCAGAAAAGGTGCTGAATACTCATTTGAAGTAACAAGAGCAGCACTGACTGCCAGAGAGTCTGCTGATAACAATTCCATAGAGAAAATCTGCAAAAACAAGAATGTAATGATGTACACTGACGGCGCGTGCAGCGGAAACCCGGGACCCGGAGGATACGCATGCATATTGCAATATAAAGGAGTAACTAAGATATTGTGCGGCGGTGAGAATGAAACCACAAACAACAGGATGGAACTGACGGCAGTAGTTGTCGGTCTTGAGGCTTTGACAAAGCCTTGCAATGTCATCATCACATCGGATTCAAGATACATAGTGGACGCAATAGAGAAGGGCTGGCTTGAGAGCTGGAAGAGCAAAGGATGGAAGAAAGCCGATAACAAACCGGTGTTAAACCAGGATCTTTGGGTCAGACTGGACAATCAGCTTTGCAAACATGAAGTTCATTTTGATTGGATAAAGGGTCATGCCGGCCATGAATTCAACGAGATGTGTGACAGCATCGCAGTAGAAGAGAGCGTTTTGAGAGGCGGACAACAACAATAGCGCTAATCTTAATGTTTTGTTAAGGATACATAGAATTATTAAGATTTGTTAATAATTGATTAAAAATCGATGTCAAAAAGTGTCAAAATTTGTAATGCGTTTTATATTACATCAAATTTTAAGATATTAAAGATAAATTATGCATTGATGTATCCAATATTACGATGATACAACATATATAAATAATCCCGAAAACCTAACAACGACAAGGAATTTCAGCTGTTGGTCTTTCGGGATTATTCTTTTAGTCTGATGATCTGACGATGTATAATTCCGAAATTATACATCAAAATGGGCTTCACACCATATTTTAGAGATATATATTATATATATTTTGTCCTTGAACGCGCGCGCCTGAGAGTGTTAACATAATCTCGTATTTACAGGTGGATTGGTAATCTACACCGGTAAAGTGCACAAATAAACCATACGGTGGGAGGAAAAAATGGAGAAGAGAATTTCCAAAAGAGTTATCGCTTTTCTTCTTTCATTCGCATTGCTGCTTTCTTGCGGAATTGTAGCATTTGCGGCTGAAGCTGACGACCACGAAGACAGTGGCGCCAGCATTACAGCGGAAGATATAGAAGTCTTAAGCGATATCAAGTGGCATGATTATCTCGAGCTTCACCAGGACAAAGCATTCTATTCTGGAGAGCCTGTAGAATTTCTTGCTACTGAAAATGTCGAATACACGCAACCATCCGGAGATGATGAAGTCGTCTATGATTTCAAAACTCTGACAATTAACGGACTTGAGTGCGTTCAGACACCTGAAACAGGGACAGTAAAATGGACTGTAAATGTTCCGGAAACGGGTCTATACACCATTTCATTGCTGTATTATCCTACAGAGGCCAAAGAGACATCAATTGAAAGAACACTGAGAATCAATGATTTAGTTCCTTTCAATGAGGTAAGAAACCTGATCTTTACAAAACTCTGGAAAGATGCATATGAGTATGACAGCGAAGGAAAGATAATCATAGAAACCGACCAGAACCACAATCAGAAGAAGGCAGACAAGTATCAGGCTCCGGAATGGATAGAAGAAACCCTGAAAGACCCGACAGGATACTACAACGGCGACTTCTATTTCTACCTTGAAGAAGGTGAAAACACAATTTCACTTCAATCACAAAAAGAGCCAATGGCTGTTCACTCAATCACACTCAAAGCTTATGAGAAGAAGATTTCATATGCTGAGTATCTCGATTATTGGACTAAGAAGGGAGCAAAAGATGCTCCGGCCGGATCTGTAATAGATTTCGAAGCAGAGTATCCTTCACTCACATCAGACAGCACATTGTATGCCATTAGTGATAAGACATCTTCAATCACACGTTCTCAGCACGCTACATACACAATGTTGAACTCAATCGGTTCAACAAACTGGCAGAACATGGGTCAGTGGATAGAGTGGGCATTTGAAGTAACAAATCCGGGTCTATACACAATCAACCCAAGATATTTGCAGAACGCTGTTGCGGGAATGTTTGTTTCAAGAAGACTTTATGTAGACGGAGTTGTTCCTTTTGAAGAAGCAAACAACCTCGAATTCAACTACAGCACAAAATGGGGACTTGGACCGCTCAATGACGGCGAAACAAACTTCAAGTTCTATTTTGACAAAGGCGTACACACAATAAGACTCGAAGTTAACCTCGGCCATTTCGGAGATATCTACACAGCTATCAGAAACAACATGGCACAAGTTAACGGAATTTACCTGAAAATCCTCCAGATTACCGGAACCGATCCAGATCCATACATGGATTATCAGTTCTACAAGAGAATTCCTGCAGACATAGTCAGAATGAAAGAATTATCTGATGAACTCTATGGACTTGCAGATGAATTCGAGAGAGTGAGCGGAGCCGCAAGTTCCAACTCAGCAACTCTGAAAAACGTAGCGAGAGTTCTTGAAAAGATGCAGTCAAGCAGTGAAACTCAGATTGCTAAGAACTTCTCAGCACTTAAAAACTATATTGGTGCACTCGGTACAATGCTTAATGACATGCTCAAGCAGTCACTTAAGGTAGATTACATTATCATACAGCCTGAAGGAGAAAAACTTCCAAAGGCAAACGGTACATTCTTTGATGAATTATGGTTTGAAATTTCAGGATTCATCAGCAGCTTTGTCTATGATGGATACTCATTCACATCAACAGCAACAGGCGAAAAGGTTACAAAGATTGACGTATGGACTACAGTTTCAAGAGAGTACACACAATTGATCCGTGACTTGATTGACTCAAGCTTCTCAGAAGCTTATCCGGAAGTATCTGCAAACCTCAAGCTCGTTACAATGGGTACAGTTCTTCCTGCAACACTTGCAGGCGTTGGACCTGACGTAATGATGAATGAGCCTCAGACAACAGTTATCGACTACGCCGTACGTGGTGCCGTTCTTGATCTGAGCGGATATGACGGATACAAGGAATTGATTTCCAGGTTTACTCCGGCAGCACTCGTTCCGTTGACGGTTGCTCTCGGTTCTCCTGAAGGAGATCTGGCTTGCTTTGGTATTCCGATGACGCAGTCGTTCAACGCAATGTTCTACAGAAAAGACGTTTTGGCTGAACTCGGACTGGACGTTCCTAAGTCCTGGAACGAATTGGTTGAGATCTTGCCTAAACTCCAGTCAAAGAACTATACGGTGGGCATGTCGACAAAGGCCGTTTGTACAAACCTCCTCTACACATTCATTTATCAGCACGGAGGTCAGCTGTTCATCAAGAACGGTGAGGGTGTTTCATTTGACGATAAGACAACACTTGAAGCATTTACCCACATGTGTTCACTCTACACGGATTACTCATTCCCGATTTCTTACGATGCGGCGAACAGATTCCGTACAGGTGAATATCCGATTATCATAGCAGACTACATTTCGTTCTATAACCAGTTCACAATTTACGCAACAGAACTTAAAGGATTATGGGGCTTCACAAATATTCCGGGATATAACAATCCGGACGGAACAATCAACAATTCAACCCTTTCTACTGTAACAGCAATGGTATTGATGGCACAGGCGAAAGAGAGGGGAACGGATGAAGCAGGATTCAAGTTCATGGAGTGGTGGATGAGATCAGAAGTTCAGAGCGCATATGCAAACCAGTTGATTGCATTGCTCGGACCTGCAGGAAAATATGCAACTGCAAATACAGACTCATTCAATGCGATGTCATGGACATCATCAGAACTCAAGAACCTCAACTTGATTACAAAGAACCTCGTTGCCAACAACGAAATGCCGGGAAGTTACATTATCTCACGTTATGTAACATTCGCATTCATGAACGTATATAACAACAGAGCAATCGCTGCTCTTGAACTTAAGGGCTACGTTCAGACAATCAACGAAGAAATGGCCAGAAAGAGACAGGAATTGTCACGTCGTCAATTCTATGTTCCGGCTTCTAAGAAAGACTAAGAAAGGAGGAAAACACAATTATGTCAGAAAACTCAACAACTGTTAATACAGAAGTTAAACGTAAACCGGTTGCGAGAAAAGATATGTCTAAACTTCAGTGGACATTGAAAGAGATGAAGAAAAACTACATCGCATACATTATGTGTCTTCCTTACTTCCTCATCTTCTTCACATTCACGGTTGGACCTGTTGTTTTATCCATCTATTACAGTTTAACAGTCTTTAACTTGATTGAAGACCCGATCTTCACAGGTTTTGACAACTATACACGACTCATATTTGATGACGACGTATTCCTTCTTGCTGTTAAGAATACTCTTGTATTCGCAGTTATTACGGGACCTGTCTCATATATATTGTCATTGTTTACGGCTTGGTTCATTAACGAACTTCCGCCAAAGATAAGAGCGGTTGTAACACTTATCTTCTACGCACCATCAATTTCAGGCGGTATCTACATGATTTGGCTCGTTCTCTTCGACGGCGACTCAATGGGATATGCAAACTACTTGCTGATGCGCTACGGTGTTATAACGACGCCGATCCAGTTCTTGCAAAATGCAACGTACGTAATGCCTATATGTATAGTGGTTGCGCTATGGACTTCACTTGGCGTCGCGTTCCTTTCATTCATAGGAGGTCTTCAGACTGTCGACAAAGCGCAATATGAAGCGGGCGCCGTTGACGGTATCAAGAACCGTTGGCAGGAATTGTGGTATGTAACGCTTCCGAACATGAAGCCGCAGCTTTTGTTCGGTGCCGTCATGTCCATTACTCAGTCATTCGGTTTCGGTGCCATAGTTACAGCGCTTGCCGGATTCCCGAGCGTCGACTATTGTGCGTGGACGATTGTTCACCACCTTGAAGACTACGGTGGTCAGAGATTTGAAGTTGGTTATGCTTCTGCTATTGCTACTATCTTGTTTGCAATCATGATAGGTAGTAACACAGCCGTCAAGAAGCTGCTCTCGAAAGTGGGGAAGTAAGTTATGGCTAAGAAGTATTCCAAATTAAGAACAAGAGGACACAAGGTCGTCCTGAGCCGTTCAGCCGGAGGCGATGCAGGAATTACAATATTCCTCGTAATATTCGGTTTGTTTATGTTTATCCCGATGTACTATGCCATAGTACAATCGCTCAAACCTATGGATGAGTTGTTCAACTATCCTCCGAGATTCTACGTTGTTAAACCAACACTGCAGAACTTCAGTGATATGTTTAAGGCAATGTCAAACTCATGGGTTCCATTCTCAAGATATATCTTCAACACATTGATCTATTCAGTTGGCGGTACTTTCGGTAACCTCGTTTGCGGTTCACTTGCTGCATACGCAATTTCAAAACTGAAATTCCCGGGCAGAAAGATTCTTGCTCAACTCGTTCAGATGGCGTTGATGTTCCACCCGACAGTTGCTACAGTTGTTAACTACATGACAATGAGTAAACTCGGAATCGTAGATACACCTTGGGCAATCATTATTCCGGCATGGGGCGCTACACTCGGTATGTTCCTTATGCAGACGTTTATGAACTCAAGTATCGCAGATACAGTACTTGAATCTGCAAGACTTGATGGTTCATCAGAGTTCAGAACTTACTGGACCATTGCGATGCCGATGGTTAAGCCGGCTTCGCTGACACTTATAGTTTATACCTTCAAAGACTTGTGGGCGATGGGTGCATCCACATACATCATGAGTGAACAGTATAAGACATTCAACTATGCTATTCAGCAGATCGTATCAGGCGGTGTTGCCCGTGCCGGTGTAGGAATGGCAGCATCAGTTGTCATGATGATAGTTCCTATCGCAGTCTTCGTATTCAGCCAGAGCCGTGTCGTTGAAACGATGTCGACTTCAGGTATGAAAGACTAATGGAAAGGAGAGTATATATAATAATGAAGAAAAGAAAAAATCTTAAAAAGATTGTTGTTCTGACTTTGTGTCTTATGTTACTCACCTGCACATTTGTCTCAGCAGCATCCACCCCATATTCAACATATACGTACACTATGGACGGAGAGGTCAGGGAATCACCTGCAGCCTACGTTCCGGACAGAAGTATTAACAACTATGACATGAATATGGAAACCGCATTGAAGAATCCTAAAGACATCTTTGTTGACCCCAAGAACTACATTTACATAGTTGATACGGGCAACAGCAGAGTAGTTGTTTGCAACGAAACATGTACATATCAGTTCGAAATAAGCAATTTCGTAAATGAAAACGGTGTTCCGGATAAACTCAATTCACCGGAAGGCATTTTCGTTAACACAACTGAGATTTATGTATGTGACACATTGAATGCGAGAATTGTCGTATTTGATACAGAAGGAAACTTCCGTAGAATCATATATGCTCCGGAAGCAGATATCATGGGCGATGATACATTGTTCAGACCTGTTGCAGTAGCAGTTGATGAATCAGGAAGAATGTACGTTGTATCAAAGTCAACTTACTCAGGTGTATTTGCATTCAACGATGACGGTTCATTCCAGGGATTTGTCGGAGTTCAGAAGACAAGCGTTCCGCTTGCAGTAAGAATCAGAAGATTCTTCTTCCCGGACACAACCACAATTTCCTACATTTCAATTGAATTCAACAACCTGGCAATCGATGAAAGCGGATTTGTCTGGGTTACAACAAACGGTATCGAAGATGCAACACTTGAAAGTGCAATTCGTTCCGGCGATAAGGACTATGCTCCTATCAAACAGCTCAACCCTCAGGGTAACGACATAATGCAGAGAAACGGCTTCTTTATGCCGTGCGGCGAAGTTAACTTCATGTCAAGTGCCGTTAAGAGCAACAACAGAGTTCAGGGTCCTTCATCAATAGTAGATATAGCACTCGGACCAAATGGTGTATATTCGGTAATAGACAACAAACGTTCAAGAATTTACACATATGACTACGACGGACAGTTGATATATGCTTTCGGTGACACGGGTTCTCAGTTAGGTAACTTGAAAGATCCGACAGCAATTACATATTTCAATTCCGACATATATGTGCTTGACGGTACATTGAACAGTATTACAGTATATAAGAGAACTGAATACGGCGATGAAATCGATCTGGCTGAGCAGTACCTCATTAGTCTTGACTATGACAAGGCAATTGACAGCTGGAAAGAAATTTTGAAGAGAAACAACAACTTTGACGCAGCTTATGTTGGTATAGCAGACAGTATGTACTTGTCTGAAAGATATGAAGAAGCAATGTCATATTATCAGGCAGCAGGACATACTCAAGGCTACTCAAACTGCTTTAAGGAACTCCGTCAGAGATGGATTGAAAAATATCTGTTCCTGGCAATCCTCATTATTGCAGGCGTAATCGTCGGTTTGTACTTCCTGTTTAGACACATAGGCAAAGTTAATAAAGCCGGTGTTGCTAAATCAGGAAAGAGAAAATTCAGTGAAGAAGTATTCTTCGGCTTCTATGTTATCATGCATCCGTTCGACGGATTCTGGGACTTGAAGCACGAGGGAAGAGGTTCTGTCAGAGGTGGTTTGTTCATTGCCGGACTTGCTACACTCGCAGTAGTATACAAGAACGTTGGTTCAGCTTACATTTTCAATCCGGGTGCAAACCTCGGTGGAATCTGGGCAGGCATTGCAACAATCTGGGTACCATTGCTCTTGTATGTAATAGCTAACTGGTGTATCACAACATTGTTTGATGGTGAAGGAACTTTCAAGGATATTTTCATGGCAGCGTCCTATTCGCTTGTTCCGCTTGTAATATTCCTGATTCCTACAACAATCTTCTCAAACGTAGCAATACTTGATGAAGCATCTATCATTACACTGTTTGATACAATCGCATATATCTGGCTCGGTGGTTTGCTCTTCTTCGGAACTATGACAGTTCACGGTTATTCAATGGGCAAGAACATTATAGTTACAGTCGGAACCGTACTCGGAATGGCATTTATCATGTTCCTTGTAGCATTGTTCACAAACCTTATCAGAAGAATGGTAAGCTTCGTAACAGATATCATCACGGAAATTTCTTACAGAACGGATTAAGGAGGCGAAAAATGAAAAAACTTATAGCGGCATTTTTTGCCATCTTACTCTCGATAATGTGCATTCTTCCATCTCTTGCTGCTGACGCAGAAGTAAAGATAGAAGATTATCCCACAAAAGAATACACGGCAGCAAAAGACAAAGTTGCAACAATGGAATTGATGTATTCAAGCGATGAATACGGATATGATCTGTACTTTGACAGAAAGTCTGCAGAATTTGCTCTTTTGAATAAAAAGACCGATGAATATTTCTTTTCAAACCCATATGACATCGCTGTAAACAATTCAACAGCTTTGTCAGCAACACAGCAGGGAATGCTGTTGTCTCAGGTAATAATCACATACACGGACCTTGAATCAAAGACCACATTGCAAATGGGCAGTTATGCTTATGCTGCTGCTTTGGGTGATCAGATAGTATTCAAAAACCTTACAAACGGTGTCCGTGTTGAATACGCAATAGGAACAGTTGAATCAAAGAGACTTATTCCTATCTGGATTGAAAAAACTCGTTTTGAAGAGAAGATCTACAACGTTCTTAATGAAAACAAGTTCCTGATGAGTGAAGATGAATTGTTTGTATTCAATCACCTGTATGATACATACTACAAATTGATTGACCAGACAAATCCACAAAACGAATCATCAGTTTCTTCATGGAGAAACATTTATCCTTGTCTTGCCAACGACGAGAGCATGGTTATCTATGTTTTCCAGCAGGCAAGTAACAACAGAGCTCTCAAGAACGTTGAGTCGCTCATAAGAAAGTATTGTCCTTCATACAGCTATGATGAATTGGAATTCGACCATGAACTCACCGGCTATGAGGGTGATGAAAAAGAACCTGCTTTGTTCAGACTTGCAATTGAATACACAATTGACGAAGATGGACTCAGCGCTTCAATTCCATCAAAGAGTATCAGATACAACGAGACAAACTACACACTGCAAAGCGTAAGATTGCTTCCTTTCGCAGGCTGTGCTGAGACAAAGACAAGCGGTACCAAATCTACTACAGGCGGATATATATTCATTCCTGACGGAAGCGGTACATTGCTTCAGTACTATCTGAGCGATGGTTCAATCAACAAAGGTAACCAGGGTTCTTTGGTTTACGGTATTGACTACGCTTATCAGACAATTACGAATACTAACCCGAATGCTCAGACATTCAGACTTCCGGTATTCGGATTGACTGAGTATTATGACACAACAATTACAACAAACAGAACAGGACGTCCTGCAAAAGTAGATACAGTCAGCAAAGAGAGAGGATTCTTGGGAATCATCACCGAAGGTGAATCATTTGCAAACGTAATCGCTTACATGAACAACGTTGTAGGCGACGGCGGCGACTGTGATTACAACACTGTTTGTACAAGTTTCTCAACAGTTCAGACCGATACAGTTACACTTGGTAACTCACTGGCAAGCGATTCCGCATTGACAACGACCGTAGATACCAAATACCTTGGAAACTACACAGTCAAGTACATAATGTTATCAAGCGATGAAAACAGTGAATATGAAGCTAGTTATGTCGGAATGGCTGCTGCTTACAGAAACCATATTATTAAATCAAACGATCTTAAAAATGTAACAGATAATGATTCAATTCCGCTTTACATTCAGAGTTTCGGCTCAGCAATGTTTGATGACAAATTCCTTACACTCCCGATAAGAGTAGAGAAGGCTATGACAACTTTCGAAGATGTCATCAACATGAGTGATACATTGAGAGAAGCCGGAATAAAGAATCAGAACTTCATTTTATCTTCATTTGCAAACGGATCCGAACTCCTTGAAAAATATCCTACATACGTAAGTTGGAGAGGAAAAGTCGGAGGATCCAACGGATTCAAGAAATTGATCGAATATGCAAATAAGAACAATGTTTCAATTTATCCGAACTTCGATTTTGCAAATGCTTACAGCTCAGCCGCATTCACGGGATTCAACTGGGACAAGTATTGTGCAAAATCCATGAGTGGATTGTTCATCACAAAACGTGACTATGACGCAGTAATGCAGTTCATGAACCTGATGGGCAGAGGAAACATCATATCCTCATCTGCTTACGAAGAGATTTACAAGAAGTTCAACAAAGACTTTTCAAAATACAATGTAGGCTCAATCGCAGCTCTTACATTGGGAACAGATCTTAACTCAAACTTCGATGAAAAGAAACCTCTGACAAGACAGGATTCACTTGATTACACATCAGACTTTTTGAAACAATTGGCAACGGATAATGACAATGTCCTTGTATCAGGCGGAAACTCCTATGTTCTCCCATATGTAACGGATGTTGTTGATGTTGCAATAGACAACAGCGGATTCACAATTTCTTCAGCTACTGTTCCGTTTACAGGAATGGTATTCCATGGTTTGTTCAACTATGCAGGCTCTGCACTCAACATGGAAGGCGACATCATGTACTACATGCTCAAGTCGCTTGAAAACGGCGCTTCACTCTACTTCATTTTGCTGTGCCACAACACAGAAAAGATGAAAGATGAAAAGCATCTTGCAGAATTCTACTCAGTTAACTTTGAAACATGGAAAGATGACGTTGTTAAGTACTACAACATGCTTAACAATGCTATCGGAGATTTGCAGAACGCAAGAATCACAGACCACCAGTTTGTTGAAGCTTACAGAGCCAACGCAAATGAAGGTGCAGCTCTGTTGAAACTCAATAAGTACTACACAGATTTAGTTTCTACTACTAAGACAGCATACTTTGATGCTATAGCAGTTACAGATAAGCTGATAGCTGACTCAAAGGATACAAAGGATGCGGTAATAGACGAAACAAACAAACAGACAGCGTATAACACAGCAACATCATTCAAAGGCATGTCCAAAGATGTTACTGACAGATACAGAGCAGGTCAAGT
>JAEEGL013756826.1_pt1 | contig 25321 bp, 24 predicted proteins | sample 9134231 | NCBI WGS metagenome assembly JAEEGL01 (sample SAMN16246548, study PRJNA631951) | gut metagenome | biome: gut microbiome; feature: rumen; material: fiber-attached | host: Bos | place: Iran: Karaj | collected 2018-10
GCGGCGGACGACGGAACCGTTCAGGATGACGGCCATATTCTTGAGTTTGCCACTCTCGTACAGGGTGTCCAGTTCAGGGAGGATGCGCTTGTCGATCTGCCCGCTGCGGATGACGAAGAGATTCATATCCACGACGCGGTTGATCACATACGGATCCGCCACGACATTCACCGGCACGGAGTCCAGGATGATATAGTCGTAAGTGTTCTTAAGTTCGTTGATGAGGTTCTCAAAGCGCTTGCGGCCGAGCAGTTCCGTAGGGTTCGGCGGTACGTGGCCGGCAGGGATGAAGTCAACGCCTTCAATGACATTGTTCCGGATGATGGCTCCGATTTCCATCTGCTCGTCATACAGGTAGTTGGACAGGCCCGTCGCCTTGTGCTTGAGGCTGAACTGCTTGGAAATCGTGCGTTTGCGAAGGTCGCAGTCAATCAGGACGACCTTCTTCTGCGCATCGGCAAGGCAGGCTGCCAGGTTGGTGTCGATGAAGGTCTTACCTGCACTGACGCTGAAGGAAGTCGTGGCGATGACGGCGTGGTCGACGCCTTCCGGTTTCATGAACTCAAGGTTCGTCGTCATGAGCCGCATGGCTTCGGTGAAGATGCCCTTGGAGTTGGGATCGTAGTAGAGACCGTTCTTGATCTCCTTGAGCTGTCTCTTCTTCAGTTTCCGGTACGGGACTTCCGCTAGGAACGGTACGGAGATGGCATTCTCCACGTCCTTTCGGGTCTTGACACGGGTGTCGATGAATAGCAGTGACAGCAGGATGACCGCCGGAATGGCCAGTCCGATGAGGAAGGCCAGGAGGAGCATCTTGTTCCGGCTCGGATAGATCGGGGTGTTGGAGGCGGTGGCCGTATCGATCATCCGGGCGTTGTTGTCCACCATCGATTGGGCTAGGGCGTTTTCCTCACGTTTGTTCAGCAGATACAGATACAAGGATTCCTTGATCTTCTGCTGACGCTCAATGGAGAGCATCTCACGGGCTTTTGCCGGCATCTGGGTGAACTTCTGCATCGATTCCTGCTCCTTTTCTGCGTAGTCTTCCTTACGCATGTTCAGGCTGAGAACCAGGTTGTCGATGTAACCGAGGATATTCTGCCGGATGGTGTTCAGGTTGGATTCCACTTCCTTGACGGCCGGACTGTCCACGCTGGACTGCTCGACGAGGCGGGCGCGGCGGTTGATCTGTTCGTTGTATTCCGAGATCCGGTTGTCGATACGGGGATCGTCCAGACCTGTGTTCACCGGAATCATGTCGTATGAAATGAAGGAGTTGGTCAGGTAGTCCTTCAGGTATTCCGCGAGGGCGATACGCGTCTCGATCTTGATGATTTCGTTGTTGAAGTTACGGCTCTGGTTCAGGTATTCATTCGCCGCATTGCCGATGTTCATCGTCCCCTGGGCACTCTGGTAGCGGGCCAGGTCGTTCTCCACGTCACCCAGTTCGGCCTGGATGATGAGGAGACGCTCGTTGATGAAGGTGGCCGTGTTGATGGCGCTCTGGTTCTTTTCCCGGATGGCGTCCTCGTTGTATTTGTCGATAAGGGTGTTGATAATGTCCGTCGAGCGCTGGGCATTGTAGTCCTGGATGGCCAGTTTCAGAATGGCTCCGTTGCCCTGGTCGATCGTCATCTTGGAAATGTATCCCGTTGCGGCTGCAAGGACGGGGACCTTCCGCAAGACGATTTCTTTCCCGAAGTAGTACGGGTTATAAGTGGACGTGGGCTTGAAGACCAGTTTGTGCCCGTCCACCACTACCGTGTCTCCCAGGGTGACCGTCTGGACCTCCCCGCCGGCCAAGGGTTCCAGGCGGATGGTCGTCTTGTCTACGGGGATGATCTTTGCGGAATAAGAATTGAAAGTGTCATCCTCCCGGTCGAAGAACATCCGGACAGGGGTCTTGCGGTACAGTTCAACGTCACGGAGCCTTTCACGATAGGAATAATTCACGTCCGCATCCAGTGTCTTTACGACCTCGGACATCAGACCCTTGGACCGGAGCTGAAGGATTTCCAATGTCATATTCACCCGGTTGGCGAGGGTGCTGTAGTTGTTCAAGCCAGTGGCAAAATGCTGACTTTTTGGGTCCTTGATGATGACGGTGGCAGTCCCTTTGTACACAAACGGCATCTGGGTATACTTGTAGTAAGCGTAACTCAGGGCGATGACGGCGCAAAGGACGAACCAGTACCACTGCCGGAGCAGGTACAGGATGATGTCAACCAGGTTGATCTGATTGCTTTTTGCGTTGGAGCTCATTACAATGCTTGCCGATAATTATTTAGATACTTTTGCCCAAACAAGGATATTGGCCGCCAGGTTCGCGAAACTCATGACAAGAGTGATGGACTGGCGGATGGCCTGTCCGGTCTGGGAGCGCATCCAGTTGGCAGGTTTGACATAAACGATGTCATTCTGCTGGAGGTAGAAGACCGGAGAATCGAACATCTCGATGGTCTGGAAGTTGACGCTGTAGGCGTGGCGGACACCGTTTTCGGTACGGATGACCTCAACTTCACGAATCTTCTCACTGTTGGTCGGTGCAACCAGTTGAAGCAGGTTGATGCTCCTTCCAGTTACATTGACTTGGTTGGTGTTGCCGTACTTGACGAGCGTAACGACAAAGTTCTGCAGGTTCACGCTCACGACAGGTTCACGGATGTATCCGGAGCCGATAATCCGGTTGGCGATATCGCGCTGAACCTCACGTAGCGTCATCCCCTCCACAGGAATCGTTCCGAGAACAGGGAAGTCGATATTCCCCTGTGCATCTACGAGATAGGTTGCTTCCTGAGTCGTACCAACGCCATCCTGGATGATTGCCCCAACATTGAAGGGCTTGGCAAGGTCCGGATCACTGCTAAATACGCGAATGCTCAAGCGGTCCGCCTGCTGGACTTTGAGTTCCGGCGCCGGTTTGGCCGGATAGTCTTTCCCGTACTCCATATCCTTGATGTAAGTGATCTGGGACGGCGTCACGCACGCGCTGACCGACAGGACCAACGCGAGGAGGGACCATTTAATCGTTCTTTTCATCGTTATAGATTTTTATCGTTTTATCAATCATTCCTTCCAGGGTGAAGAGCCTGTCAAAGCGCTCGAGGGCTCCTTTGGAGAACTTTTCGTGAAGGGAGGTATCCGTACAAATAGTCCGGATGGCCTCAGCGAGCGCCTCGGAGTCCTTGATGGGGACGTTCAGCCCGGATTCGCCGTCGGCGTTGACCCATGAAACGCCGGATTCGGGAACCTTGGTGGCGACGACCGGCTTGCCCAGGGACATCGCCTCGATCTGGACGATCCCGAAGGCCTCGGTCTTCATAATCGAACTGAGGACGAAGACATCGCAGGCGGCAAGGAGGGCGTGCATCTCTTCATCTTCCACGTAACCAAGCAGTTTCACGTTCCCATCGACGCCATTGATGCGGATGTCTTCTTCCAGGTTTTCCCGGACGGGACCGTCGCCCACGATGAGGACCTGGTAGTCCGGGCCGAGATGCTTCGCGGCCGCAACCAGGTAACCATAGCCCTTATAAGGGACCAGGCGGCCGATGGAAACGACCAGTTTCCTTCCAGGATAGCGCTCTTTCCATTCGGCGGCAATCCTTTCATCGAAAGTAACCGGTTTGATGCCGATGGGAAGGGCTACCGTCTTGTCCTGGACATCTTTCAGATAGGGGGATTCCTTCAGGTAAACGGGGGTGGTCCCTACGATTGTGTCCGCCCGGCGGATGAGCCACCGCTGCAGGGGAGCGTAGAACCGCAACAACGTCTTCTGCTTGAGGATGTCGCTGTGCCAGTGGAGGATAACTCGTCCCTTGTAACCGCTCAGGCGGAGTGCCAGGCAGGCCATCGGATCCGGATGGTGGACGTGTATGATGTCGTATTCGCCCTTGTGCTTCCTGAGCCAGGAAACCATCTTGGGCGCAATCATCGTTGCCGCCATTTTTCGCCAGGCCTTCAGGCAGATTACGCGCCCATGTTCATTCAGATGGATGATTTCATCTTTCTCCAACTCGGCACAGAGCATGTCACAATCGATCCCGCGGGCGGACAGGCCACCCGTGAGGTCCCACATGACTTTTTCCACGCCACCCCGAATGGGGTAGAACTTACCGAGCTGAAGTACTTTCATCTTTCAACAGCAACGTAAACAATGTTTCCCAGTCCGGTGCAAAGGGGGCATCGGGAGTACTGGGTATAATTCGGACAAAGTTACTTATTTTTCTCCGAATGACCAACTCCATCTTTTGGGCAAGGTCCTGAGGGTTGGCTATATCGAAGAAGGATACGCATCCGGCTCCCGCAGCGCTTTCATGCGCATAGGGTAAATCAGCGAGAATCATCGGTTTACCGGTGATTTTGAATTCCGAAATCGGGAGCCCCCAAGTCTCTACCCGGGAGGGAAAGACCAGACAGGCAGCTTTCCCGTAATGGGCATACAGATCCTCCTTGGACATGAATCCGTGGAAGTCGATGGATCCCACATACCCCCATTTCCGGCGCAGCCAGGCTGCATAGCGGTTTTCGCTTCCGTCGATGGTCAGGACAACCTTGAAAACGCCGGTTCCCAACTTCTTTTCCACCGACCTGGCAGCTTCGCACAATAGTTCGAAATTCTTGTGGCAGTCGGGAGAGGCAGGGTAGAGGAACAGGGGGACGGATTCTTCGGTAGAAGTATCCGTAATAACTGGATTCTCGAACTTGGGCGGAGCGACGATAAATCGTTTCCTATCCACCCTGAGCATCTTGGACAATCCCTCGCGCAGCCAGTTTTGCTGGACAATCAGATAATCGTTCCGCCGGACATTTTTCCTGTATGCGTATTTTGTGAACAGTGCGAACAGCGGAATCTTTTTATCCATCCGGAAGTCCTGTAATTTTATCTTCAGGAAGGGGAAAGAGGTCTGGCAGTAGACTGCCTGCCTTTGGGCGATGACATTCGGCGTCGTATCATGGAGAGAGAACCAGAGGTCCACCGTCTGTAACTTCTCCGAAATACCCTTCATCGTCACATATTCGCATTTCAGCCGCTTGCCCCAACCTTCAATACTCCAGGGAATCTCGATATAGTCGATGCCCGGGAAATCACAGAGTTCCCGTTTATGGACGAGCGCTGTTACATGCAGGTCGGACCTTCCGGAAAGGTGGCGAAGACAATCCCGCAGCACCGTGAGGGTGCCGCCTTTCCGGATGTTGACGGCGGATATGACGATGTTTTTCATCATTCGGGTTCAGGGAGCGGTATTTCGGGTTCCTCTTCTTCCTTATCCTTGTTCTTGATGAATTCTAGATCGGAGGTAAGGAAAGAAAGGGCCGCAAAGAGGGACAGGAAGGGGAACAGGTCGGTGGAAACCTTCAGCCAGATAATGAAATTGCAGGCGACGCCCAGCAAAAAAACGTGGGCATACTTGGGGAAAGCTTCCATGGCAACGAATCCGGCGTAAATCATCACCGCGGAAATAGTGATTAGCCCGATGATGCCGAAATAGAAAATAAACCGACAGTATCCCACATCTGTTCCCATATAGAAACCTCGTGTGGTTGCGCTTCCAATATAGTTGGGGTCGTTTCTTTGATTTTCAAAATACCCATCTCCAACCAACCAGGTTTTGAGGTTGTCTGGCCACACATACATGGTTTCCAACTTGGAAGTGGAGTCTGTGGACCATTCCCCAGATTCGAAAAAGTTAAAAAAGCCTTCGAATCCGAACCGCATCATATCGTGGAACTGTTCGGAAGTGTTGTAAAACATGGTACATATCGGAATCGCAATGAGTAGGACGACAATCCAGGATCCCAATGAGCTGTAGTAGTCCTCATCATACCGGTGCCAGCCGAAATTCCTGAGTTCCATCAAGATCAGATAGGCCAAGCCGACGAGTACCCCGACCAACGTAGTACGGGCAATCATATTGCCAACCACGGTGATTACGATGAAGGCGATAATCAGGGTGAATTGCGGAATCTTGTCTCTGTCCTTCCTGTTCTGAACCATCAAGAAAGCGATGGCGGCAAGAACGGCGGCAAAACGGCTGCCGCCCACATCCAGGAATGCTCCTACTCCGTACATACGGCCCATATCCGTAAGAAGGGCCTGACCCTGCATCACATAGGTGTCGACAAAAGTCCTGACAACCGGAACGAATTCATTGAGGAGGGCAATCACGCATTGGGCTACACATACCCAGGCCAGGTAATTGATGACCAAGGGTACATCTATCCGTTTGTGGGTGAGCCAGATAAAGCAGCATGTGGCAAACGCTCCGCTGATCCAGATGATGGCGGACCGGATATAGGACACATAGGTCATATCCGGCGTCTGGTTCACGTTGATGGCGAGAAGCGATGCCATGGACACAAAGGTGGAAAGCAGCAGAATGATCAGCAGTTCCCGGGGGATGGAGAAATCCTGTTTTCTGATGAGCACGATGCCCATGCACACGATTCCGATAGCCCCCATGATGTTCTTCGTATTGGAGATGGGAATGAATGTGTAAGAAACAGGGAAGTAGAAACAGCTGACCAGAAAGCCGGTCAACAGTATTTTGAGCCACTTGAGGATCATATGCGGAATTTCAGGCGGTAATAGACTTTGTTGATGAGAAATTCATACAGGCTTACCAGCGGGAAAATGCCCTTGGCGGCAAACCATTGGACGAGCCGGGTGCGGAAGGGAAGATGCCGGTTCTTCTGCACATAGGCATTGGCCTCGGGGAACCATTCCTTCCACAGTTTATATTGTTTTCTGTCCCCTGAAAAGAGGAAGGGGAGCTTGATGTTTAATTTGAACAGGTTGATATACAGTTCTTTGTCAGACACATCCCAACCTTCGAGTCCCTTTAGGGTCCGGTCCGTATTGAACCGGATGTCGGTGAGATGACGCTCCGAGAAGGTGTTGGAAAAAGCGTTGGTGTTTAGTTTTACGTAGTGGTAAAGCGCTTCCGGAACCCGGGCAACTTTGGTCGCATGCGTCGCCAACAGAATCATGGTCATATCCTCACCCATCCCGTGACCGGCAGGGAAGAGGATGCAGCTCTTTTCGTACAGATCCCGTTTGACCAGCTTGTTCCAGACGTTATATTTCATTGCTCCCGCCATAAACCCTTCCTTGATCATCTGTTCCGGATCCGTATAGTCAGGCGTCCCCATGTAGCGGGCGCTCTTTTCGAACTGCATCCAGAAATCGCAGTAGACATAGTCGGCCTGGTTTTGCAGGGCGGCAGAATACATCTTTTCCAGCATGTCCGTCTCCACCCAGTCGTCAGAGTCACAATGATAGATGAATTCGCCCGTGGCTGTCTCCAGACCCGTATTCCGGGCGGCAGGAAGCCCCTTGTTAATCTCGTGTGTGACAATCCGTGCATTCCGTTCCGGATACTTTGCAAGGACCCTCTCCAAGATGCTCCGGCTTTCATCCGGCGATGCATCATCCACGAAAATGAATTCCACATCCTGCAGTGTCTGCCCCAGCAACGACTCGGCACACCGCTCTATGAACGGCGCAACCTTGTAGAAGGGTGAAATGACGGATACTTTGAAGGGCGCGGGCACTGTCAGTTTCTGATTAATACAACTTACAAATATCGTAATTATTTCCTGATTATTGGAGCGCAGAGTCTGCCGAAGGATCGATGACACGGCCGGTTGGCTTGTAAAACACGTATTTCTTGTTCTTGACCGTGAACTCGTCATAATACTCCAGATTGGAGTATAGCGCGTCCTGGAAGGATTCGGACAATGTCGGAATCGTTTTCAGATAGGATCCTGAGATGCAGATCAGCGACTTTCCATAATGCTCATCATCATAGGCGGGAACATACTTGTCGCTCGGGAAATAATAGAGGGGATATCCGCTTCTCAGATTGACATCCAGCCAATAGGATTGGGAAATGATCCGGTCCTTGGAACTGGCCGCAAAAATGGGGGAGGAGTCAACATAGATGACTTCGACGCCATCGTTGACCAATTGTTGGGTGAACGCCTCAACGGCTTGGTGATTCCTATGATAATCGACGTAGTTCGGGATAAATGAATACCCATAATTGATGGCACAGATTGCCAGCAGGACAGCCAGGAATGCCGGGATGTATTTTTTGTGGAGGTACTGGATGCAGTATGCAACGGACAGGGCCGCCAGCAGCCAGTAGATGAAATAATAGATGTCCCTTGTCCGCATCAGGAATACGCCGACGAAATAGACACCGAAGACACTGATGATGGCGAAGAAGATGGCCTGGGCCAGGATGCTGCGGTCTTTCTTCTTGATAATCTGTACGATGCTCCAGGGAATGGTCAGGAAAACTAGAAGCGCACAGATGGAAAGGGGCAGGTATCGTATCCCGTCCACGACGATGGAGATTCCGGCTATCCGGACCAGATTCTTCGTGGAGGCCCAGAAGTTGGCGACAAGACCGGAAGGGGACAGGTCTAGAGCGACATCGCCAATGATGGGCGTTGTAGGTACATGCAGGGACTGCATATAGAAATGGCCGGCAACCTCGGCAACGAAAACACCGAGGACGAAATACAGGCATCCATTCTGAAGGACGGCTTCCTTGAAGGGCTTGTGCTTTGCAATCGCTGCCAGAAACAGAAGGCCTTCCATGATGACAAGGGGAATGGCGAGAATCAGGAGCTGCCGGGGAGACTGCATCCCCAAGGCGAAATTCGTCAGAAGGGAGATGACAATCATGCCCCAGGGTGTGGATTCCTTTTGCTTCAGCCTGAAATAACACCCCAACGTAATGAGAAGGACGATGAGATAGCAGGCATAGAAGGAGGCCATGGTATGGAGGACCTGCAAGCCGGAAATATATGTGCTGGCGCTTGTTCCGAAAATGATTCCGCCCGCTAGGCAAAGCAGGCTGACAGCCATCCCCTTGTGGGAAAGATGGCCCTTGAAACACCACCAGAATGACAGCAGGACCAGCAATGAGGACAAGGAAGATGCCAAGGCCATGGCCGAACTGCTGTCATGCGTCAATCCATAAAACAGCGCTGCGATGTTGGGAGATCCAATGATGAGATATTGGTTGCCGAACAGCCATCCATCCGGGAAGCAGGATTTGGTCTCATAGATAAGCCTTCCTTCCAACGTATAGGTATAAATGTCCATCTGGTTCCACAGGGGACTGTGGAAGTTGATCCAGACGATGCTCAGGAAATAGACGGCGATGCCGATCGCACAAAGGATGACAGCCGACCGCCGGTTCGAGTTACTCATGGTTTCTCGAGATTGCATTCATCGACAATGTACACTGGCCGGTTCTTCGTTTCGTTGAAGACGCGTCCCAGATATTCTCCTATGATACCGATGGAAAGAAGCTGCATTCCGCCCAGGAACAAAATGACGATGATGAGTGTAGGGAATCCTTGGACGGGATCCCCCCAGATGAGGGACTTGATCAGGAAATACAGCAGAAGGATGAACGAGAACAAAGAGACGATGAAACCGATGATCGTGGAAATCCTCAGGGGAGCTGTGGTATAGGAGGTAATTCCTTCCATCGCAAGACCGACCAGTTTCCTGTAACTGAAAGTGGATTCTCCGGCCACTCTTTCCGCCGGTTCAAAGAGGATCTCTTTTTTCCGGAACCCGATCCAGCAGTACATTCCTTTCGTATAGCGTTCGGTTTCCCGCAGGGATTTCAAGGCGTCGATACATTTCCGGTCGAGCAGACGGAAGTCGCCCACATTCGGAAGTACTTCGGTCCGTGATGCTTTCTGGAGGAGGCGGTAATACGCGTTCGAGAGTTTTTTCCTCAGCCAGGAATCCGTATCACGGCTGTTCCGCCGGGCGTATACGTCTTGATATCCTTCCTCCCAATACTTCAGCATCTCAAGGACCAGGTGCGGGGGATGCTGCAGGTCGGCATCCATGATGACCATGCAGTCACCGGCAGCATAATCAAACCCTGCCAGCATGGCGTTTTCCTTCCCGAAATTGCGCGACAGGGAAACGTAGTTAACCCGGGAGTCGCCGTCCGCCAGTTGCTTGAGAAGGGAGAGGGTGTTGTCCCGGCTCCCGTCATTGACGAAAAGGACTTGCCATTGGTACTGTCCATTGGAGTCCATGAGCGGTTTGAGCTGATCCCAAAGGAGAGGCAGACTTTTTTCCTCGTTAAAACAAGGGATAAGGAGGGTGACCAGTTTCATTTCTTGAATGCGAAAAAGCGTTGTCCCAGATAGTTCAGGCCTACAAATATGACCATACCCACGAGCATGGCGACGTTCTCCTGGATGGTGACGCTCTGGCCGGAAAGCAGATAACGCGCCGCCGGCTTGGCAACGCCGTAGGCTATCAGGTAACAGACGAGGATGTTGATGGTGAAGCGGATAAGGGACTTGAAGTCAAACTTTCCGTATTTGAACGTAAAATTCTTGTTCAGGAAATAGCTGAGGATGCTGCCGAAGAAATAATTCGATGCCGAGGATATCCAGTAACTCAGATGGAACACATTGTAGAAGACGAACATGATTGCCGTCCCGAACAGCGTGTTGATCACCCCTACGATGATAAAGCGTATGACCGTACCGTCAAGTTTCATCGTTTGTCAGAACCTTTTTTTTCCGACCTGAGTTTTTGAAAAAGGTCCATCCAGCGATTGGCGATGACCTCCGGATAAAATCTGTTGGAAGACAGGTATGCATTTTCTCCCATTTTCATACGGAGATCCTTATCGGATATCAGTCGCCCTATCCGTTCCGCCAACGCTTCCAAGTCGTCCTCTTCCACGATAAAGCCATTTTCTCCCTCCGTAACGATTTCATCCGCTCCATACATGTAATTGAAAGTGACGATCGGGAGTCCGACGGAGAGCGCTTCCAGTAATACAAGAGGCATCCCTTCCGTGACACTGGTGGATACGATTATGGAAGCCTCGGCCATCTTGGCGGTGATTTCAGGCGTTTCTCCTTTGAGGAATACATGGTTTTCCAGACCGAGTTCGATGATCAGGTTTTTCAGATTGTCGTACAGTGCACCATTTCCGCCCCAGATATCCAAAGTCCAGTCAGGGTATTTGTCAGCGACGATTCTCCATGCCTTGATCAGTGCATCGAAATGCTTTTCTCTGTTCAGGCGCCCGACGGCAATGGCTTTGTTGGCCGTAAGTGAAGACCGGGCATCTGAGGTAACAGTCAGCGGGTTGGGCATGCATATCGCCTTGGGATTGCCGGCCCAGTTCCTTTTCCGGTCTTCTTCAGTCAGGATGATAATCCGGTCATAATGATTGATGGACAGACGATAGTCGAGAAACTCGGACCAAAGCGAGAGCATCTTCTCCTTGAATCCTTCGGCCGTCAATCTTCGGTAACTGCTCATCAAATGAATTTCCCGGATAAAGACGGGGTTGGAGGAGACTTTGATGCGAGGAAGGAAATTCCTGTCCTGAAGTCCTGTCGTAACGACAATGTCCGGTCCGATCTGTTCCAGAACTCCTTGAAGCAGTTTTTTATATTTGCGGTTTCTCGCCGGCTGTTTAAAAACGGATACCCAGTAATCCTTGATGTCCAGATTGATAAGATGTACTTTAGGACTGATTTTGCGCGGAGAGACGCCATTGATATGGGGAACGACGATATATACTTCATTCCCTTCGATCTCGGCGAGGGCATTCGCTTTCACGATGGTGACCGTCTGGATTCCGCCGTTACGGGTAATACTTTCCGTGGAGTAAACTATCTTCATAGGAAGTTATTCGTGAATTGATTTATTTCCAATAATATACAGTCCTTCCATGCTTGGGATGCCTTTCTTCTTCGGGTGGCAGCGCCATATAATCCCCGTAGACTTTCCTGAGATAGGAATCATATTCGGAAATGCATTTGAACGTATATCCGTCAAATGGAGTGTCAATGAGTTTATCGAACAGAAGGTAATCCTGGTAGTTTTTAGAGCCATCATCCAGATTGACAATCTGGGAGAGATGGGCACTCTTTTCCAGGGTATTCCTGGAAATTTCTTTTCTAAGAAGGGCGTTCGTTTTTTTGATGAGCCTGTCTGCCTGTCCGGATACTTTGATTGCCAACAGGATAAGGATATCCTTCAACGGGAAGGTATGGATAATATCGGAGATGGAAGACTTGGCGTATCTGTATCGGATTTGTTTTCTCCAAAGCGGGTACATTTCTTTATTTGACGCACTGTACTCGTCAAAGGAATCCGAAACATAATCCATGGGGAATACGTCGACATTGACACCGCCCCTATAATTCTTCATAAAAGGCGCCATCTCGTGGCAACAGGTTTTCGCGGTATCGAAAACCTTGCAGAAATTGATAAAACAGTCAGGGTCTCCTTCCCAGACATGCCCTCTTCCTGTTGCATGGAATGAACGGCAAAACCGTTCATAGTCATCCCTGGGCATAATGAGGTCGATGTCATCATCCCAGGGAATAAAGCCTTTGTGCCTGACAGCTCCAATCAATGTCCCATATGCCAGGGAGTATCGGATATTCTCCTGAAGGCAAAAGGAATGGATGTCTTCCAGGATCTCCAGGCTGATTTTCTGGATATCACTGAGGGATAATGTCTTCTTCTGCATGCCTGTTATAAATCAAGGAAACGGTCGGTTCCGCGTCCGACTGCAAATAAACTTAGTTTACGATTCTTGTAGTCTACGACAACCATCGTGACACTTTGCTCTTGGTTGGTACCTGGTTGAGGAGTTTTGGCATAATCGGAGATATTGATGAGAATGGGAATACCCCCTTCGCTTTGTGTCGTGTATTCTATGTGGGTGTGCCCGCCTATGCAAAACTCAATAGTTCCTCTCGAATTTGTAAAGTCGTAGGGGATGGAAGCTCCTTTGTAATCATACAGCCCGCTCAAATGAGAGTTGAAATCATCGAATACTTTAAGGAGTGGGGTAATATAGTTGCCAATGTACTGAATATAATTGCCGTCCGGCCCCGTTTTGTTAAGGCACCAGATATGGCTGGCCATAATTGCATGCCAACCTTCACGGAGGGTATTCAGGGCACTGATGGCGAATTTGACCGTGTCAGGCATCTTGTCCAGGAACTGGATATAATAATAGCGCCCAGTATCCAGGCAGATAATCCTGGTCTTCGTCGACGGATCGTCGTAATAGAAGTTGTAGTAATCACCATAGACGACGTCCGTCATCTGACTCTGGAGCCAGGAATAAACCTGTTCTTCCGACAAGTGATACTCTGGCTTGTTGCGTTGCCCGTCAGAATTGTTATCGTGGTTCCCGTATAGACAGTGAAAGTTTGTGCCCAGAAAAGAGAAAGAAGCTTGGAAATCCTTTCCCAGTGCAACCGGCGCAACGAGGTTCGTGAAATGGGTCGTGATGACATCGCCACCGAAAAGGACATCGTCAATAGGTGTAAAGTCTGTAATATGACGGATGAGGGCAGGGGATTTCTTCATGTTTTTCCCCCAATGGGAATCCGTGAAGAAAACAAAAGATGCGCAATCGCCTTCGGCTTCTTGTATGGCCGCTTCGGCCATCTTCTCTTTTTCCACCAGGAGTTCCATCCAATAGTCCGTTACCAGATAGAAAGCTTCCTTAATGACTGGATACTTGCGGACGGTATTATCAGACTGATAGATGAACAACTTGTCGTCATCTAGTAAGATACCTTTGATATTCAGCGCGTTGTCTCCTTTATCAAGAAAAAGGAAATTATACACGTCTGCGGGGAAATCCGTATGAAGGCTGTCAAGAGACCAAAATCCGTCCTCCCCGATGGAAAGAGAAGGAAGGAGTATGGCACCGGTATCATCTTTCCGAACGGGAATGCCGGTCGAATGGCCACTGATTATCCACTGGCCGGCTTCTTGCTTAAGGACGGGAAACACATTTTCGGAAAAACGGGCTTTTCGTCCGTGTTTGAAGCAGATACTCAAAACGTCCTTATATTCTTGCAAGTCGTAAACCTGACGACGGGCCTGCATTTCGTTGAACAGGACCGATTGTTCCATATAGAGAGTGTCACCAGACTGACCGGAATTGATGGCGATGGTCGTTTCCCAACCATTCGTCGTCCCCAGTTCAAACGTTGTATCGATGCCGTACGATTTGATGCACGACATGTTTGAAAGAATCAGTGTGAGGAGGAATATACGGAAAGAAAGCCGATGGAACAATCTCATAAGGGACGGTAAGGCTGGATGTTATATTTCCAATAAAATTTCAACCGGTGCTGTTTGGGCTTTCGGTCTTTTTCGGGCGGAAGTTGCATATAGTCTCCGTAAATGTTGCGGAGATATTGGTCATATCCCGACAGCGCCTTAAAACACTTATCCTCGAAAGCAACGTCAATCGTGTCACGGAACAAATCCATAGTCTGGTAGTTACGTGTGCTGTCATCAAGGACCGTTAACTGAGACCAGTGACCGGTCTCTCCGTATTTGAAACGGGAAGCTAGCTGTCGCATTTTCCGATTGTTCTTTTTCAGGAACCAGCCACTGGTCCCCGTAATCTTGAGTGCAAACAGAATCAGGATGTCCTTGATGGGGAACGTCTGAAGAATCTCTTTTACACTGGCATCGGCATAACGATAGCGGATTTGTCTTTGCCATAAGAGTTTCAGGGATCGGATCGTTTCCGAAAATGAATTGAAATCATCGGATACCCCATCCAGAGGAAATATGTCAATCCAGACGCCTCCGCTATATTTTTTTGCAAACGGATTCATCGTTCGGCAGATTGTTCCCTCAGTATCGAAAACGCGAGAGAAAAGGATATAACTGTCCTTGTCCGTATCCCGGATCAGCCCTCGTCCGGGAGCAGAAAAGGAAGAGCAAAACTTTTCATAATCCGGTCTGGGCATAATGATGTCGACATCGTCATCCCAGGGTATGAAACCCTTATGCCGTATGGCTCCAATCAATGAACCGTAGGCAAGGGAATATTTGATGTCATGCTTGACACAGAAGTCGTGCACATCCGACAGGATGTCCAGCCCTTTCTGTTGCATATCTTTTAGAGTCAATTCTCTCATTATTTATGGGACTTGAGTTTAGAAATGAATCGTGCAATGGCGGTCGAAGAGCCATCGTCATTGTATAAGAGCAGCAGTTTCACGTAAGCGAAAAAGTATCTGCTTTTCCAGATTATCGAAGGAGGATTCGATGCCTGGCATGGTCTTTTGAAAACAAAAGACAGATAGTTGGTCTGATGGTATGAATAAATGTCTGCAAGCTGGAAACCGTTCTTGAAGTGGAATTTCACGGAACTCTTTGCACGGGTGGCCGTGTCGCTCAAAATGAATTCGGCCCCCTGGGACAAACAGTAATCAATACACGTATTCAGCAACCGTGACGCGATTCCCTGGCGGGCGGCATCCGGATGAACAGCCAGATACTCGAACAAGCCGTATACCGGTTTGTCCGGTTTTCTATAAATCCGGATTGCCGAATGACCGATCAACCGCCCCGATTCCCTGTCAACGGCAACGAATAATTCACACACTTTTGTATCAGCCTCAAATTCTTCTGCGGTCATTTTCGCACAGGAGAAATGAAGACCTTGCCGCCACCGTTCCTCGAATGCCAGATGCAGCAAGGCTACGACATCTGCATATGAGAAATCGGTATCCTTGCGGTTTTTAATGATGACCCCGGGCGTTTTCAATGGGAGTAATGTCGTTTGGACCGTTTATACAGAATGTCGGAGATAAAAGGGAAAACACGTCGAAGCGAGAAGGAAAGCTCCTTACGGAAAATAATGGACGGATAGTTCCGGGATTTCCAATGGGTATACTTGATTTTCCTGAATCCTTGTTTAAGATGCCATGCGACGGCGGATTCTGCCGATTCCGCCGTGTTGGAAATGATGTATCGGCACCCTTTCTTTTTCGCTTCCTCTTCCAGGCAATTCAGGAGCATCCCGCCTATTCCGCTCCGTTTTTCGGCAGGCGAGACGGCGACATATCCCAAATGACAATACAACTCAGGTTTTGTCCTTGTTTCGCGTTCTGCATATCGTGCCGTCAGGACGCCGATAAGATGGTCCTCCCGTTCGGCAACATACATCACGGCGTCTTGAAGAATGATCTCCAGCTCTTCAACACTGATGTTGATTCCCCCCATATTCAGGCCTTGCTCCTCCCTCTCTTTAAATGCCGAATGAAGCAAGTGAATTATGTCCGATATAGAAAAGCGGGAGTCTTCCCATCGGATGATTCGAATCGGGTTGGAAGCGGAATTCATCTTGAAAACAAACTCTTGGCTTTATCCCAGAACAACGTAAGAAGCAATTCCCGTTCAGACTGGGTGCACCCGACATAAAGAATGGCCAGAGAAGTGGAAACGAGGCTGGCCGTCAACAGCGTGATGAACCGGAGCCATCCCTCATCCATCAGGAAGTACACACAGAGTGGCAGGATGACGGAAATGACTGTCATTTCCAACAGTGGAAGGACGATGCTTTTCAGGAATTCCGGAATGGAAATGGAAAGCTGCCGTTTGGAAAGGATCCACATGACAAAGACTTTGGCGGAGATACAGATGACGCCGCTATAGTAACTCCATTCTGGTGAAAAACCGTTATGGAGAAGAACATAGGCCAACCCGAACTGCAAGAACTCCAGCGCGCTGAACGATATCTGATACCAGACGATCTTCCCGGTTGCCCGGATGCCCATTGCCAGGATGACTTGCAGAACACTGATTGTATTCGCGATGAGGGAGAGACGCATGAATACAATCGTATATTCGGGATAAGTTCCAAGCCAGAGCTTCACGACGAAAGGCGTTTCCAGAAGAAGGGGCAGCGCAACCATCCACATGATGAAGAACGAGAACTTGGTCCCTCTGAACAGGAGCGATTTGAAATAGTCACGGTCTCCGGAAGCATAGGATTGGGTGATCTGCGGGTTCATGGCCAGCGTGAAATTGTTCACGAAGATGGCAACCGCATGATTGACCGTCCCGGACAGAGAACGGGCGGCGTTGACGGCGGGACCGAACACCACGTTGATAACCATATTGACACCTTGTCCCGAAAAGGTTCCTGAAGTCTTTCCCAGAAAACTCCATCCGGCATAGGAGAACATCTCGATGAACTTCTTCTTGTCCCAGTACCAGCGGATACGGCATTCTTCGAAATGTTTCATCGCATAGATCCTGGAAATCATCTGTTTCGTGAGAGTGACGGCCAGTAAAAGTGCTGCGTAAAGGACCAGTTTGTCAATGCTGCCAAGCGAGAAAGTGATCAGGAGTGCGATGAAGAATTTCAGGATCACCTCTCCGACATCGATATAGGCGAAGACGCCCATCTTCTCGTGGGCGATGATGGATGCTGTGAAAGAAACGACGAGAAAGCTGGAAACCGAGGAAAGGACGGAGAACTGGAAGCACCAGAACGCGGCATTGACACGTTCCGGCGGGATGGTCATCTTGTTGTACAGGAACCACAGTCCAAAGGTTTCCGTCAAAAGGATGACGATCAAGGCCAGGATAACCATGATGTTCAGGGACAAGGCGAAGGTATTCTTCATCTCCTCCTTGTCTCCCTTTCCCATTGCGTAATTCAGGAAACGGCTGATCGCTCCGTTCAAGGACCCCGTCACGATCGAGAACATCGACACGAAACTTCCCACAACCCCATAGATACCATAGTCGTCCACCCCCAGCCCCTTGAGCACCAACCTGCTGGTCCACAGGGAAATGAAGAGGCTGATCAAAGAACGCATGTACAGGAGTACCGTGTTTTTTGCGATCCGCCGGGTCTTTGTATGTACGCTTTCAGGCACTGTTTACCAGTTCTTGATAATCTCCGACACCCGCTTGTAGTCGCTGTAGGTGTCGATGTCGTAGGCGCGGACCTTGATGCCCTTCATGGGCAGGACGCGCTCGAAGATGTTGAATACGTTGTTCGAGGAATAGGTCAGGTGCTCCTTCCGGATGCAGGCGGGGCCGGTCCATTCGTAATCGCCGTTCTCGCGGGAGAAGGCCAGGACATTGCCCTGCTCGTCGGTCTTGCAATAGACGGCATCCTCGCTTGTGATATCGGAGTAGCAGATGAACTCTCCGGGGGTCTCCAGGATGGTCTTCACATCGTCCGGGTGGACCAGGAGGTCACCGTCCCACTCGATGATCTCTTCACCGGCGTCCTTGGCGCCCAGGTAGAAACTGGCTCCGGTCTTCGTCTCGAAGTAAAGATGGTTGAAGACGAAGACGGCGTCGCTCCGGTATTTAAGCACTTCCTCGATGATGTCGTTGGCTTGGAAGCCGACGACGATCCGGAGGTCCTGCACGTCCTTGAACAATTCCAATTGCCAGGAGATGAGCGACCGGCCGTTGATCTGGAGCAGGGCTTTGGTCAGTCCCAGACCCAGCCGGGAACCGATTCCGGCGGAACTTATGACAACTGATTTAGGAGTCGGCATAGGGCAGTTTGATTGAAGACCATGTAATCGGTGATGGAATAGAGGCTGCGGGCGGGGTGATGGGTGAGACCGGCGGCGATGGAGATATCAGCGTGGCGCATCGCTTCCATGTCGTTGTTTCCGTCCCCGACGAACACGACCTTTTCACCCTGGGCCTTGAGTTCGTCCACGACCGTTTCTTTCCGGAGGATGGACTTGATCTTGACCACCTTGTCGTTCTCGACGAGGGCCTCAGAGCAGTAATATCGGCAGCCGATGGCGTTGAATAGCCCCTCGCACCAGCAGAAAAGGTTGCCCGTGACCACGACGCAGTCCTCGCGGTGCTCCTGGATGAAACGATGAACCTCCTCGTAGAGAGGAACTTCCGCCAGGCGGTCGGAGATGGCCTGTACGGAAATGTCCTTGAGGATGGTCACCCGCTGGATGAAGCTTTCAATGAAAGGCACGTTGCCTTGGATGGTTTCTTTGGTCAGGCCGTCAATCCGGTCGGAAACTCCGCCCAGTCTCGCGATGATGGGGAGCGTTTCCTGCGAAGTGATGGTCCCGTCCAGGTCGAATAGGAATTTCATGGGGAATCGTTTTATTTCCAATAAGCCTTGCTTTCGTGAACGGAATACCGTTTTTCCGGCGGCGGGGGAGTCATGTAGTTGGGACCGAAGGTCTCGGTGAGGGATTTGTCGGAGTCCTTGGGACAGCGGAACTGCCGGTCCTCGAAAGGCATCAGGACAAAGGGCTCCAGCGAATCTTTCGGGACGAATACCTGGTACTTCCAATCTACCAGCGAGGATACGTATGCACAGGATTCGTAATCGTTGGTGGCGATGTACTTGTCTTCGGCCTGGAGAATGCGTTGCAGGGATACGAACGGGTGGACGATCTTCCCCAGCAAGGCCATACAGCTCTTCTTGAACCCCGTTCCGCGGCCGATCTTGAACTTCCGGGTGAACCGCTGGTTTGCGGCCATGGACCGGTAGAAGGCGACTTTCTTCATGATCTTGACGCCCTCTTCCGGGGAGTGGATGCCATCCAGGATGAAGATATCGACAAACACACCCCAGTGCCCGTCGCCGCCTTCTTCTTCCACGACGGTCCGGATATCGTGGACTTTCGGAAAGTCAAGCGGATAATCCTTGTCGGTCCAGCAGGAAAGCACCTTGTAATAGGGGTGGTCGTATTCCTTGGCAAACCGCTCGTAGTCGGGCCGGGGCATCCAAATGTCGATGTCGTCGTCCCAGGGAATGTAGCCCTTGTGCCGCACTGCGCCCAGCAGCGAACCATAGGACAGATAATACCGCAGCCCCTTTTCGTCGCAGAAGCGCTGCATGTCCTCCAGGATGTCCATCATGTGGACGAGGAACTCGTCGTGGGATATCTCTTTCATTTCTTGAACTTTTTTCTGTCGATGGGATAGCGGAGCACCATCTTCACCCGCTTCAGGAACGGAAGCCGCTCCAGAAGGGTCATCTGCCCGTCCCAGAAACGCTGGCAGAAGGCCTCGTCGAAGAATTGGCTCCGGCGATAGACGGTCCACCAGATGTCCATGTTCATGCAGGCTCCCTTCCAAGGTTTGACGCCATTGAAGTGGACGATTCCGTGGTCCAGGGCGTCATCCAGTTCCTGATGCCCGTAAATGGCATCCATCTCGGTACGGCGGTTCACGATCAGCGAATACAATTGGACCGACAGGCAAAAAACGGGACCAAGGGGCAGGAATCGCTGGTTGCAGGCGATGTTGATAATGTCCATGTCCTGCTGGTCGTAGGCGTTCTTCCCCAGTTCGCGGAACTTGTCGATCATGTGGTCGCGGCGGATCAGCGCCGAATTGATGACTAGGTTTCCGGAATAATAGTAGTTGTTCCGCCAATCGATTCCCAGGGTCGAGATATAGTCCTGCACGGCGGGACGCAGCCGGGAGCAATTGTCCACGGCGGCGAAGTAATTGTCCCCCAAGTCCAGTTCGTAATACTTGGACAGGTCCTCGCGGATGATGACGTCCACGTCGGAGTACAGAAGTCTGTCGTATTGAGGGATCAGTTCGGGGGAGAGGAGCCGGTAGTAGGCCGTTTCCGGAATTCCCCGGACCTCATAGGCACCGACGAACTCGCCGGACACTTCCCGGACGGTCATCCTGAAATTGCCGAAACGCTCCTTGAGCACGTCCAGGGCGGAGAAATCGCACCCCGGCCCGTGCAGGATGAAGATGTCGTAGAAGGTGTCGGCGTCGGCGCTTTCCAGCAGGGACGTCAGGCACACGCCGGCCGGCATCAGCAGGCTCTGGTCGAACGTGAAAAGGATCGGAACGGTTTTCACTTCAGGACGATGTCGTGGGTGTGGTACAGGTTGGCGCCCATCTTGAACTTGTACTGCTCGTCACCGCGGCTCAGGTCCAGATGCTCCGTCACTCCTTCTTTCATGTAGTATTGGAGAACTTCCGCGAGAAGGACGCAACCGGGCGTGTAGTAGTTGTATTTTTCATTGATGGCAAGCCGGGGATAGGAGCAGATGGTCTTGTCGTGGGTCAGGAAACCGCAGCAGAAGGCAATCATGTCATCCCCGTTCCAGAGCACGTAGATGCGGGAGTTCGGAAGCTCCGGGATGGAGAAGGAATCGTGCTTATGGTAGAACCAGTACTTCTTGAATGTCCGATAGTGGATGTACTTGGCAGCCTGGACGAAGATACCGCCCTTGGTCTCGTCGGAGAAGACACCTCTTTTGTACTTTGCATGGAAGCGGGCGTAATACGTCTTCATCAGGAGCTTCCAGACATCCTCGGGCACGGGCCTATCGCCGCCATACACTTCCAGCCGATGCTCGATTCCGTCGCGGTCCAACCGACGGAACGCGCGGGTCACGTTATGCCGGGAATACCCGGAGAGGGAGCCCAGATACTCGTTCCAGTCCTTGGGGACGGGGATATCGGCATAACCGACGGATCCGTCCGATTCGATCCGGTCCTTCGGTGCATTCAGATACAGGGGAGACTGCTCCCACAGGCGGCACAGTTCCATCCGCTCCGGGATGGAGGAGTAAAAGAATGCGATGCATCTGAGTTTTTCCTCCTCGGAGATGCCTTCCTTGTACAGGGCGTCGGCGATGTCGCATCCTCCCGTGTCGCCCAGCATCTTGTAGTGGGCCTTCCATCCCTTCATGTACATGAGCGGGACGATCATCAGGATTTCGCCGGTTCCGGCCTCCTTGATGCAGGCGATGCGGATTTCGCGGCAGGGTTTCCGTTTCTCCTCCTGGACGATGTACTTCATGTAGTCGTAGTACATGAAAGGGGAGACCATGCTTGTCTCCATCGCCTTCCAGGTACTCTCCAGGCTTTCGAACGGAATGAATTCGAGGATTTTATCCATAATTAATCTTCAGTTTCGATGTATGAATCGTAGGCGTGGTGGGAAACGCGTTTCTCCACCGGCGGCAGTTGCATGTAGTCTTTGAACAGGGCCTTCAGGACAGTGTCATAATCCTTGGGGCAGGGGCATTGCCTACCTTCGAAGGGCAGGGGCTCCAGTTCGTCATAGACCGGCTTTGGAAGGAAGGTCCGTGTTTTCTCCACCCAATAATAAGGGCCCGCGACCTCAGCGGTCTCATAGGCAATGGCTTTCTGGGCATCCACGACCTTTTTCTTCAAGCCAATGAAAGAACCCGGATAGAAATAGCGGAGCCGCTTGAGGGCATATTTGACCATCAGCGGGAAACGACCTTTCCGGACGGACTTGTAGTAGGGGCAGATCTGGAAAAGCTTCTGCCGGTCGGAATCCAGCTGCGCATAGTGTTCAGCCAGCCCTTCGGAGGGGGCGCCGTCCACAGGGAACACATCCACATTGACCCCCCACAACTCCCGGCCGAAGTTCAGGTCCACCATGACGGTTCCGGCCTTGCACACTTTTACGAAGGATTCCACGCAATCGTCCCTTTCGGAGAGGTCGGCCGCGTAGAAGCCGTCGGCCTTGAATTCCTTCCGGAACCGGTCATAGTCCGGGCGGGGCATTGTCAGGTCCAGGTCGTCATCCCAGGGAATATACCCTTGATGCCGGACGGCACCGAGCAGCGTACCGCCGCATAACGAATACCGGAGTCCTTTTTCCCGGCAAAAGGCATCGATGGCGTCCAGGATTTCCAGCATGATCTCCTTGCACTCGTCGACCGTAAGCAAGCGTCTCATTTCTTTTTGTCTTTATTCGCTAATAGTCTTTTCCAGGTAAACTTGGCCCACCAGCTGAACCGGGTCAGCTGCCACACTATCCATTGGGAGGGTGTCATCCGGCCGTATTCCTTGAGATAGAGGTTGGCACTGTCAATCATGCATTTCTGCAGGAACAAATCGTTGCTCTTGCTGGTTGTTCCTGCCCCCAGATGGACCGCATGGATGTGCGGGAGGCAGTAATTCACATAACCAAGCCGCGCCAGTTTTGCAGCCAGGAGACTCTCTTCGAAATACAGGAAAGATCCGTTGTCGAACCCCTGTACCTGCTGAAGCACCTCTTTCCGGGCAAACATGCATGAGCCGCTGGGCAGCTCAATTTGGAAATACGGCTCCTGCAGATATTCGGGGTGGGAAAGGAGTATCTTTTCGGAATCGCGGAATTGACGGATTCTTTGTCTTCTCCGTTTGTGCCAGAAAAGAGGGAGGATGATTCCCCAGTTACCCTGCTGGAGCCTGGCGCAGTTATAATCAATGCGTTTCCCGTCCCGCTTGTAGAGGATGGGGCTGACCATACCGGGGTTCGGGAGATTCTTGGTCTCTTCGATTAGGGTCGGGACAATATCTTCGATGAAGAGGACGTCGTTGTTGACAATCAGGATGGAGTCGATGGTTTCATCGCCAAAGGCCAGCCGCAGCCCCTTGTTGTTTCCCCGGGCATAGCCGTCGTTGGTAGCGCTGACCAGGAAGGTGACGGGGGAAAGGGACCCTTCTGCCGACGTATCGTCCGTCAACCGGGCATATCGGTCACCGAAAGTATCGGAGAAGAACCGGTCAAGTTCCGGTACCGTCTCGGGACGGGTAGAACCGTTATCCACGACGATATATTTCACCGGAGCAGTGTTCTGCTGCTCGAAACTGAGGATACAGTTCTTCGTATCCTGCGCGTTGTTGTAGTTCAGTATGATGATCCCCGTGGCCATCATTCCGCTGTTTTGATGACTTTCGCCGGACATCCGGCCGCAAAGGAATGGGCCGGCACGTCCTTGGTTACCACGCTGTTCGCCCCGATGATGGCACCCTCTCCGATCGTGACGCCGGAAAGCACGGAGACTTTGTCCCCCAGCCACACGTTGTCTCCGATAGTGATGCCGCCTTTGCATACAAGCGGCCGCTCGAAAGGAGCAATATCCTTTCCCAAATCCTCAGTAGAGCCATGGGAATGGTCGTTCACGAGCACGAATCGTCCGGTAAGGACATTCTTTCCAATGTGGATGAACTTGATTGCACCGAGGTGGCAATGGTCTCCCAACCGGGTACCGTCCCCGATCGTAATCTCGGGATGGAACACTTGATTCCTTGATTTCGTGAAGGTTTCCAGGACACAGTGATTGCCGATATATACATTGTCCCCCAGAGAGATGCGTTCAGGATGCGACAGGTTCTCGATCTTGTTGATGACGGTACCTACGCCCACGTGCTTGAACTGCATGCGGATCCACTTCTTGTAGTATTTCTCCTTCAGGCCGGTGATGGACCGGTATGCTTTCAGAAAGGGATTCATACGCGTGATTTCATTCTTTCGAACCGCTCGTCACCCAGCCAGATCCTCAGGTAGTGCTTGGCCTGGATGACAAGATACTCGCGCAGGTTACGCGCGCGTACGCGAGAAGCCCACACAAAGGAGTCGGGACGATATGCTTCGCTCACCTCCTGCAGGACCAGTGTATGGGGATCGGAGGAGGCGAGGGGAGTGAGGATGGACTGGTCGTGCCTGTGGCCTGCGTATCCGGGATACTGGTCCGCGAGCTCATCCGGCGAAGGATCCATGACGAGATCCGGATGGCTGAATATCAGGTCGTTCCAGGTTTTTAGAACGGTATTGTCCCTGCCTTTCATCAGCAGGACGCCGCCCATGATCTGGCACAGTTCGCCGGCGTCGGGCATTTTGAAGTACTCCCGTACGAAGTCCAGCGTCTTTTTCTTCGTCCAGTGCTTGATCCTGGCCGATCCGGCTCCCCACCGTTTCCACTGCGGCTGCGATTCGGCGTATTGGAAACAGATTGTATCGTATGTCTCCATCTGCCGAAACAGCTCATCCCATTCCGGACTCTTCCGGAGGGTACAGCCGGCATCGACATACACGACGATCGTACCTTCAGGGTACTTCCGGAGTGTCTCCTGGATGAGCGCCGGTTTCCAGCACCAGTAGCCCGCCCCGCGCGCGCACGAAAAAAGGGCGCACTCTTTCACGTACGCGGGCACGTCCGCGGGCGCGTATAAAAGAACCTCGTCGAAGATGCCTAACTTACGCGCCTGACGGCCAATCCGCTTCAGCGAATAGGCCATGGCTTCGTTGGCGTAGGATATGAAGACTACTTTACTCATTTCACGCCTCTTAGGCGTCTGTATGTCTTGTAACTAAGGTTCGGGAACAGGACTTTGTACAGTGTGACTACGAACACAAAAGGCACGCGCCACGGAAAACAACGGCGGTTGAACAACAAGGTGTTGTGCATGTTGTATCCCCAGGGCGACCAGAAAAGCTTCAGTCGCTGGCGTAGATTCCCCTCTGCGTGCTTTCGGGGCTTCCCCAAATGATCATTCACGCACCCTCCCGAATAGCGGGGAAGGACCAGCACCGGGAATCCGGCCTTATGGGCGAGATAGGTATAGTCATGATCCGTTCCGCCATGCCAGTACTTTTCGCAGAAAATGCCCTGTTTTTCAACGACTTCCGAGGAAACATAGGTAATGTTCCCATGACCGGCTTCGCAACTTTGGAAAGTCCCGTCCGGCGGCAGC
>JAEEGL015419944.1_pt1 | contig 25321 bp, 6 predicted proteins | sample 9134231 | NCBI WGS metagenome assembly JAEEGL01 (sample SAMN16246548, study PRJNA631951) | gut metagenome | biome: gut microbiome; feature: rumen; material: fiber-attached | host: Bos | place: Iran: Karaj | collected 2018-10
GATACTGATGCAGGTCTTGATTTAACTGCTACTAGTCTTGGACTTGATCAGAAAAGTGAGAATTACATTTATGGTACAGGTATCGCTCTTGAAATTCCTGAAGGTTATGTAGGTCTTGTATTTCCTCGTAGTTCTAATCGTAAAACTAATGCTTATTTGACAAATCATGTAGGTGTTATTGATGCTGGTTATCGCGGTGAAATAATGCTTTCATTTAAGGATAGAAATAATCATCCTGAAATAGGTAAAGAACCTTATAAAGTAGGCGATAGAGTTGGTCAACTTATAATTGTTCCTTATCCTAAAATTGAATTTATAGAAGTAGATTCTCTTGAAGAATCAGAAAGAGGTGTAGATGGTCATGGAAGTACTGGTGCTTAAAATAATAAAGATATGGATAAACTTCAAGAAAAATTAATAGATGCTCACAGAAGTGTTCAAGATATAGGTACTATACTTGATATTGTAGCAGAACATATAAATTTTAAAGCTTGTGATAAAAAATTAATAGAAGATTATGCTATTCTTAATGCGAATTTACCTTTAGTTAAAGCTGCATTAGAAGATATATTAGATGTTTCTGGTATTATAGTTACAACTGATATTACATCTTCAGGAACACCATTTGTAAGATATTTAGAAGATGCTCAATTTAATGAGGCACAAGAAAAGGCACTTTTAGAAGCAGAACAACGTACTAAAAAAGAATTAAATTCTAATATTGGTAATTCTAATGAAGATAGAAAAGATATACCTAATAATGAAGAATAAATTATGGCTGAAGAACATAAATATACTATAATATTATTAACTACTGCTGGTTGTCAAGGTTGTAGTATAATGCATAGTAATACTCTTGAAGCTGTTCATATGTCTCATAAAGATATAGAATATAAAAGAGTAGATATGCTTAAAGATACAAAAGAAACTGAACAATATTGTAAAAAATATAATATTACAGATTTTCCTACAATATTATTCTTTAATAATGAAGAACTTAAATATAAATATACAGGTAGTATGCCTGTAGTTGTAGTTCTTAGATGGATTGATATACATTTTAAATAAATTTTCCATTTTGATAAAGCAAGTAGTAATACTTGTTCGTGTCCTTTTTAAATATCAAAGACAACTTGCGAATACTGTTGCTTGTGAAAGTAGCAGTATTCTTTTTATATATAAAGATGATAATAAAGATAATAAATAGTCAGTTTTACTCGTCAGACTAGAGTATATAAAGGCTGATATTTGGCAAATTTGGCTGCTCTTGTGCGCTACAATCAATTTTCTATGCTTAGGTGAACAATGTACTTAGTAAACTAAAGCACCCCTGTAAAAGGAAATTGAAATGTAGAAAATAATATTATTAAAAATTTTTATAGTTATTCTAGTAACACAAAGTAACACAATAAAAAGAAAAGGAACTGAAGTATTATCAGCTCCTTTTCTATTAATTTTAATATTATTATTACATTTCAAAATCACTAATATATTCTGCTATATTTTTAACAGGTATAATACTAAATATATTATCTCCAAGTTTATAGAATCTATTATTTTTAGGCATATCTCTTAAAGTCATTATATTTCTCCAATAAGGAATACGTCTTTGGAAGTAAACTGAAGCTTTATGTTGTCCTGCATATTTACCACTATGATAATAAGGATCAAAATCTTCGTTAAATAACATATTAGTAGTAGTACCAATCATATTTAATAAGTCAGTAAGAATACTTTGTGCAGCAATAGGACTTGACCATAACTTTCTAGCTTCACCTACAGCACCAAATGGAGTCCACATACCACATTCAGTTGCAAGTCTATCAGCTTGATATAATACAAAGTTTGGTAAGAATTCATCATCATCAGAACCTCCAGCAACATTAGCAATTATTGCCATATTAACTGCTATAAACATTCCTGCTAAATCACCAAAACTTCTTCTTATATTTTCTCTATCATATTCAGGTAAAAGGTCATATGCTTGTTTAGCATTCATTATAAACTTATATCCAAACGTAACTATATTCTGTAAACCTTTAAGTAATGTATGTTGTTCATCATCTAAATCTCCATTCTTATAAGCTAAATCTAAATCAAGTTTTATAAAGTCAATAATTGAAGTAAAGAAACCTTTATCTACAGTATCTCTAAATTCATTAAAGTATCCGTGAGTTCTATAACGTTTAAGTATTCCAGGAAGTATATGTTTATGATACTGCATTACTATTCCTCCCCACCAAGTATTTTCAATTTTAGCAGCATTATATTTATCATACCAACCATGAATCATACCATTAGCACTAATTACTTTATTTCTAAATTTACCAATTAATTTATCTGCATCACTAATTTCTTTATTTGCAGTTTCATTATGTAATCTAGCTAATATAGAACCTTCTGCATATATCATTTTACCATTATCACCTAATGCAAGATTATCCCATAATGTACTAAATTTATTAAAATCTTCTTCCTTTTGCTTTTCTTTTTGTTTTCTATTCTTAATAAATTCAGTACGTCTTTCTTTACTAAATTTATCTACTACAAATCTAGTTGTTACATCTTGTCTAAAGTTAGCATAATCTTTTGTTTTATTTGCATCTTTTCTTATTTCTTCTTTAAATTTATTAAATTCTATTATTTCTTCATCAGTAAGCATTTCAAGTAAAGTTTCATAAGCAGCATCTCCTATGAATGTATCAAGATTCATAATATCAACTTTACCTTCTGCATCTATAACTACTCTATGAGATAACATCATACTAAACATAGCACCGTTTTGCATAAAATGTTCACCTGTACTAAGCATACCAAATGCCATATCTCTAAGACGTTTACTTAATTCTTCTGGACTAAGTTCTTTAACTTGACCTGTAAGTTCAGTAAAGTCTATAATATTCATTGCTTTTACAATAGCACCAGCTTTTGTTCCTGCTTTGTCATCATATAAATGTGCAAGAAAATCTGCTATAGCTCCAAGCCAAATACCTTTACCTTGAATATATTCTTTAGCTCCAAATAAATTCTCAGCAAAAGCTTCTGCTATAATATTACTTTCACCAACTGTTACGTTAGCAACACCACCATGAACATTTATTGTCATATATTGTGTTGAAGTAATACTTTGTAAAACTTGAAGTATTCTAGTTTTAGTACCTTGAGGTTGTTTAAATTGTTGATATAATAATCTTCTACCAAAATTATCATATTGATCTTTAAGATTTTCATCAACTTTTCTTATATAATAAGGAGTATCTTCTTCATTTAAACGTTTCTTATTTATAAGTTCTTTACCAAAACCTTTACGTTTATCTCTTTCTATATAAGAACCATAATCCTCAAGTAATCTTTGTCCAAGATAATACATATATTTATTTTCTTGAACTGCGTTAAAATGAGATGCACGTTTAATATATTCAGATATTACATCAACCCAATTATTATCTATAATTTTAGAACGTTCTTCTCTATCAGCTTCTTTTTTAGCTCTACGTTGTTTAATATAGTTAGCATATTCTTTTCTATATTCATCTATTGTTTGCTCATTTCCTCTTACAGGGCGGCTAATTTCTTCTACATCTTCTCCACTAGATTTTTTAAGTAATGTAAGCATTGGCATATCAGGAACATAATCTTCATCATAAGATATTATTGATTCCCATCTATCATTACCTTGATTTCCTTCTATCCAACCAGCAGCTTTAGCAAATTCTTTTACTACAAATGTTCCTAGATTATCTTTATCAATTCTAACTCTATTAGGAAGATTACCTCTAAGTAAGAATTTTCTTCCTTGTTTAGTATTTGCATATTTCAATAAAGTTTCTTGTAAATAATCTAATAATTCTTTTTCAGTTGAATTTAATGTTTCAACTTTAGAATTATAATAATCAGAATCTGGATAATATTTATTTATATTACTTTCATCAAAATCTAATTCTGTATTATCTTGTTTTTCATATTCTTCAATATCTTTTTGTTTTTGTTCTTTAGTTTTAAAGTTTCCAAATATACCACCATCTTTAATATAATTTTTATTTAATTTATCAGGTTTAATAAATTTATCTTCCATATTATAAGTAGGAACCCATTTTCCAGGAACACTTTCATTAGGTTCATTTTTAATCCAAATAGGAAGAGGAACTAATGTACCACTATGAGGATCATATACATGATTAGCATTAAACCAAGCTTTATAATCTTCATATTTTCCTTTACTCATTTCTGCATTTTTCTTTTCATAATATTGAGTAGTGGTTTTATTAAAAGATTGTTTTATAATTCTAAGAGCAGCAGTTCTTTTTGTATCAATATATAAATCAGCTTGTTTTTTCTTTGCTTTTATCCATGCTTCTTCAGTTTCAAAATCATCTCTTTTAATTTCTTTAAGTCTAGCATCACCCCAAAGCATATGATTAGGCTTAAATGTATTTTCTTTTACATCCCATTCTCTATTTAAATCCATCCACAAATTGTAATAAGTAACACCTTTAGCTTGTGCAAGTAACCTTTCTTTGTTAAATGTTTCATCATCAGTAACAAATTCTATATTATCTTGTACAAACTTAGAATATTGCTTAATTCTACCAGAACTTACTCCTTGTTTCTTTTTAACAACAACTTTATCTCTATCATATATTTGATCTTCATATCCAAAGTTTTTAAATTCATCTAATAAAGTTTTAAGTTGTTCTTCAGTTAATTTAGATGTTTCAATTTTCTGTGTTTCAGGATTATAAACTGTAGCTAATATTTTATTTATACGAATTACAAGTTGTTTATATTCTTCATTTGTTTTACCTCCTAATTTTAAACTATTCCAAAAAGCATCTCTATAAACAACTAATTCTTTTTCTTTACTATTATGCATTATATTGTTTTCTGATATTATTCTATTTTCTGTCATAGAATATCTATCTTCTTGTTCTTTCTTTATAGAAGCAATTTCAGCATCAGTAAATTTAGTTCCATCTATAACTCCAAATTCATCATAAGCATCTTTATTTTTAGCAAGAGTTTTATAAACACTACTTGAATTACTACTATGTCCTCTACTTGATTTAAAGAACTCCATAGCAGCAACTATATTATCAGTTTCAGTATACTTAGATTTAGTACCATAAGCATATTCATCATATACTGCTAATAATATATCTGAAGTAGGTAATATAGTAGGATTTCCTTCAGCATCTGTATAATTTCTATCATCAAAAGTATATCCCCATTCAAATTTAGCATTACGTTTAAGCCAATGTTTAGCTTCAACATAATCAGGATCTTCCATTAATTCAGATATAGATTTTTTATTACCATTAGCATCTAAAGCTTCTTTTTTATTTATTATATTTAAGTATTTATCTTTTAATTCTTCAAAACCTAATTTAGCTTTTTCTTCATATATTGAACTTAATACTCTTCTTCTAGCATCTAAATAAGTTTCAAGATTTTTAGCAGAAAGTCTAGATTTTAAGTTCTCGGCATGAATATCAGCGTTTGTTGGTTCTTTCTTATAATCTTTCTTATTTTCAAATTCATCATCAGATAAGAAGATTACACTAGAACTTAATTGACTTATTCTTCTATTTATTTCATTAAGTTTATTATAAAAATCTTCATCAAGTTCTGAATTACCTCCAGATAAAAGTTTCTTTTTATCATTTTCTAATAATTTATATTCAATATAAATACTAGGAGATTCATTTAACATTTTCTCATCAAGTTCTAATAACTTATTTGCAGAAATATCATTAAGTTCTTGATTTACATTTTTAATAGTCCATTTACTTAAAGCTAATCTAGCTTTTTCAACATCTTTATATGCTAAGAAACGTTTAAAGTTTAATTCTTTTACTTTTTCTTTATCTACATTATCAGATTGTAAATATTCTAAATATTCAGTATTTACTTCTTTAAATACAATATCTGCAATTTCTTTATTAGCTGTAAGATCGTAATAATCATCAACAAATTTTTGTGAATAATCTCTTATAAATACACCATTTTCATCTATTATCTTACTCCAATCAACATGACCTTTTGCAGAAATTTCTTTTATTTTATTTTGAAATTCTCCAACTTCTCTATCAGCTTTAACTTCCTTACCTCTTATATCTGATAATACATCACTTAATATAACTTGCACAATTTGATTGTTACTACTTTGTACATCAGCTACATTAGCCATAAATCCATTTGTTACATGATAACTATCAGTAATTGAAATTAAATCTTTCTTTACAAGTGGATTATTAGATATTTTATCAAGATATAAATCAACATATTTTTGTTCAAGATTTTGATAAATTTTATTATTTTTAAGTTTATCAACTTCTTTTTTAATTTTATCAATATAAATCTTTACATCTTTTTCATTATCTTCATATAATGCATTATCAAATATACTAAACTTATTTATCAAAGAATTACAATCTAACAAAAGTTTTAATAACTTGCGATTTAAAGCTGGATTATCTTTAATTAATTCAAATATTTTATCATCAGTTGCACTTAAATAATCTCCAGTTTCATCATCTTTATAAAATTGAATTAAATCTTGAATTAAAGTAGGAACTTTATCTAATACATATCCAGCAGTTGCTATAGCAACAGTTAATTCATTAACTTCTATAGAAGCTCTATTACTTTTAATATTATTTGTTCTATTACTGTTTTTATAACGATTAGCTGCTTCATCATCAGATGAATTAGCTATTCTTACAATATGTTCATCAGCAGTAATTAAACCTTCAGATACAGCTGAAGCTAATACATTTTCTTCTTCTGTAGTTTCTTGAGATTGAACTTCTACTATTTTATAAACATTATTAAATAAAACAGAATGACCTAATTTTTTAGCTAAATTTCTATGTTTTTCTATTATACTTTCTAAATCTTTATCAATAGATTCAATAGGACTATTTATTTTAGATCCTGTATATTTAGTTAATTTATCAGTATGTATTCTATGAATAATATATGTTTTACCATCTATTTCAATTTCTGTTTTATTACCAACATGTGGTGCTTTAACTTTAAGTAATGTATTAGTAGGATCCCAAATAAATGCTACTTTATTATTTTTATCTATAAGAGAATCTCTTATTTCCTGAACAAGTTTATTATAATCTTTAGCATTTGATTTAGCATCAGCATCTGTTATAGGAGAAGCAAATTTAATACCTTTTCTTTGCTTTTCTATAGTATATTGTGTAACATCTATATATTGATTTAATGTTTTAGCTTCATCTGCTTTTATAATTTCTTTATAATATTCTTTTGTATAATATTTATTATTTGTATCATTAGAACTTACTTCATCAACTTCATTAGTTTGTAATCCATTTAATGGATATAAATAACAACCATTACCTTCATTTACTCCACCAAAAGGTTCTATTTTATATAATGTTTTATTTATAACAATATATTGTTTAGGATATAAAACATTTTCTAATATAGTACCTATTTTATTATTTAGTATAAAATCTTTAGCATCATTATCTGATATGTCTAATTTAATAACATCAGATTTTTTAGTTCCCTCTGTTTTATTAGCTATTTCTATTTTATGATTATTAAAAATAGTTTTATTAGCTTTATTTAAAACAACATGAGTTAATTCTTTTATATCATTATGACTTCTAAGAAAATTTTCAACAACAGTAAACATAGGACTAATGCCTTCAATATATGCATCATTTCCTAAAGTTCTATTTGATATAAAATTACCTATTGCATCTACAATTTCATCTCTTAATCCTAAATCAATAAGAATATCATTATCTATTACTTTATTAACAGCTCTTTTACTTATGTCGTAACCTTCTACTGTAAAAGCATATTTAATAATATCTATTGCTGTTAATGTAAACAAAGGATTAGAATTATGGAAAGTATTATAAAATTCTTTATAAACTATTTCTTTATCGTTTACATCAAAATTAAATTCTATAAGTTGAGAACCAGCTACCTTTTCTCTATAATTACCAACATATAAAATAGATTTTAAATAATTACAAATTAAACTATCTTTAAAATGTTCTTGCATCCAAGCAACTTTTTGTGCAGGACTAAATAATGTAGCAAATTTATTAACTTCTTCTTCAGTTGGATTATATATATCTTCAGGTTCAAATTTAACATTTTCTCCATTTTTTGACATATAAGTTCCAGCATTCTTACCATAACCAAATATACGTCTTAATTCATTTCTTCTATCTGTAGTATAATCAACTATTTCAACAGGTTGTATTCCGTAAGTTTTACTATAACTTACAGGATTTGATAAAAGTCTAGTATTTTGATAAATATTAGTTAATAAATAAGATTCAAATTTAGTATAAAGATCTTTAGATAAAGGTCTATCTATTATATAAGCTAAAGAATTTACTGCACTTCTAAATTCAGGAGTTTGTGTTGGAAATAATAATGTATTTAATTTTATAGAAGTGGCTGTAGCATATTTTAAAAAATAATAAAGTGGAGGATAAGTACTATCTTTAACAGTACCATTATATTTTACAAATGCTGATATTCTTTCATCAGTTCCACTTACATTATCTTGTTTAATACCAGGATATACAGATTCTAACATTGAAATTTTTTTTCCATCTTTTTCTGTATATATAACCAAAGCATCACCAGTATCTATTAAATCAAATATATCATCAAATGTTTTATATGTTTCAAACAAACTAGGTTTACCACCAAATTTATCAGGATTTAAAACTCTAATTGTTCTTTCAACTGAATCAGAAATTCTTTTAAGTTCTTCATACTTAGAAAGAATATAATAATCCATAGCTATCTCTTCTTTTACAGGGGAGCTATTTTTACTATGTATTCTATCTATTAATTCTTCTTTATTTAAAGCTTCATTTAAATCAAATAATTTATTCTTTTCTATATATTGCTTTATATTATTTTTAACACTATTTATATCTCCAGTACTATTAATATTTAAACGTCTAGCAATATTTCTATATACTTCATTTAAAGGATTTACATTTTTAGAAGAATAGATACTATTTGTAGTATCCATAGCATCTACCAATTCACTAATAATTGGTTGAAGCATAAATGAAATAGCTAATTCATAATCACAGCCTAAATCTATAAAAGTTTTATAAACTCCAAAAGTTTGATCATTTACATTAGGCACATCACCTTCTTTTACTGCATCAAGATTGTGAGCTGTTGTTTGAGAAGAATAACTAGTTAATATTTTACCAACAATATTTCTATTATTTAAACTCCAACCCCACATATCATGATTAATAATATAATATCCTGGTTTTCCTTCTACAGCTTCAACTTCACCAAAAGCATCAACTGCTAATTTATATTCATCATCGTTTAAATGATGCATAACTTTTAAAGGAGCAGAAAGTTTACCACGTACAGTATTATTAATAGAATTAAATCTATCTCGCATAACGCTTATACCTTTAAGTATAGCACCAGATGAATATGATGTATGTAAATCAAGTTGATCTACTATATTATTTGCATTTTTATTTTTACGTCTTTTTTCTATTGAAGTACCTTCAAGTAATCTATCTCTAGCTTCAATAATATCATCAAAATTAGATCTAGATAAATTTTCTTCTAGAGATGATTGATCTTCAAGAATTTCTATCATAGAATCTAACATTTTATTACTTCTAGCTTTTTTAGAATTTAAAGCATAAACATCTTTATTTCTATTATTTATTTTAAAATCTTCAAAATTATCTAAATCTTCTTCAGCTGCTACAATTTCAGCATTAGAAAGTAATAATTCTCTTTCTTTTTCAAAAATTTCTTCTTTAGAAAGACCTTCTTTTTCTTCTTTTGTTAATTTTGAAGTTTCAAATAATTTATCTACTTTTTCATAATCTTCTTCATTATACAAATAAGATACAATATCACTTACATATAAATCAACATAATTATCTTTAAATTGAATTTTCCTTATTCCTTTTTCAGTTCCATAAGTTTCATAATTGATTGTATAAATACTATCAATATCAAAATCAGAACCTGTTTGAGCAACCCATTCATCAGGAACTGCAATAGTTGAACCTTGAGAATCATCAAGGAAACCTACTACTTTCATAACAGCTATTGATTGCTTACCTTCAGTAGGAATACGATAACCTATAAATTTGTCAAGATAATTATCTATAAATTGAAGCATTTCTTCTTGACTAGTAAAATCTTTAGGATTTAATCCAAGAACACTAGGCGCTACTTTTACATCAATGCTACTAGAATATTTACCGTCTTTTGTTTTATGATAATGTAAATCTTTACTTCTTATTATTTTATTTTTTGTATGTTCAATAGTACTAAATCCAACACTTGTAATCTGAGCTAAATGAGAACCTTTTAATGTTTGTCTAGTAATGTTATTATTTATTACAGATTGAGCAACATTTTCTATCTTTCTTCTAAGAGTATTATAAATTGCTGGCATTTTCATTGAAACACCAAAATCACTAATACTTTCATTTAATGTTACAAAATCCATTAAATTACTATCAGAACCTGTTCTAATAAATTCATCACCAATTTTATCAAGAATTAATTCAGGATCTAAACCATTAATTTTTCCTCCTTCATCAAGCTTTAAATTACCATTTTCGTCTAATTCTACACCTAAATCACTCATTAATTTTTCAAAATCTCCATAAATATTTTGAGAAAAAGCATTTAAAAATGCTTCTTTAGCTTGCTTTACATTATATGGAGAATTTTCATTAATGTTATCAAGTATTTTCTTTACTATTTGTAAAGCTGCTTTATTTTCTTTATTTACATGTTGAGGAGTTACTTGTTGTTCATACAAATAATTATAACTAAAAGATTGTGAACTTTTAATTATATTATTTGTATTAAAACTATCAGTATTTACACTTCCATCTTCATTCCAAAGTGTAAGAACTTGTTTTTTAGCTGCTTTTGATGTTTCTTCTGTATTAAGTTGATCAATACCAGCATCTTTCATTAAATTATATACTGTTTCTAATTCAGTTCCTTTTATAAATCTAGGTATTAAAACAAATTCTGCATTTTTAATTTGTCTAGGCATATGTTTACCAAATACCTCATCATAATACATATCATAATAAAAGTTTTTCTGAACTTGAACAAAAGCATCTAAATCTTCTGCACTTATAGGTTGTGTTTCATCTAGTATTTTATTTATTAAAGGCATATACTTTTTTAATTGTCCTTTAGCTGCAATTCTTCTAATCCATTCTTCAAATGTAATATAAGATTGAGCATCATCAGCTGTTATTTTATCATAACCGCTTAAAATAGCATCTGCAAGTTTTTCTGCATATTTTGCATCAATTTTATTATTTTTTATTGCTTCAATTAATTCTTTTTTAAGAATATCTCTAGTTTCTTTTAAATCTTTAGAATCAGATAATTTTCTTACAACATTTTTAACTGTTACAGCTTTAAACCTATCATATTGTTTAACTTCACCAAGAGGTTTTAATTGATCTTGTATTTCTTTTTTATTTAAATATGCATTTTCTACCTCTCTTTTTTCTTCATCGTTTCCTAAAATTATATTATTTACGTCATACAAAGCATAAGGAGTTCCTGCACCTTGAATTTCTTTTTCACGTTTTGATGTTTGTGCAACATCTTTATAAAACTTTGAATTACCTTCAAATAATTCAGAAGTATTATTATACATTATAAAATAATTCAAAGCCCACTCTCCAATTTTACTATAACTAAAAGGAGTTTTATGATCAAGTTCTGAATATTTATCAACACTTTCTTTACTAGAAACTATATAATTATAAATGAAATTAGATATAGCTTTTTCTATTGCATCATTTTGCTCTTTTGTAAAGTATACTTCTCCATCACTATTAACATGTAAATAAGCATTACCATTACTAGCTCCCCCGTAAAGAAAGGAAATGCTAGAGTCAGTTACTATTTCTTTATCACTTATAATATCGTTCATATAATTTACTTTATCTCCATTTTTATCAATAATAATAAATTCTTCTGAACCAAATACTCTACCTGTTAATACATTTCTGCCATTAACATTTTTAACTAATTTACCATCAGCTTTATTATAATGATAATGAGCATATAAATTATTTAATATATTTCCTTCACCATTATAAAAATTAGGATTAATAACAGGATTTAATTGTTCGTCTAATAATATTCTACCTTTGTCATCAGTACTAAATATAACACTGATAGCATCAGCAGCATCTTGCATTTCATGTTTAAATATATTATATAATTGCTTAAATATAGGATGATTTCTATTAAATCTTAAATCTAATTTGTTTCCTTCATCATCTATATTTATTCTCTTAAATTCAATACCTTCTCTAATTATTTCTTTTAATTGATATGTTGAACTATTTTGACCAGCACCTTCAGAAATAATATTCATTCCTGTTATAGTAAATTGTCTAGTATTCATATCAATAGAGCCAACAAGATTAATTCTTATTGGATCTTTACTATTATCAGTAAGACATTCAACAGTTAATATTTTAGCATCAGAATCTTTCTTTCCTTTAGTTTTTTGTGAAAAAGGTATTGCTAACAAGTTAGGAACATCTATTGTTTTTAAATCACCATTTATTAAATCAATTAGTTGATCTGTAGATATTTTTCTAGCATAATTACTTACATTATAAGATAAATCTTTTTCATTATATTCAATAAATGAAAATTTATCAAGTAATTTATTTATTCTGTCATTAACTACATTTCTATCAATTTCAAATAAACCATTTATAGAATATTTAGGTGCACGAAGGAAATAATTATTAGGTGCATCAGAAGGAGTTTTTAAAATATAATCAGCATATGATAATTTATTTACAGTATCATGTGCTTTTTCTGCATTAAAGAAAGATTCTATTGAAGTTATAATTGCATCAGGATTTTTCATTTGACTCCACTGCATAACTTCACCATTATCATTATTTACAACACCATCTAATAAATGTACTGATAATAATTGTTGTGCATAATTTGTTGGATAATAACTTCCGTCTTTTTCATAAAAAAGACCGTAATTTACAATTTCATTTCCTTCTTTTCTTTCTATAAGAATATTACTAAATTTAAATCCTTTTCCTCTTAATTTATCTTTAGCAAATTGTTTTAACGGAGATTCGTTATAATCAGTATTGTTAAGTGTTGAACTTAACATATCCATAAATCTAGTTAAAAAATTAGGATTTTGTACAGCTGAACTATTGTTTCCAAATACATTACTAACTGTTAATTCTACTTTAGCAACTGAATAAGGTAATAATTTACTAGCTAAATTATAAGCTACTATTTTATCTTTATCTGTTAATATATCATCATTCCAAAAATTAGATAAATCATATTTTGGAGATTCATTCATTTCAATAGCTTCATTATTAGCTTTCTTTTTACTTCTATAATCAGCTTGTTTTTCTAAATATCTTTCTTCTGCATCATTTGCTGAATTTATAGTATCTTTTACATCATTAAGTAAGCTGCTAATATTATTATTAAGATTTATTTTATTATCAACTTTTGTAAATTTAATATAATTTTCAATAGCATTTTTTGTAATATCAGGATAATATCGTTTAAGTACTTTATATATACCATCAATATAATATTGAACTTCACTTTCTGTTAAATTAGAATTAATCTTTTTTCTTGCATTTATTTTATTATATAAAAGATCATATTCTTCTTTACTTATTTGTCTATTATTAGATAATATTGTATTTTTAAGATTATTTTCAAAAGTAAAGTTTAAAGCACTTCTTCTATCCGAAAAAGTATTACTTACTTTATTTGTAATACCTTCTTCATTTACACTTATTTTATTTCTTTGCATTACATATTTTCCAAAATTGCAATAGAAATTATAAGCTAAATCCATATCTTTAGAAAGATTATCAGCTAATATTTTAAGAGCAGATAAATCTGGAATTGATTGAGCAACTTTATTTATAGAATCTATTAAATCATTAACATTTCCTTTTTCTGTCATGCTATAAAGAATAGCAGCTACAAAACTTCCATCAAGTTTTTTAGGAATACCTAAAACAGTACTAGTATCTTTAACTACAGTACCATCACTATTAACAGAAATACATTTAGGTAAACTACTTAAATATAATCTAATATCTTCATCAATATGAAGCATAAATGATGAATAATTTATACCTGAATGATTTTCAAAAACTCTAATTGACTCATCAAATTCTTTAACTTCATCATCTGTTAATTCTAAATTAAATCCATTAGAATTATCTTCTTCATCGACAGCTTTAGCCTCATTATAATCATCAAATTGATTAGTTTTTACAATACCAAATAAAGTTTTACTATTCCAAACACTATCAAAGAAATTTTGATTTACTTTCTTATCATTAACATCATTATCAAAATTTGTTATTTCTTTTATAGCTTCAATAGTATTTATAGTCTGCTCGCTTAAATTGTTATAATTTGATTCAATATATAAAGCAACTGTTCTCATTTGAGCAGATTTAAGAGCTTTGTCCTTATTTGTAATTTTTATATATTGAGAATATAAATCTTTTACAAGATCTTCATTTTTCTTTAATATAGATTTAATTTCATCACCATTTTTAATACCAACTAAACTTCCTAAATGCGCTGTTATATTAACTAAAGCAGCATTTTCCCAATCATTTTTAGTTCTAATAGAAGAATTACCATTTTTGTTAAATACAAAATCTATATATTTATCTAATATAATACCTTGTATATCACCAATAACTTCACTTCTAGTAAATTCACCACCTATATAATTTGTAGCAGGTTTATTATCTTTACTAGTTTTTGTTATATTACCATTTTTTCCTTCTCTAGTATTATATAATAAAACAGCATTTATAAATAAATCATTATAAGCTCTAGATATTTCAGGTAAATCTTTATTATAATGATCTTTATACCATTTAGCAAAATCAGATTTAAAACTAGCTTTAGGTATAAGTTCATTATTTTCTGTTTGCTTTAAATTAGTATCTAGAATATCAAATAAACAAGACTCAAATGAGCCTTGTTCATTACCAAATTTATTTGCTAATTTTTTATAAAAACTAGTATTTCCTATAGCGTCTTTAATTGTTTGAGCATTAACTAAACATCCCATTTTATTATATTTTTAAAGTTTACAAATTATTGATAAATCTCCACTATTCTTTTTGTTTATCATTGATGCTTTATGTTCATCATCAACTGTTTTCATAAAATCATTAACACTTGGATATTCTTTTTCACTAATAGCACTAGCTTCAAAATCCTCATCCATGTTAACATCTGTAAAATCAATATCTTGATCAATAGTTTCAGGTTTTTCTTTTATTTCTTCACCTACAGGTTCAAAATTTTGAATATTATCTAAATTTATATCAAATTTATGTAATAATCCAATTTCTTTAGCAAATATACTATTTCTATTTATTTTCCAGCCAAATAACTCTTTTAAAAAATCTAAAATTTTTGAGAAAATTGATTCTTTCTTTCTTATTGCAGTTCTATCTTCAATAATTGCATTATTAAGATAATCATAAAAAGCGTAAGAAGTTAAACTTTCAACAATAAATTCTTCAAGAGCATCTTGATTTTTCTTTTTACCTACATCAACAAATCTATCTAAATATCTTTTACCTATTTCATAATTTTTAGCATCAGTATGATCATTTACATAATCTTTAAATAAATCATATATCTTTTGAACTTTTTGTATATTTTCTTTATTAGAATTTAAACTAAAAATATAATGAAATTGTTCATGAATAAGTTTTCTAACAGCTTCTTCTCTAGCACCTTCAGCTGGATTATTAAATAAATCAATCCATTCTTGAGTAACATAAAATTTATTTTCACCATCAAAATAAGCATAACGTATATAGTTTTTAGCTTGTTTACCTATTGCTATATTTGCAGGTAATAAATTAAATTGTTTAAGTGCTTCTATATTATCAGCATAACCTGAAAGTTTTACAAGTTCTTCTACTTTATTTTTTCCATCAGTAGATGTTATTATAGGAGTTGCTTTATCTTCAACTGTAATTTCTTTTATAGCTTTCTTTCCTTTTACGGGGGAGGTTTTATTTTCTTCTTCTTTTCCTATATAATCAACTTTTATTTTTAATGATTGTTGAGCCATTAAATCTCTATCATCTAAAGAAAAATTACTATTTGTTTTCTCGTCAATATTAGTATTAACTTTAACAAAACCTCCATTTAATATAGCATAAGTATAAGGATTTTGTCCTTTCATTTCGTTAATATTATAACTTAATGAAAATCCTTTTCCATCAACTGAAGGAATAACTATTTGAACTCCATCTTGATTTATTTTAAAGAATCCACTATTATCTATTTTAGAATTTATCTTTCCATAATCTATATTAAACATAGTAGATTCAAGTATATTATTAGCTACTTGTAATAATTTTAAACTATTATCAGCATAATCATAACTTGTCCATTCACCATTTTCTAAAACTTCAAAATGATCAATAGCAAAACTTAATCCAAGTTTAGTTTTATCTTCTTTTTCTTTATCTTCTGTAAAATAAAAATCATTACTTTTACTTCTAATTCCAAAGAAACTCCCAGCTAAAAACGGACTATTTTGAATATTATCATAATCTTTTAATTTTATAGGATTACGATAACTATTATAAAATAAAGTTTGTATAAATCCTTTTAATTGATTATATGCTTCTTCTATTTCATTGTTTGCATTATCTTCAAAAGATTCTAATTCTTTATCAGCAATAGAACTAAGTTTATTAAGTCTTTTATTTAATTCATCATGTATAGCTTGTTTTACTTTAAATGCATCTGAATTTCTATCTATATTTCTATCAGCAAATCTTACTGAATTTGCATATAAAGGAAATTCATTTCCCATTCTATCAAATATACTTACTGTTATAGAACCAGGTTTTTCACCAGAAGATATTTCTTCTTTTATACCATTATCTGAAATTCTATAACGTTTACCTGCAACTCTATCATAATAAATAACAGATAATTTTGCATTTTGTTTATCAGCAATACCTTTACTTATTATTTTTCCTTTTTCATCTTTATAAGTAAAAGATTGTACTCTATCTTTTTTATCTTTGGGTTGTACTAATTTACCTGTATAAAAATTATCTAAAGTTACTTTATAATCATCAGCTTTATTTATTAAATCTATAACAGTTACATAACTATTATAAATTTTAGTAAACCAATTATTTAAAGAATCTTGAATAAAATCTTTTACTTCATCGTAAGTTAATCTATCATCAGCACTTAAATAATTTAATATTTTAGCTAAATGATCAATACGATTTGCTACAGGATCTTCATTTTCTTTTAATAATTTAGCTTCTTCTTGTGTAGTTCCAAACATTAAATCTTTACTAATACCAGCATCTAGTATTAATTTGTTAATTTTCTTTTTTAATGTTTCTTTTTCAGATTTAGATAAATCATTTTTATAACTCCAAACTCTAAGATAATCAAAAAGTTGTTTACCTATTTCTTCATTGTTTACAAATAGAGTATTAAATGCATCAACTATTTCACCTGTAACAATAGTTCCATCACTAACAATATCATACTTCCAACCATTATTTACTTTAGCAAAACCGCCATATTTTCCAGCTTCTGGGATAGCCATTGTTCCAATAGTTATTCCGTTTCTTTTTATAGCTAAAGTATTAAATTTTGTACCATTTTTTTCTCTTTCTTCAACTGCCCATGTTAATTTATCTCCTTTTCTAATAGTTGATAATATAGAATTACGATTTTGCTGTTCTTCTTGAGATAAATCTGTTTCAGTTAATATTGTTTGTATATTATCTTCATCTTTTTCTTGTTGTAATAAAGATTTAGCATCTTCATTATATACTTTTTCTAAAAGATGAGGATCATTTATATCTACATCAGTATAAATATATTTACTATTTTGATTTGTAGCTAAATAATCATTAATTAATTTATATATTGCATCAACCAAAAACTTTGAATCATAGGCATTATAAATAGTTCTATATAAAGCTTCAGCATTTATAAGATAAACTTCTTGTCCATCTCTTTCAAATCTTCTATTACCTAAATTTTCTCTAATATAAGTTTGAAGTAATGAATCTATAGCACTTAAAAGTTTATCATTATTACCATCAAAAGTTTCTGATATAGATGATGCTAATACATTTGTTATATTTTTACCTAATTTATATTTAGAATCATTTAATCTTCTAAAAGAATTAATTGATTTATTTACTGCATTTTCTAATGCAATTTTTCCATTTTCATCTAATTCATTAGAATATTTATTTAATATTGTATTCTTTAATTCATTAAAGAAATCTTCAATATTATTTATAGATTTTTTATTATGTATTGCATTATACCAAAGATTATTAAGTTCATTACGAGCAGTAGATATAATAGGTTCATATTTACTATCTCTATATCCACCACTATAATCAACATCACCATTATCTTTAGGTTCAGTTTCTGCTTTAGTTACAATATCAGATTGGTCTTTATTTTGTTTTTTAGACTCCCCTGTAAAAGAAGGAGAGTATGAAATAGTACCTTTTTCAACTACTGTTATATTATTATCATCATCAATACTTATTATAGGATTTGTTTCTATTTTAGCAATTTCTCCTTCTTGATGATTATTTTTTCTAGGATCATCAAACAATTGATCATTTTGTAATAAAGCATCATCAACTTTATCTGTAGCTGGAATTAAAGTATAATTTCCTGTATTTTCATCTTTATTTGCATTAAAAACATCATTAGTATTATCATTTGTATCTTCAAATACTAATCCATTTTGCGACATTTTGAGTTTAATTTTGCGTCTATTGTCTGACGTATTTTCGCTTATTTTGCCTTTTTCCTGACCTGTATTAGATTTTGTATTGTCTTGTGATGATTTGGTTTGCTTTTTGTTTTCAGTGTCATTTTGAGGTTTTTGAGATGTGGAAGAAAACTGAGTGTCATTTCTACCTTCATTAAGCTGTTCTCTAGCTTTTATAGTTTCATTAACAAGACTTTGTGCAAAAATAGCACTTTTTAATTTATCATAATATGCTTTAGTTTTATTACTTAATTTTAATATATCTAAAGCATTTTTTAATGTAGTTTCATCTTCTACACTTATATTTTCTATATCAATGTTATTAAATATTTGATTTAATAAAGCATCATCTCCGTATTTTTCAACAAGATTTCTTATTTGTTTTATAGCTTCTTTTTCTGCTAAACTTGCTATTTCTTTAGCACTTTCATCTAAATATTTAAGTCTATCAGCTAACTCATATTCATTAGTATTTATTCTACTTTCATCAACTAAATCTTCTTCAGTATTCAATAATTCTAATGTTTTATAAGTATCAGATAATGCTTTATGGCTATTCATAAATTCTCTAAGTTCTTTAGTAGTATTACCAAAGATATGATATAAAGAATTAAGTTTACCATCACTATTTTTTAATATATCTTTATAATTAATATCTAAAGATTTAATATATGTATCACTATATATTTCGCTTAAATATTTATTTAATAATTCACTATCTTCAGAAGTTATAGCATTTAATAATTTAGTATAATCATCAGTATCTTGCTGTAAAATTTTATCATCAACAAGTTCAAATTTACTAGCACTTGTTAAAGCCCACAATCTAGTAACATCTTTATTATATCCTTGTATTTTATCTTCTAAATTTTTACCATCAAGAGTTTTAAGATTATCTATTCTTTCTATTAATCCGTTTATCTTTTTAGTTAGATATTTTTCAGTTTGTTGTCCATTTATACTTTTTAATTCTTTTTCATTTGAACGTAATGCTCTAAGTTGAGCAACACTTCTACCTAAATCTTCTGTTATAACTTGTAATCTACTATAAGTTTCAAAATCAAGATTTACATTTTCAGGTATTTTATTATCAGGAACATTTAATAAGGATTCTAAATCTTTAGCATATACACCTTTAGCTTCTTCTATATTTCTTTTTGTTAATATAGCTTGAGTATTACTAGTAGCAATATTTTGTAAATATTCTACAGGAACTTTACCTTTTATATTTCTTGACATTTTAGCTAGTCTACTTAATTCTGAATTATATAGACTATAAATATTTTCCATTTTACTAACTAATCCATCTAAATATTTATCAGCATCTGGATCACCTTTAAATATTTCTTTTTTAAGAACTTCTTTAACATTAGGATTAGTTATATAATCATGAAGCAAATCATAATTACCTACATTTATTTCATCGATGGTTAAACTTTCAATATAATCATCAATTACTCTATTTCTATAATAAGGAACTTCTGCTTTATTTTCAATAATAGGATTACCTGAAATATAAGGATTTTTTCCTTGATTTACTAAATCTAATTTTCTATTAAGTTCTCTAGCTTTAGCAACTCTATTTATAATAGCTGAATTTCTAACTTGTTCTTCACCTGTTTCAAAGTATTCTTTCCAAGTTTTTAATTCTTTACCTTGTTCTTTATCTAAATTTCTAGCTTGATTAGCAGCACGAACTCTATTATATCCAGAACCTCCAGCTCTAAATACAATACCACCCATAACACCCCAAAAGAATGAATCCCATAATTGAGGATTTTTTACATAATCAGATAATCTTTGAGATAAATCTTTTCCTTCAGTATTTTGACCTATTAAAACACTTCCATAAGTTATACCTTCTTGTTGTGCAATATAGTTAACAGCTTCTTCAATACCTTCAGTTGATTCACTTGCTAATGAACTAAGCCATTTTCTATTGTCTTTAATCCATGTTTTAACTGATCTCTTTTCTGCATCTTTTATTGCTTTAAAATCACCTAAACCGTTTTCTGTTGCAATTCTTTGCATTTGGTCTATTTTAGCAGTACTAGGCTTAATTCCTTTAAATAACCTAATATTTTTAAGAGCAGCCATTTGAAGAATATCAAATCCTATATTCCAATAATCTTCAACAAATGTTTTATTAGCACTTTGTCTAGCTATTTCTCTAGCTACTTCTTGTTTACTATTTATATCAATTCCTTGTTCTTTCAACGATTGAACAAATTGTGGATTATTTTCTATAAATGATTTAAAATTATCATCTTTAGTAAAATAATCCATTGTATTTTTTATTTGTTCATCATAAGTTTGTTTTGACTCTTGATAATTTTCAAGTGTTCTTTGAATAGCAGCATCAATTCCTATTTCAGCATAAGTACCAGCATTTAACTTAGTTATAGGATCAAGTTTTAATTTAGATAATATTCTAGCACCTCTAGGAGTATAATTAATTAAATTACTAGTATCATGTAATTTATCTATAGATTTTAATGCTTTATAACCTCTTGTTATTAATTTAGGAGCACTAGTTATAGCTTTACTAGGAATTAATAAAGTTAAAGTACTCATAACACTAGGTAAATTACTAGCATACCAACCTAAATTTGTTAATGCACCTTTAGTTAATGCTACATCATTTAAAGTTTGTATAGGAAATCTTTCTTTTAATGCTTCTTGAGCATTATTAAGTGTTTTTGTATAACCACTTTCATCATATATGCTTTTATCAGAAATAGCAGCAGCTCCTATGAAATCTACAAGTTCTCCAAAACTTTTTAATGTTCCTAATACAAGTTCTCCTCCAATAGCTTGTACAAGAGAATTCATAATTTTACTAGGAGCTGATTGTGCATCATATAGTATTTTATCTATATTATTTTGATCTGTATTATAATCAGTAGGAGTTATATTATATTTCCTTAATTTTTCATTACTATACTCATTTCCTATATTTCTTTGTAAACCTTTACCTGCTGCATAAGAAACAGCAGAAGCAAGACCACTGCCAGTCTTGCTTATATCTGTATTATGAATATATTCAGGTTGTCCATTATTAGGACTATAATTTGGATTCTTTACAAGTAATCCTCCATGAGAAAATAAAGAATTAACATCCATAATTATAACTTATAATTTTTTAATTTATTATACATTTCATCAAATAATTTCTGTAATTCAAATTCATATTGTTCACTTTGTGGATTAAGTCCTGGAAATAACTCTTCCATTGCAGCTTTACAATATTCTAAAATATCAGGATTAGCATCTTTTAAATTATCAAAATCTTCTCTTTTGTTATTTTTATAAAAATCTGACATTTTTCTTTGATAGTAGAGATTATAAGTACCTTCATCTTCTATAAATTGTCTATTTAATTTATTTATAATCTCTTCATCAGATATAGGTAATTCATTTCCACTTCTATCTTTATATAAACCTATTTGTTTTATACTTCCTGTATTAGGATTTTGTTGATATATATATCTAACTGAACTACCATCATCAAAATAATAAGGATATTCATAAGTTTGTAAATTCCATTTTTCTTTTGTGGCTCTAGTTTTTGTATCTCTATTAAAAGCTTCTTCACATTCACCTTGTAATAAATTAGGAACAAATATTATAGTTTCTCCAGTAATTTTTCCTGTAGATAAATCTTCACTTGATTTATTACTAGAACCTCTAGGATTTTTAGCATTAATAGTTATATAAGTTCCTGTTTTATTTCCTACTAAAGCAGCTTGCATTTTAACTCTACCTTCATCTAAAGCTTGATGTAATAAAACACTTAAATCACCAAGTTCTTTAGAATCTGTTTCAATAGTTAATTCTGCTGTTTTACTTTTTGGACTTTTAACATATACTTCATCATAATTTGTTAATGAAACTCCATCTAATAAAGCATAATCATGTTTTTCTATATTGTCTTTTAAAGAATTATAAGTTTCTCTATCTATTACTCCATTAGCACGATCATATTCTAATTGTGTTCTTCCAGCACTTGTAAAACCTGTTAATATAACTGTTGTAGTTCTAGTACTTATTTTTGGATCTTCTGCAGCTTTATTAAAAGCATCAATAGCTTGTCTAGAAATTCTATTAGAAAAATTACTAAGTTTTAATAAATCATGTCCATTTACATTATCATCTATTAATCCTTTATAATCATAAGACTTTACACTTATACTAGATTGTCTATTTAATTTATCTTTAAAATTAGGATCATCCATTGCTCTTAATTGTAAATCCATAGTATTAAGAGCAAAAGGCATACTATAATCATATTCTATAGAATTTAATATAGTAGATATTAAAGGATTACTTTTATTAAAATAAATAGATTTTATTCCATCTATATTTTTAACGTGTATTCCATTTTCTTCTAATTCATTTTCTTGCAATCCTGAATTTTTTAGAAAATTATTATAACCATCATCTTTATTAAATTGAATTTCTAAAGCTGAAGCTTCTCTATTTTTATTAGAACCTATTTTAGCAAGTTTTCTACTAAATTTTTTACTATAAATATCATTATTATCAAATTCTCCTTTTGCTAAATTTTCAGAAAATTTAACAGCATCTACATTTGTAGTTTTATTATTCATAATACCATCCCTTATACGACCTTGTTCTCGTAATTGTATTATAGTATTATGAACATCTTGCCTTAATACTTCATCATCTATATCAAAACTATCAAGATAATTAGCTAATCCTGTATAATCTTTATTTTTCATATAGTCATTATAAACTTCTTGACTATATTCTTTTATATCTTTAATCATAATTATAATGCAAATTAATTTATTTTTGAGATGCTTCAACTAATCTAGAATTAATATCATCAGCTTTTTTACTAATTGTAAATTCATTAGTCAAATATCCAGTAAAATTATTATTTTCATTTATTCTAGTTAATACACTAGAACCTCCAGCCTCAGAATAATATTTCATTAAATCAGTAGTAGGTTTATTAGCTCCGCTACCACCAGATTTACCAATTTTTCTTATATTTGTTTTTTGAACACTATAAGATGCATTTCTTATAGTATTTCCTGCTCGTTTAGCAAATACACCTTCTACTGTTCCATCTGCTAAATCTTCTCTCATGGTATTTATAAAATCATCTAATCTTTTATATTCTTCTGAATTTTCAGGATATTGTGCTTGTTCTTCTTCCCATTTTCTTATTTGATAACGCATATCATCCATTTCTTCTTCTATAGCTTTATAATATTCTGGATGATTTGCTATAATATCATTAAAATCTTCTCTAATAGCTTGTTCTCTCTTTTGTGCAAGCTGTTCAGTAAAACTTATACCTGTTTCTGGATCATAAACAAAATTATTATCAACTTTTTCATGAACTCTATTAGCTGCTTCTTTAGCTACTGCACTTAAATCAATATCCTCTAATATAGCAGGATAATTATTTGTATCACGAGATAAATAAACTCCATTATCACTATAAATACCATTAAAACTATAAGGATTTTCAGCTAATAATCTTTGTTTTCTTAAAGGACTAATTTCACCTTTAGAAGCTTTTTGTTCAACTTCATTAACAAATTTTTTATAATCTTGATTTGCTTGTATTCTAGCTAATAATTCAGAATCTTGACCATATGTACTTCCTAATTCTGTAGCTTTATTTAAAGCCATTGCATAATCACCAAAACTAGCAGCTTGATTTATTTGATCATTTATATTATTTACATATTCATCAAACCAATCATAATCAGCTTCATTTAAATTAGCTTTTATATTAGAAAGACCAGCATTTATTTCAGCTTGTCTTTGTCTAGCTTGTAAACTATCTTGTTTATTAGCTAAAGCTAATTGTTCTATAGCAGTAAAATCTCTAGCTATACTAGGTCTAACTGCAACTCCATTTATTTCATCAAGAGCAGGCATATTTATTGTCTATTTAATTAATTGCAAATATAACGATTATAGGAATATACGCAAATATATTCCTATAAAAATTCTTAATTATTATCCATTCATTTTTCTTTTTTCTCTATCACTAAAACTAGATAATAAAACATCAATTAATTGATTTTCATCAGGTGTTCTATCACTTTCTGGTTTATTTATATATTTATTATATAAAGCATATCTTTGTTCAAAAGGTAAATTAACTCCAGCTAATGCCATTCTTTCAGCAGTTCCTTCACCTCCTAATGCTATATAAGTATTTAATTTATCTTTATCTTGTTCTCTTTGTAATATAGAACCTGTAAAATTACTTAATCCTCTATTAATACCTGCTAAAGTATTAGCATGATTTTGAGTAAGCATTAAAGTACGATTATTCTCTAATTCTCTTTCACGATTAGTAATATCTGCTACTTGTGCTGACCATGCGTTTTTAGCAGCTATGTTTCTTTGTCTTACACCTTGCTCAATTTGAGCTTGTGTATTTCTAAGTGC
>JAEEGL011841333.1_pt1 | contig 25320 bp, 32 predicted proteins | sample 9134231 | NCBI WGS metagenome assembly JAEEGL01 (sample SAMN16246548, study PRJNA631951) | gut metagenome | biome: gut microbiome; feature: rumen; material: fiber-attached | host: Bos | place: Iran: Karaj | collected 2018-10
CCATCGTATCTACGAAAGACCTGTCGGGCTTGTCGGGGTTGGCGAGCGTCCACTGGTATTCGTCACGGATACGCATGAGCGCACTGACCGTTTTGCTATCATACCGCTGTTCGAGGTCGGACTGCGGTGTAAAAAGGTCTGTGCGTGCAACATCTATGATCCTGGGTGGCGGCATTACTCATCATCCTCCATTTCTATTAGGGCGAGTCTCGCATTTTCCAATGCGAGTGGCGAGCCCACCTGCGCGAGTTGGATCTCCTGCTTGCGGAGTTCCACCTTGCGCGAAACTTTTCCTTTTTGGTAAGCGTTATGAGCGGGGCTTCCCACCACGCCGATGTCGCGCCTCAATTCCTCCGGCGTAGTCCCGAGGATGAGGGCGATGTCCGTGATGGTGAGGTAGAGTCCGGCCATCACTTCAATCTGCTGCAATTCTTTGTCTGTATAGGTCATGTAGTGGGACTGAGTGGTTTTTGATAAGATTCTGCACCTGTGCGAACAGCGTGCTGAAGATTGTTTGACTTGATGTGACGAAGGCGCACTCCTGGCGGTTGCCTCGAGTCAAATTTTGGCTCGTGACTACGGCGGCTACCCCTCCCTGTAAGTTATCGACCAGCAGTAATTTACTGTGATTATCTGCGAGGTAAGTCTTGGAGACTACCTGGCAGATAAACGGCCAAAGTTTAATTGTTTTGTTCGTCGCTTTGTGGTCAAGAATCAGGTTATACTCCAGTACCGACTTCTGCTTTTGGATGAAATAGAGGCGTCGAACAAATTCCTCTGATATAGAGAACGAGGTCTGCCAGACCTGTGAAGGGCCGAGTTGTTCGAGGATCCATTCCAGCAGGTCTGCGACCTGCAGTTCGTTCGTAAGATACGCTTGCGTCTCTTTGCGAACGAGCGGCACCAGGTAGTTCTCTATGTTTACACCTCTTTTCATTCGGTGATGATTCCTAGTTCAACGAGTTCGCGGGTGAGTTTCTCCGTGGGAGAACTCACTTTAGCGTAGGCAGCGGCGAGTTGTCCTCGCAGTTGTTCGTTGGGCTGGGCCCGGTATTTTCCCTTGTTGAAGTTGATGAACGCCAGTGCTCGTCGGTTTTCCTGCCTTGCGTCGAGTTTTTCTACCACTTCGGCAGTCTTGATGTCGAAGCCATCGTAGGCTGCCCAGTTATCCCGATACTTCTTGTCCAGGGCGAGCAGTTCTTTCAGGAACGGGTATTTGTCTGAATCCTTGCAGACGAATCCCGGTCTGCCCTGTTGGATGATTCTCAGTTGGGCATGCAGATCTCTCATGCGTTGCATGAGGGACTTGTTCTCTACATAGAGGGCCTGAATGTCCTCAGGCAGGGCATCATGGTCCTCACGCTTTCCCTGCTTAAATTCATTGGCGGGGTTTTCCTGCTGTGCAGCGAGGGAGCGTTTAGCAGCGATCTGCTGCACTTTCTCCTCCATGTCCACCACCTGTTCGTGCGTGACTTGCTGGAGACGCCATTGAAGATATTTGTTCAGTTCATACTCCAGTTTGTCATGCAGTTTTGTGGGCTTGTGCAGGATGTTGTTATAGAGCACCTGGTTGTGATTCAGCCTGAGCAGCAGCATCGCCCCGGCGGGGATGTTGCGCTGCTCGCGAGGCGTATTCAACCAGTCCTGGATTTGCTTTGTGATTTTTGGGTCCATGTGTTTAGTTCAGTTTATTGTTTATTCCCGTGAAGAACACCAGGTTCTTGCCGAGCGGCTGAAGCAAGCGCTTCATTGATGCCAGTGTGCTCCCCGTGGTGACGAAATCGTCGAATACGATGATGTTAGGCTCTTTGGGTAGCACATTCAATTCGAAAACAGCGTTGACTCGCTGTTTTGAGTGGCAGAACGCGACATCCTCATAGAACGGAATGTCTAGTTTCTGCCCGATTCTCTCGCTGATGAGCGTAGCGAAGTTCTTTTCTTTGTGTCGTCGTTTCGGAGAAGTGATGACACACCACTGTCCCAGCGAGAGGTTGTATCCAATTATATCTGAGATAACAGGGCAGATGCTGTCGGCGAAAAAGGCGACCATGCTGGGGTCGCTCTTGATGTCCGTGAGCGTTCTGCCCATGACGGACTTCTGCCAGATAGAGATAACGGACAGGCTCGCCCGGTGTATCAGTCGCAGTTTATAGGTAAAATCGCAGCGTGCTTCCTGCGATTTATCCCATGACTTGCGCTGCTGCACTGCGAACAGGTCTTTGATCTGCGGTTTCGCTTCATCTTTTGTTTCTATCAAAAGCGAGGAGAGCGCTATGCTCTCCGGGCAATCATTCAAGATGCCGTCCCATAGGCTCTCCATCGCATTTTGCTGGCAGAATTACGGGTTCACGATTTAGTCCTTGTCGGGCACCGGATTCGCTGGAGTTCCTCCCGAAGGAGTTCCTCCCGAAGGAGTTCCTCCCGAATTAGAAGGCGACACTTCGCCGTCTTCCGTTTCGAGGACACCAGCGTAGAAGGGCGCAGCGATCTCATCCGTCACCTCGATGGTGATGGTCGTTGATGCCGGGTTGGTACCCTGTCCCTGGTCCTGGTTCACCGTTGTTTTGGTGCGCCATTTGTCATTGCCGAGCACGCGGAAGTTACCTTCCATGTCCTCGTAAACATAGACATTATCGGAGTTGTTGAGGTAGCCAGCGGCAGCGGTAGCCTCAGCGTCGATACCGTTGTGAACGAAGGTTGCTTTGTTCAGTTGCGTCTGTGAGGGCACTTCGCCCTGGGGCTCGCTGGTCACGGTGGACTTGTCGATGTTGATGTCGATGTACTGCCAAGTAGCATCGGCGGCAAGGACGAATTCACCCTGGTAGGTGGCATCCGTCACTCGCCCGAAGTCATCACGCTGCAGCGTGGGCCATGCTTCGATCAGATTCTTGTTGCAGTAGTACACTCGGCGACGGATGCCGGGGTACTGCGGGGTACCCTCGCACCAGTCCAGTGATTTCTGCAGTGATGGACATTCTCTAGTAGGCATTTTACTGTTGCAATTAAAGGTTAGACATGCTGATCAACCCGGCTTGGTATAGGTCTTGGTGCCTACTTCGCTGTTGGTGATACCCTCCTTCACGGCGATAGCCTTGATGGTCTTGGTGCCGGACAGGGTGATTTCGCCCGTGTACTTCGTTGAAGAAGTCGTGGGCGCGTTGCCGTCGTCCGTGTAGTAGATGGTAGCACCAGGAGTGGCGCACTCAATCTTCACCTTCTGGGTAGCGTCTGTTCCCCATGCTGCGGGCGAGAAGGTAGGCGTAGCCACCTGCTCGATCGGACGCAGCACCTTGAGGAAGCGGTAGTCGAAGGTGCGGAAGCCGACGCCGAAGAAAATCTTCGCGTTCACCGTCATGGTGTCGGGCTTGAAGCGCAGCACCTCGAAGCGTTCCTCGTCCGATACGCCATCGTAGCCGTAGATGACATTCATCTTCGGGGCTACGAACATGATGCCGGTGCCAGCGAGGCCGTCCAGCGGAGCGAATGTCATGCGGCGATTGGAGCCCTCTACATAGTTCTGCTCAAATTTCTCGTTGTAGGGCACAGCGGGGTGGGTGAGCAGATAGCCCTCGTTGTACATGTCAACGATGGCGGGGTCGCAGTAGAGGAAGCGCTGCTGGCGACGCAGGCGGCTGTCAAGGCCATACTCGATGGACTTGATAACATCCACTACATTCTCTACTGTGATGACGGGGATTTCATCGTAGTTTTTGTTTGCGCCGCTCACCTTGCCAGCGGTGACAGCGGCCTCAATCACAGTGATGAGACCATTAAAGAGGTCCATCGTGGTGTTGCCGTTCTGGTCACGCACGGCGAGAGGGATAGCGAGGGCGAGTTTCTCGCCAGCGCTCTGCATGATCGTGGTGAGGATGAGTTTCGCCATTTCACTTTTGGCCTGGCCCATGCCCAGCACTTCGGCATGCTCACCCAGGAGGGTCTGCACATAGTCGTTGGGCACGAAGTCGTGAATCATGCTACCGAAGTAGATTTCCAGTTCCTCGAAGTTGATGGCCGTCGAGGAGTCACCGCGTTTGTTTGCGATGTAGGGATAGAACTGGGCTTCGCTCTCAACCGTACCGAGGTACTGGTTGGTGCGGCAGCCGGGCAGTCCAGTCATGAACTTGGTGGTGTCCTTCGTCGCCAGTACGGGCATCTTGAGGAACTCACGATGCCAGCGCTTCGCGGCTTCTTTCCAGGCGGACTCGTCGGGAGTCACAATGATCAGTTGGATATGGTCGGGCATAGTCGTTACTTTTTAATTTGGTTCAACATTTCCTGGGCACCTTTCACCTCATTGCAGTAGTCCTGCAGGGGCGAGGATCCCTTTGTGCCCAGGCCTTGATTATTCACTTGCTGCGACTCCTCGGCGGGCTTCTTAGCCATCGCCTGGAGTTCAGCATCTTTTGCCTCAAGTTGTTCCTTGAGGTCTTTGATGGTCTGCTCGCGCTCGTCGGCTTGCTGCTGGGCGGACTCTTTGGCTTGGGTCAGCAGTTTGACCTGAGCCTCGATGGTGCCCAGTTGCTCGTCCGAGAGTTGGCAGGTGCCACCTTCTTCACACTCCAGCGTCTGGAGCATGAGCAAAGAGGCGAGCATCGTGAAATTTTTCTTCATTGCTGTAGCAGTGTTAGTGGTTTGTTTGTTTGATTCGATGGGATAGACTTTGCGTAAGAATTCCTTGATTTGATGAAGGAGGGACTGCTTCTCCTCGTTCAACGGCAGGTCGGGCACCGGGATGCCGTGTGCTGCCATGAAGTCCACGACTTCTTCTGTCACTTTCGGCTCCTCGTCTTCGTCAAAGTCGGTGATTTCGTCGACGAAGCCCCATGCGAGTGCTTCTTCGGCGTTGAGCCATCCACCGACTCTCATCAGTTCGAGCAGATCTTCCTTCTCCTTCTTGCATCGCGCGGCATATCCTCCGGCGATGTTCAAGTCAATCTTATCGAGGTCTTTCTTTGCTTGTTCACATTCTTCGATGAGTTGTTGCAACTGGTCCGCGTTCAGCAGGTCCCACTTGAACACCATCTGGCTGCACTTGTGCACCAGGTACATGGCATTCGTGTCGATGGTGACGCGAGCCGCACCGAGTGAAGCGATGGTTGCGGCGCTGGCGTTCATGCCGACATAATGCACATGCACATTGCCGTGGCGTTTGAAGGCGCTGGATATGGACAATGCTGTGGCGACAGAGCCGCCCAGCGAGTCAATCAGCACATTCACCTGCTCATCTTTGTGCTTGTCGAGCACATAGTCCACATAGTCGGCGCTGAAGTCCCAGTAGCCGACCGTTCCTTTGAGGTGGAGGTGATAATTTTTCTTTGCCATAGTTATCAGTGATGATAATTTCTTGACACAAAGATATAATTACGCGCACGAGGGCGAAAAGACCTAAAAGCCTATAGTGCCACAGGCATTATGGCTATTTTCGCCTTATGTGTGACCTTCACCGTCGAGACTGCAGGATCGCCGCTGGGCGTTCCTGCCGAAGTCGAGACTTCTACGGTCGGATAGTTTTTCTCTTTGGTGCCGATGAGCCACCATTTTTCGTCAGCATCCTGCACTGCCCATGCTATATCCTCATCCTTGGGCACGGTGTCCAGCGTCTTGAATTCCAGTTCAGCCTCGCTTGCGAGGCCGTTGTTCTCAACGCTGGTGATGCTGGATGCCGTTGCGGCGTCGACCAGTTCAAGTTCATTGCCGGGCACGCCTATAGCGATGGGCAAGCCAGCGATGTATTTTTCCATCAGGTGGCTCCCGAGTTGCTCTGCCTTGATCCATCGCACCGCGATGATGCCAGGCATTTGGTTGCAGTTGGAATAGTTCATAGTCGTTTGTCAGTTTTGCGCTATTTGTTATGGTTTGTTATTTTTGCCCTGAAAAATCTAGGTTAAAAGTCGTTAAATCTTTCGTTTTTCCGAAGGTTTGCCATGCCGATAGGCTTTACGCTGCCTCATGAACATCTGCCTGAGTGCTTCCCAGGAGCGCGGGTCATCCTCGATGCCGTTGCACTCCATCCACGCATAGATGGAGTCGGTTATCGGCAGCGAGAGTTTCTCGACCCGGTACAGGTCATGCCAGAGTTTGACGCGCAGCCGCACCATGATGACATGGGCTAGAATCTTCTTCGCATTTTCGGACATGTGGCAGTATGTCGGCAGCGGCTTGCTCTTGAGAATGGGAATATCGATGGGATATTCGCCAGGCTGCTGCACTTCTGGTTGCTCTGGGTCCGGCTGCGGTTCCAGCCACATCTCAAACACATCGATTTCTGCTCCTCCACGAGGGAAGCAGATCACTCCCTGGCTGTTGCCGTACTCATGTAGGCACCAGTCAGCAAGATATTTCGGTAGTTTGAGGTAGACATTCATACCTGCAAAGGTAGGAAAATTAACCGAAAACATCAAGAAATCATCGATTTATTAACAGGTTAGGTTATGCTTGTTAACAAGATGCGTTAAAAACTTGTTTTTTCACGCACGCACCCACGATTTTAAGTGGAAAAAAACTGTGCAAGTGTACGGATGGAGTAAATTTTCGATTTAACATGTTGTGCGAGAGTGCATTAGTACCCGCACAATTTTCGTACTTTTTTTTGTCTCCGTACAACTGCACAGTGCGCACAAATTTGCACACTTAAAAATCGAAAAATAGTACGGCTTTAACATGCAGAAAATCAGCGACTTTCAGCAAGTCCGTACGAATGTACTATTTTTTTTCTCTTTTATAAGACCATCAAATAAAAAAAATAGAAAAATTGTAAAATACCAATTTTCAGCCATTTGCGAAAATTACTAGTCGCTGATTATGGTCGTTTCCCCCGTTCCCCCTCCCCCTGGTGGATGTTTTTGCACGCGTGTGCCCCTGCACTCTGCTTGCAGAAAAAGTAGGGGGACCGGGGGATTGGAGCCCAAAAAGCGGCGATCGTCTCCCGACGACCGCCGCTCGATTATGACGATTCGTTTGTCAATTCGAGCCTCACGGCTCTTTAAGGATCATTTCTATTGCCCTTTGTAGCAGATGAAGCGCCTCGAAGTTGTCGAGGTCTATCATGTCCTCGACAATGGGTTTGCTTTTGTCCAGCACTTTGATGACTGCTGCCGGAGGCAGCGCCGGGTTCGCCAAAGATGTAACTTTAGAGATCGAGACTGCCGACAGGTCGCTCTCGAACTCGAGAGTTACATACTTCAGTCCATCTGTGATCATTTCGCTCATGCCTTTACACCTCCTTTCCCTACACACTCTGCACTGGCGTAGTCCTTCGACATGCAGTATTTTTCTCCAAAGTCTGTGATATAGGTCCTTTTGCCAATGAATGTGGCGAGACTGAGGCAATTTGCCGACCCATCAATTGCGGCTAGGCAAAGGAGAATCTTCTTGCCGCTCTCATCAGCCAGTTCGTCGGCAGATCTGTGAGCCTCCTTCAGGTCACATTCTATAACCTGGGCGAGTTTGAAGTTGCCGTCTTCCTGGCAGAAAAACAACTTATACTTGCTCATAACTCACCTCCTTCCCTTTGGATGTCGATGGCGCTCATGGCAGCGAAGTGCAGCACCCATAAAATGGTTGCTGCCGCTGCCTGGTTGACGAAGGTCTCGCTGATCATCCAAAGGATGACGCAGACGAGAGCGGCTGCCGCCAGGCAGCAGTCAACCGTGAGCGACGAGAGTAACGCCAGCAGCACCTTGACCGCTGCTGTGGTCATCGCCATGAGAGGCGAGTTTGTCTTTAATGAAATCGATTCCATACTATGATGAGTAAACCAGGGGTGATATATAAAAACGGCCACCCGTTCCGCTGGTTTACTCATCATAGTAGTCGCCGGAGCGCCAAGATGAACGGAAGGGTGGCCGCTATGGCCTATGTTTGCAGGGCAATAAAAAATCGCCCGGGGCATCGAGCGAAATCCGTCGCTCTCGGCATGGACTGACCATGATGAGTAAACCACTGCAAAGATAGCCATAATCTTTGAAGTGGCAAAGGAAAAGGCGAGAAATCTGCTAATTTTTCGCCGATTATTTCCTTTTGATGACCATTCCTGTCACGCAATAACCTTCATCAGTGCTATTGATTCGAAGGTTGATGATGCCATCACCTCCCATCTCTTTAGCCTTTTCTGCGGCGAACGCGAGTGCAGATTGCGGGTGTGCGTATCTATATTTGCCATCGACTACGGCATATTCGTCGCCGTAGATCTCATTGTTGCCGACTTTCTTTTTGACTATCTGGTACGCGCCCGAGGTTTCCTCGGCATAGAGAGATCCGATGGGCTGGTACTCGAAACTTACTGAGTTGGACTCTGTGAGGAACACGCCAGGGAACATTGAGTAGTCGATGCATCCCGCTATCTGCTTGAATTTTACAGGTGATGCGCAACTGCCCATCATCAGGGCGATGATAATGAATAAAGCAAAGATTTTCTTCATATCGATACTGTATTTGTTTATAAAAGTGTCGCAAAGTTAGTTAAACATTTGCGTATTAACAAGTCTTCACAGGTCAAAACGGGCGCTACCCGGGTGCCCTGTGGCCGCTCTCCCTCCGCAGGATGGGGTTTCCCGTGATAAATCGGCGGTACGATTTTGGTTAAATTTCGTGATTTTGCTAAGAACGAAATTTGTTTTGGCTGGATGTCAGCCAAATAGGGGTTTCCAAAGGGGCTGCAAGCCCCTTTGGTCCGTCGGAAGACCCCCCGCCCGCCCTGCGGAGCGGGCGAAGGATTCCCGCCCCGCCTTTGCGGAATATGTAAACGGGTGTTAAAATTATGCTTTATAACATACTTTCGCACTCCTGCACTCCTGCCCGCCATCCACGAAGGAGGAGCGGAGGAGGGAAGCCGAGCCACTCGATGTGCGGTGATGCGCCTGGCGTGCGTGCATGTCTGGCGCATCAATCTGATTGTTCGGTGTAACCACCATGCCCTCGTGAATTGAGGCAGACTAGTGCGGACAAGCGTAGGTGTAGCGGTGGGCAGTCCTCAGTCCATTGACCGCAGGGAAAGAGACCGAGCACTGCCTTAGCGTAGCCGTAGCGGTGCGAACGGTCTGCCTGAATGAGCGGTAGAGAGCCATCTTCTACCTTTGGGCTGCGATATGGCGAAGTGCGTGTTGGCGCACTGCTGGCCAGGTAGCCTAGCGAGCGCAGCGGATGAGTGGGTAGGTGGGCACCAGCAAAGATACCCCGAGCGCAGCGAAAGCCTGGGCTTGCAAGGCGAAGATACTAGCGAGGGACGAAGCGACGGATCTCACCTTGTTAGCCGAGGCTGTGGGGTGTCTTTGCGGATAGGGGGCCACCGTAGCCTCTCAGAAGCGCAACGAGCGTGCGGACGCAGCCGTGCAGTGCGCCAAAACTTTTGAGCACTTCGGGGTGAGGGGTGGGGGATGGGGTGGCAGCCACCGAGCCGCTGGCGACGAGCGCAGCGAGTTTGCTTGCGGCCCGGTGGCTGTCTGCCCTGTAAAGAAAGGATGCAAGCCCTGCCGCGATGATACGCAGCGGGGCTTGCAGGGGCATGGCGAGAAGGCCTTGCGGGGCTGAGGAAGCAGCGAGAACGGGCTATGTGGTGGTCATTTCTTGAGGTATTTAAAGTACCCGAGAACCAGGAGCACGGCTGCAGCCGTGATGATTGCCAGAGTCAGCACCCAATCCATATTGGGAGGCTCGGCTATTCCTGTCATGTCGATGGTCTTATTCTCCTGCACGGCGAGCGATGAAGTGTCCGACGATGCAGTATGCTGTTGAGTGAAACGCGAAGCGTCTCGCTCAACATAGTCGGCCTTTCCGAGCGCAGCGTGTTTGGCTCTCAGGACAACCGCTCCAGCCTGTCTGGGCGGTTGGCTTGAGGCTTGTTCAAACAGTATGCAGGAGTCTGCCGTGGACCGGGTATCCGGAAATGGCAGGATGACCATTTCGAAACTATCGAGGTCCAGATGCAGGTCGCTGAACCACTGAGTCCGCGCAGCGGTCTCTGTGGTGCTATCAGCGACAGTCTGGGCCTTGTGCTGCTGCATCACTTCCTGCGATACATCCTTGTGTGTATGGCAGGAAGTGAAGATCATCGGCAGCACTAAGATAGCGAGAACGATGAGCAGGATGATGACGATGGCTTTAGCCAGATTCTTGAATGGATCGTTCATGTCTTTGGATTTAGATGTCAGCATATTCTCTGCGAGCGTCGAAGGACGGGCACGCCTTCGCTGCGAAGTCGCGATGTCCGAAGATGCGAGCCCCGGGGTGCTGCTGCTTCAGATACTTCAGTAGCGAGCGCAGCGCCTTTTTTTGGGCGTCCGTGCGTGTGTCTTTCGCGAACTTCATGTCGGCTGTCATGCCGCCGATGTAGCACACGCCGATAGAGTTTTTGTTGTGGCCCGTGCAATGAGCGCCGGTCAATTTAGTTGACCTGCCCTCATGAATGGAGCCATCGAGGTAAATCACATAGTGATAGCCGATGTCTTTGAATCCGCGCTGTTTGTGCCACGCACGGATGTCTTGTACGGTGTGCGGCCTCCCCTCCGGGGTTGCCGAGCAGTGGACAATGATTTCTTTAATCGCTCTCATATTCTTCTTTGATTGGAGGGGTATGTGGACGAGGACGCTTGCGTTCCTCGTGCATATACTCCTTGAACTTGTATCTATAATCTATGCCGATGAGAGAGCCAGAGAAGGTACATGCTTCGCCGAAGGCGATGAGTACCGAATCATGGATTTCTCCAGGCGGCGGCAGGATGAAGCCAGCGACCACCAGTCCGGCGCCGACCAGGAACACGATGACAGCAATGGCGAGTTGGATATTTAACTTGATCTTTTCCATGACTGTAAGGAATTAGATAAGGTCAGAAGAAATATCCAGCGGCTTCCTTTTTGTTGAGGAAGCGCCATTTGTCTTCGAACAGTTCCGCAACCGGGTCGCTCTGCCATTCGGGGTAGAGCGTGCCGTTGTTGCGGATATAATTCACGCATCTGTCAAGATTTTTGACAGGGCGCTTACCTGACAGCAATTCGTCTATGACGAGTTGTCGGATGGTCCGAGCGAGGGCGACCGTGTCCGATGTTCCGTGAGGATCGCTAGCGAGGGTCGCTCTCAGTCTTGCTGTGAGCGCTTGCCCGAGCCATTTTTCTGCGATGGCTTGCTCGATGGGACGGGCTTTCTCGCGAAGCATCAGAAAGCCTTCCCATTTGTCATCAGTTCTGACCGCTGCGCTAGCGGCGGTCGTGTCCTCGTCAGGGAGCACGAAGAACGATGACGCGAGCCATTGCCCTTGTGCTGATTGCAGCCAATCGCTGTCCTGTCTCAACATTTTGAGCAGCGCAGTGATGGCTTTGTCGCGAAGTTTTCCGAGCGACGCCATCAGCCTTTCAACGCGCTCTTTGCTTGCTGGAGCGATGTTGTTGTTGCTGACAACGCCGAAGCCGTTAGGTGTGAGGATGAGGTCTAGCGAGGGCACCGAGCGACGGAAAGCCTCACACGCTATGATGGTGGCCATCATTTTTTGTTCATCCTCATTGGTTGTGATGTCGCCGACGATTATGTCCAGCAGCCATTGTTCGGTAATTTCCAACTGCGGGCGCAGTTTGTCGAACAGGGGCGTTTCGCCTTCTACTGTTTCGACCACATTAGGGATATTCTGGAGCAGTGTGTCGTTATTTGTTATAATAGTCATAGTGCTTACTTTTTGGTTCAAATTTACTCCAAAAAGCGGGTACAAGAAAAGACAGGCGACGCCTCCCGGCGTCGCTTGTCGCTTTGTTTATAACTTATAATATACAGTATGTTATGAAGATTTATTATTACTCCTTGATTATTCTATCCATTCCTCGTCACGATACACCAGATTGGTGTATGTGTCGAGGGAAATTTGGAAATAGGCGCAAGCCGCTCCAGCGGCGAAATATCGCTCTATCTCCGTGAACTGGACGCGAGGGTCCAGATAGAGCAGACCCTCGTTTATTCTTGTCCGTTCCTTGAAAAGGGCGGACATGAATTGCCGGAACAGTTCACGCATTTCGTCCATGCACCTGCCGCGAGCCGCCATGTCGTTTATTTTATGGCGCTTCATCAAGAAGACAGTCTTGATGCGGCGGGTGTGTGGCGTGTTGTTCATTTCCGTGTACCCAGGGCTGAGGTCGCTGACGCAGACAGCGGCACGGGAGGACTGCATCGTTGCGATGTACTCCTCGAGGCCATCTAGCCCTGAGACCTCCGCAAACATATAGTGCTGGTCTTGTGCCAGCCTGTTTTTTTGCGTGAGCCCACGGAAATAGTCCGCAGCGTCCCAGTAATAGTTTTTCTCTAATTTGCTCATTTTAGTTTTTCGATTTGAATTTGCGGTTCAACTCCTCTGACTCACGGGCGAGGTTATCGAGTTCCGTGAGTGCTCTCCATACAGGCATTGAAAGCACTTCATTTTCTTTCGTGATGTCGCCTTTTGTCAGTGCCCTGATTTGGTTGTTCATGCTGTCGTGCATCTTCTTGGACAGCGACCTGCCGTCGCCGATGAGGTTGGAGCCCTCGTCGGCGCCCATCCGGAACAGGTTCGGGAACTGTTTCGAGAAGTGCATTTTCAGCGCTGTCCACCAGTAGAACACATTCATCTTCTCTGCTTGCGAGAGGATGAGATTTTCGCTGTTGTACAGCATCTGCCCCATTTCGTTCAGCATGTTGTGCTGTTGTGTGATGAGGAAACCCTGGTACAGGTTTTCGATATACAGATAGGACTGGAAGTCCATATCTCCCAGCAGCACATCATGGGCCTTGTGCCCTTTGATTTTTGCGATGCGGGCAGGTTTTTGCGGGACATCATCGAGGTAGTTCAATGCCTGAATGGCCTGTGTTATCACTTCGGCATCCACCAGGTGTTCCTCTTTCTCGTGTTTCACCAGGAACCCATCGCCATATTTGCACAGCATTTTTATTTTGCCGAAGCGGAACAGGCAATATGTCTTTATCTGTTCGCTCGACATGTTTGCTGCGAGCAGGTTAAAGACATAGTAGAGTTGCTGGTCTTCCAGTTCGCTCCAGTCCTTTGGCACTGTGATTGAAAGTTTGCTCATAGTTTCTAGTCCTTAGTCCCTGTTTTACAAAAACACCGATAGGCCGTTCACCTCGAATATGCAAACATCATGGATGGTACGGATTTCGCGCGACGCCAAGACCTTCACGGTCCTGGTGCCGTTGCGAAAGTTGTAGCGGAGTCCGACGCAGCGTTGCAGATCCATCACCGAGCCGTCCTTCTTCCATACTTTCATATCGACAGGGTCTCCGCTGTCGATAATTTTCCTTGCTGTCGTTATGTGGATTGCGTTGCTCATCAGTTGAACTGGTAGGAGTGAGGCGGCACGGTGAAGATGTTTGCTGCTTGTTGTGCGGTGGCGACAGTATGGCGCTGGTCGAGTTCTTTGTACGAGAATTTTGCCGCATTCATTTCGCTGTTGTTGTTATGGCACTCAGGCGATCCATCTGTGATGACGACTGGTGTGCCATCGAGGAGCGTCACTTCTGGAGAAGTGATTAACTGGTCTATCCAGTTCGCCTCCTCGAACGACAGCGGAGCCGTTTCCACCTCATATTCTGTGACAGGCTTGCGGTCATAGTGTGCCAGTGAGCCGCTTACGATGGCTAATTTGCGGTTGTCATCCGTCTTGCGGGTGACAACCGCATTGAGGTAAGCCGACTCCATCACATTGAACGCGTTGAGGAAGCGCAACGCCACATGTTCCCGTCTTGCGGGACGATAGTATTCCATGTGGCGGTTGCCGACCGACGCTGTCACCCCTATGATCTGCACCGCATCGCCTATTTCCGTCAGCAGCGCGTCGATTGAAAATTCGCAGACGAACAGGTTCGTCGCTGACGGGTTGTAGGATGCGGTCAGTTCGACATCGCTTGTTTCGACATTGCCACTTTCATCGATATATGTGACATGCAGTAACGGGTTTGGCGGTGTGCCTTGCGGCTGTACGAAGTACAGTTGCTCCACCGCCTCCACGATTGATGGCAGCGGCTTCACGGTAACGGTGGAGAGGAAGTTGCTCTCCAGCCATTCCGTGGGGCTGCCACCGGGCAGCGACAGGTTCTTTTCGCAGTAAAGGGCTGTCAGCGAAGCGTCGCTTTGCCAGTATATACCATTGTCCTGTTCCAGGTGCTGGATATGGATAGGGTGTGCTCTGGCAAGGCCCTTGTGCCTCATATACCTTTCTATCAGTTCCCGTGTCTCATAGAGTTGCACGACGCCGTTCACCGCGACGAGCGTTGTCTCTATGAGCAATTCTTCCGGGGACTGATAGTAGAGGCGCACGCTCACTTCTGCCTGGTCCGTGCTCCATCGCAGATTTTGGAGCATGGACGACAGGCAGAAGGCTGCGGGCGTTGGGTTGAGTGAAGTGGCCATTATTCTTCGTCGAGATTCGTTTGGAGCAAGTCAACGACATGCAGTTTCAGGTTGAAGTTGTTGTTTCCTCCTTGGTGTGATGTGACATATAGCAGAGAGCCGTCTCGGAAGATTCCTTCCACTTCTCTGCCCGTGCTTTGCAAGTTGATGATGTAATCACTCAACAGGCTTTCGTTCATCAGATCGATTATGAGGACACCTCCTGTGCCATTGGCGTTGTCGTAGGAGAACGCCCAGAACATCAGATTGTTTTCGATGTGGATATCCTGCTGCGCTCCTGCGAAATTAAAGCCCCAATCATAATAGATGTCTTCGTCGGTGAATCTTACGCCATTCGGCTGTGCCGGGATTTCGGGAAGTTCAAATGAGAGGATTGCTTTGCTACCGTATCGGTTCGATGCATTGGCAGCGTAACCGACTGCCCAGATGAGGCCCGTTTTGGCGTCCACGGTCCAGTCCCAGTTTGAATAGTTCGTTCCTGTCTTGAATTTTGAGCCCGAATATTCGATTGTTTGTGCGGCCGCCGTTGTTGCTACGCCGTTGGACCATGTGATTTTATGGACATGGCAGATGCACTCACCTGCCGTCCACTGACTGATATACAGGTATGGCACGAGCGACCCGTTCGGGACTGTCGGGCCAAGTGAGACGGCGTTGCAGTGCATCGTGTTAGTTGCCATTGCCATTGTGCCGCTTGCTATTACACTATGTGTGGTCTTGTCGATTACCACGATTTTTCCTGTTGTGAAGAATTGGATGATGTAATTATCGTACATCACCATTCCCGCAGCGTAGTTGGACTCTCCCGGAAACAGTTGTTGGTAATTTGCTTGGAACACATCCTGGACTTTCCATGTTTTCGGAAGGATGAGCGCATCGAAGTCCTCGCCATATACAGCAGAATCGGTCATATCTACATCCGAACCATTGTTCAACTTTAGGTTGTTACACAGGTAATAAACATTGTCTTCGTCATAGCCGGACAGTCCATCAATGTTTATAAGTTCTGAGTTTGGTATGCTTCTCCAACTTGAAGCGAGTGATGTTTCTTTGTAGTTGTTTGCCCCTGTTCCCGTCTTTTGCGGATTCAGAAGGAAGGGCGAGTTGTGGCTGATTCTGCGATTATTATAATGTCTTATCAAGAATCCTTTAACAGCCTTCGCCTCTAAAGGAGCATACTCCTCAAACACAGTATTCAGCACGAAATTACCCTCTGGGCTAAATGCACTGTCCATCGAAGTATCCTGATAGTGCCTTTGGTTCACGGGGATTGCAGTGAACTTGTTGCTGACGGGAACGACTACCGTCTGTCTTTTCGCAGACGATGGATATTCTGTGATGTCTTTCCCCGAGAAGAAACCGTTCACATTTTGAGCCGGGTCGATGACAAAGCCGATAAGTCCGACAGGCGTTGACTTTTCGTCTGTCGGCTGGACATCTGGAGCGGCCTTTGCGGCAGTGAGGCTAATGGTTTTGCTCACCTCATCAGATGTTATGATGAGTGAGCCAGTTGCGTTGGCCGGGCCTTGTGCCGCATTGGAATATGTGATTAAAACGGCTGCGCCGTTGTTCACTTGCGATGCCGACAGCGATGACCTATTGAGTGAGAATCCTGTTCCAGTCACACTCAGCGACACTGACTTCGTCAGGTTCGCGCCTTGTACGGTAATCGACTTTTGCACGGAGGATCCATCGCTTGCGATGGTTCCGACGCTGATTGTAGCGTCTGACGGGCTTGTCAGTGCTGCTTTCTTCGCTGTGACCGTGATTGTCTTGTTGACCTCAGACTGCGATGTGATGTTCAACGACCCATTCAACGAGCCAGCGCCTGATGCTGAATTTGTGTAAGTCAGTGTGATATCGATTCCCTCGTTGGCTTCTTCAGCCGTGATTGAGGATTTAGACACTGACAAGCCAGTGCCTGTCACAGTCAGTGTCAAATCCTCGACCAGGTTTGCGCCTTTGATGCGCATGGTCTTTGTCACTGATGTGCCAGAGTCTGCGATTGTGCCGATGTTGAATGTCGATCCAGACGGGCTTGTGAGTCGAGGCACAAGAGAAGCGGCATCGTCGTAACTGGGTTGCACTTCGCCGTCCTCCGTTTCGAGCCCTTCGGTGTAGAAAGGAGGCGCGATCATGTCGGTGACTTCGACGGTGATGGTTGTTGATGCCGGGTTCGTGCCCTGCCCTTGGTCTTGGTTCACCGTGATTTTGGTGCGCCACTTGTTGTTACCCAACACGCGGAAGTGTCCTATCATGTCCTCATAGACGAACACGCAGTCAGCGTTGTTGAGGTAGCCAGCGGCAGCGGTAGCCTCAGCATCGATACCGTTATGAACAAAGGTTGCTTTGTTCAGTTGCGTCTGTGAGGGCACCTCGCCCTGTGGCTCGCTCGTCACGGTGGACTTATCGATGTTGATGTCGATGTACTGCCATGCAGCATCGGCGGCAATCACGAATTCGCCAATGTAGTGGGCGTCGATGATTCTTCCGAAGTCATCGCGTTCCAGCGTGGGCCAAATCTCGATGAGATTTTTATTGATGTAATACAGTCTGCGACGGACGCCAGGATACTGCGGAGCACCTTCGCACCAGTCCAGTGACTTCTGTAGATTGGGACAATTTTTCATGTTACTCGTTATTTGAAATGGTTACTGTTTTCGCGTCACGATTCTCGTCCAGCGTTGTGAGTTGGATGAATGGCACCTCCACCTTCACGCCGTCCCATCCGTTGTATCGGCATATCAGCCGATGCACGGTAAAGAGCAGGTCGTGATATGGTTTTTGGAGTGCCTGTGCGATGGTGTATAGTTCGCGCTTGTCGCTGCCCGAGTTGTTGCTTTGCGACTTCCCGGGCACCGAGCCCACCAGGTTCGAATGAACCTGCAGCGTGAAGCAAATCATGTTCACTGCCTCTTGGATGTCCGACTCCCAGTCGCCGCCCTGTTTTGTGGTGTCAATTTTGGTGATTTGGACTTCGTGGCATTCCTTCCCATCAGGAGTGACATAGAAGTTCGCGAACCAAGTTTTTCCGCTGTTTTCCGCTCCGGCGAGGAAGTCCAGGATTTCCTGCTTTGCTGAAATCATCCGTTCCCGTTGTTTTACGGGATCGGTGATGCCCTCGTTTCGGAAAAGTCGGTCAAAGTATTTGTCCGAGATTTCCACCAGGTACTTGATGGGAGCCGAGTTCTTGATTTTGTTTTCCTTCGCCATTCCGATGAGTTGTTTGATGTTGTACCAGTGGGAGCGGAATATGGCAGCCCAATAAGGAATCGGGTAGTATGTATGATCAGCCGTGGGCATCCTTGTCACGATGGCGAATTTATCCTTAATCGTGCCCTTCTTTATCCTCTCTTGCAGATCTGCGAGAGGAGAGGTCTCGTCGAGCAGGTCTATCTTTTCGATTTCCTGCTCACGGTTGATCGCGTCTCGCCAGAGCGCGTAGTACACCCGAGGAATTTTGCCATATTTGTTCGCCTTTGCGAAGCGGCAGTAGCAAGCCTCCTTGCGGATGAGGCGTGCGATGGACTTTCCATCGTTGGACAGGATGATGACGCTGACGGCGAAGCCCCAGTGTTTCATGTCCTGGGCGACGCCGAGGAAATATTGTGGCAGCGAGTTGTCGAGCAGCCACTCCTCGACCTGCTTTTGTGTGGCGGCAGGGGCCTCAGCAGTGTTATACTGCAGCCCGCTGCCGTAGCACATCTGCGCGTTCCAGAGCAAGCAGGTGGCCAGTGTCTCATCCTGTTCGATTAATTCCATGATGTTATAGGGCATCATGTTGTCTGCGCCCCAAGGCATATATTCCTCGCGGTCATTGATTCGCACAGGCATAATGTCCGTGTCATCACGGAACACGCTGGAGCCGTCGCGGACGAGTGCGGCGGCGGCGTTTACTCCGGGGATGTTCTCGACCGAGGGAACCATGTATCTTTGATAGGATGTTTTCATATTCCGTAGTATTTGAATTCAGCATATAGACCGTCATACACTGTCACCAGGCAGCCATCGCAGCCATCTATTGTATCAAGGTCAGGAGGCGAGCCGCCATCTGTCCACATCATATCCCCTGGCCAGTTGATTTGTTCTGCATTGCCCAGGTTGGCTGCTTTGAAAATCAGTCTGTGGACTGATGCGCCGTTTAATGCGGGTTGCAGCGAGATATTCACGACATCCGTTGTGAGGATCATCTCTGCCAGCACGCCATTCGGAACGGAGTAGATTTTCTGCGTGTTGTTGTTTCTTCTGACCTGGGTTTTCTGCATTGCATAGTTCGGGTCGTTCAGAACCGGAACGAACACGCTGCCCGTCCATCGGTAAAGAATGTTGGTGTCTACATGACAGTAGACAACATTCTTTGATGGTGGGCCCAAGAGAACAGGCGTAGCGTTCTCGCCGACGAAGAAGACCCTTCCGCTGTCGAAATAGAAGTCACCTTCGCTGAGATTATCCAGCGTGGTGTCGACCACATTGCGAAGCATAACTGCTGGTGCTTGTGCTGTAGGCACGCGTCCAGCGGCATCCAGTGCGACGATTCCGCTGCTGGGCAGGTTGTCCAGTTTTTGTTTGTCCGCTTTGTCCATCAGCCCATGCCGTGACGATGTGGCGAGGGTGATGGTCTTTTGAAGCGTGTCGCCATTGCTCATTCGGATACCGAATTGTGCGCCATTGGTCGTGTTCTGATACAGAAGGGTGGTGATTTTGTAGGCCTCCGCTTTGTCTGCTGCGGCTTGGATTTCCTGCAGCACAGTAGGCAGGATGATGCCCGCATGAGAGGCGTCTGCGACGGGGAACAGGAATGTCAGTGCCGTATGGCCGGACTGTTTCACCGTGAGCGTTACGCCGAGGGCGTCAGCGTCAGCCTTGAACTGCGTGATTCTTTTGTTGTTTGCATTGGTCTGGGCAGCCGAAGCGGCAGAACTTGCCGCATTGGCTGTGCTCACCGCGGTATTGATGAGTTGCATGATGTCGGCGACATCAGCGTCTGGCACCATTGCCAGTGCGTTGATCAGGTCAACGACGGCTTGCAGCAGGTTGGCCACGCGGCTGGGCGTTACCGAGTCCGGCGCCGATTCTGTTCTCAGCGAGTTAATAGACTGTTCTATAGCAGTAGTGTCTGGTTTTGCCATGATGATAAAATTTGTTTGATACAAATTTAGATCAAGGCAATGAACTACGAAAAGACAACACAATGCTCGCATTGTGCGGTGCTAGGCGATACATCATCGGGGGCCTTGCTGGGGCGGGAATAGTGATTTCTGATAAATCAGAAAAGGCACTTTTTGCGAATTTAGGAAGAAATCACCCCGCACCAGCAAGGCAAGGAGGCGAGCGTCTCTCGACGGCCGCCTCCCATCATAGTAGAATACTTTTTTATTAACTTAAATCTTTATTATTATGAGAACTTTTTGCGCCCTTCCCGGGCCAGGTGTTGCTTAGGGGGGCTCGCCCCCCCTTTAAACGAAAATGTCTTTTATCCATTTGGCACCCTCACGGGTAACCTTGACACTCGCTGCATCGGGGATAAATGCCAAATGCAGGGCGAGAGGGACGCGTCCCCCGGGGATCTTCTGCGCCGCTGCGCTCCCCAACTTTTCTTTAACAGTGCTTTCGCCCCGACCTTGAACTCTTCAAGGATGCGGGACTCGGCCCTTATCACAAGAGACCTGCTAAGAGGGGCGGGGAGGAATCGAACCTCCCGAACTTTTTCAGAGAACTAATCCTTAAAAACATAACAACATTTTTGTTTATTAACTTGTGAATAAAAAAACGCTTTCGCCCCATCCACATAATTGACCTAGTTAACACCTCCTTTCTTGAATTGAGCCTTTAACTTGTAGCAATTTATTTCAATAAAGAATTCTTGTGGACTATTCTCCCAGGTCACTTCTGGGAGAGCGGTTTCAGGGAGCGGCCACAGGCCGTTGATTTCAACCTTCAAGTTTCTCATGAAGAAGGTGCTTTCTCTTTTGGGCTTATGGCTGTACATAAAAAGCCCGCCGTCAGCATCTCTAGCGATCCATACTTTCATCTTTGCCTCCTTCCTTTTCTTTAGATTTCGACCATCTACACCAGAATCTCTTGTTGCATATCGAACAGTCTGCTTCTGTGACATTGTATGAGTATCTACAACTGCTGCTCATTGCTCGCCTCCTTCCTCCATTTCATTCCAGGAATTGGATTTGTTTCTTTTGAACTGCTCGACGCTTTTGAATGTAGGGCACAGGAGTTTTGACTGGCACACATTGATGACTTCCAGGACTTCATCATCGAAAGATGCAGTCCTGCCGTCGAGCATGTCATTGGCTAACATGTCTCGTATCAGGTCAAGGTTATCGTCCGAGAACTCGAGGAACTGGAGCAGTTCATTCGGTTTCGAGGGCGCAAGGATAAACTTGCCGACTTCTACCCTGTAGCCATTATCTATGTTTGATGTCACCATTGCGACAAAGACTTTGCAACGCAAAGGGTCAGTTTCTTTGCACCCTTGCGACTCTCTGATGCAGCAATCTTCGCAGCATGCCCTTTTCAGGTCCTCAATGCCTTTATAACTTATTTTCTTTCCCATATCTAGAACAGGCTTCTTTGGCGATAGTTGAAGATCGCCTGTTTAACTTCTTTCGCGATGTATTCCGGTAGTCTATTACCATAGTTGGCTATTATGCGCCCGAGTGCGTAGAGCACAGCATATTGCTGTGATGTCGAGTGGCCCATTATAGCCATTTCAGAAATCGGCTTGTAGAAATTCAGTTGTGCTTCTGGCACCCTGATTTCATATCCGACATAGAAGCGGAACGGAGCGGGGTTCGCTATGAGCAGACGGATTCGGCTGCTCTTGTCATCGTACACCGACACCGTGACGAAGTCCTTGACTTGGACTTCGACGGCCTCCTCGGTTCTTATGAGGAGGTGGTCATAGGGATTTGTTGATTCTGCCATGATTATATAATTTAGAATGGTTCATTCATTGCATGTTGCGTGTCATAGATTGAGAAGTATTCGACCCCCCCGCTTTTATCGTCTTTGCCGATAAAACTTTCTCCCGGGTGGTTTGCTATCCAGGAGCGGAACGATTTCCCCTCATCGTTTAACTGGTTCGGGTTAAAGTGATAGCCTTTGAACTGGCAATAGAATTTCAAGCGCTTCTTGAAGTTGCTGGTGTTGATGCCGGACTTGGCATCAGGGAAGTGGCGCTTGAATTCGTCGTATAATGTCCCGCGCGGGATTCTGGTGTTTAGCCTGTCGCTTGTCGAGTCGAAATACACTTCTGCCCATTGGTAGATGGACTCCGACATCTGCTGTCTTAGTGTGCGCAGCAGGATGTCGTGCATGGGCGGCATGACCGCGCCTTGGCCTTGTCTTGCCCAGCCCTGCTGCATCGAAGTCTGATAAAGGAAAACGCACTCTACCATGAAGTTGTAGAACAGGTTCCACTGTTCTGCATCCCAGTCGGCGAAGAACTGGTGGCCGAAGACATCTATCGGGTGCCGGGTGTCGCTGAAGAAGTTCGAAAATGACATGTATATGATGCGTTCCATTGAGGATCGCGTCTGGCTCCCGTTGATGGCATGGTTCGTTGTGATATAGAACTTTGGAGACTTCTCGTTGGGAATCTCGAATCGTCCACCACCTTTCACATTGATGATTAGATTTCCCGTGATTGCCATGTAGAATCTCTCGAACGAGAAATTCACCGCTACATCATCAAGGAACACATTTCGTGTTCTGGGAGTAATTCTAGTAAACAGGAAATCATCATCGTTTTTCGTGTTGCGTCCGTCTATAGCCGACTGCTCCATCATATATGAGAGTGCTTTTCCGATGAGCGACTTACCAGTTCGTCCGTTGGACTGTCCCACATCAGACAGTTCGCCATCCATGGCGATCACTGCCTTAAGTTCCGTCTGATACTTGTAGTCGGACAGCAGGTAGCCTATGGCAGTGATTTTGTTGAGGACATGCTGGTAATACTCTTGGATTTCCGTGTTGGACTGCGGGCCGCCTTTGTGGTGCCAGAAGTCCGAAGTATATAGGAGGAAATTCAAGAAGTCACAGTTTTTCCCAGCCTCTGTGGGAAAAACTTTGGTTGCTCCAGAGTACTGGTCTGTGTCCACTTTTTCGATGATGCCGACCCTATGGAATTTGTGATGGCGCACTTTGTGTTCCCACACATAGCAGTCAATCACCTTGTCCACTTTGATTCCCTGGGGCGTCACCGTCACCATGCCATTTTCGAAGAAGAATTTCTGCTCGAATGGGCGGTATTCATCGAAGTTGTCTTCGATGCGCTCCAGGCGTTCCAACTTGTCGGCCGACAAGTCGTTGCTCAGGCGAGCAGAGAAATGATTCCGAACTACCGGGTCCTTGCTTGTCATCTTGATGTATTCCCATACGAACTCACGGATGTTGCTGCCGCTCACTTCTCGGACGATACCATCTTCGATGTGCACGAACTTGTATTCGCCTTGCGGCAGGTCATCCGTGTGGATCCTGCAGAAGCCAGCCTGTTCAATAAACTGGAGGGCTTCGAATGTCTCGAGAGTAACGCTGACCCGTCCAGTGTTCTCGTTCGTGTTCACCGTCCAGAACTCTTTGTCGGCGATTACCCTTGAAGCAAGTTCCACTTGACCATCTTCGTTGGTCTTGTAGCGGAAGCGGTTGAACTTAAACAACTTCAAGGGTTGCAGCCGTTCCTTGTATTTCTCAAAGAACTTGTCCACATCATTGAGGAGCCAGTAGTCCTGGATTTGGATGTCCGAGCAAGTCGAAATATTGAATATCGAGCAGTATTCTCCCATGCCATCGTGAGCGTGGATGGCGAAGTCAATATCTTTGGCTAGCGCATCTTCTTGGCCCCTGAGCGTACCCACGAGCAGGTCGTCAACGCCTTTATCGCCCTTTGCGTTAGCGTTGATGTGTCCAAAGAAGATGTCCACATTCACGCCGATGTTGTGCATGGAGCCGACATATTTCTTGAATTTTATGGCGGCTTTGCTGAACATGCGTGGGCGGTAGTCCACTGCTTCGTCTGGGTTGAGTTGTTTTGACAAGTCATCCCAGTCGGAGTCAAACAGCAGCACAACATTTTTCACTTGGCACCGCTGCACGATATATTGAAGATCTTGCGGCAGTCCTCCTTCGCGTGAGCCGATGTTGAAGATGCCCTGGATGGCGAGTGAAGGGATGCCGTGCTTGCATGCCTTCTCAGCCTTTTTCTCGCCCTCCTGGATGACCAGCGTTTCGATGGGCATGGACTTCTCGTAGAGGTCACGGATTTTCTGCGGGATATAGAATCGAGTAGGGGCATCTTTTGGGGACATGTACTTGTTCTCGCGTGTGCTCCCTTCGGGCGTATGCAGCGAAGGGTTGCTCCAGCGGATGCGGATGTACGGGCGCAGCGCACCGCGAGCGCCGCGAGTGGCGAACATCTGCAGTGCGCCGTCGAGACCATAATAATAGATGAGCATTTCGTCATCGCCAGGGTGGACGATGCCGTTTCGGTCAATCGATCCACGGCGCATGGCCGGCTCATAGGATTCGACGGTGGAGCCTTTGACCACTTCCTTTGTGCGCACCATGACATCGTCCTGTGTGAGCCCGCTGGCTTCCAGTTGGCGTTCAACGAAACTCTTGGCGGCATGCTTAGGGCTTTTGGCAGCCGTTTCGCGCTGCCGTTTCTCTGATGTGATAAAAAGCCCGCATGCGTCAGCCGTCATCTTGACGGCTTCAGGGAAACGGGATGCGATGTCATTGCACTGATAGAACATTGTCGCGGCGACGGCATCGTTTAGTGTGAAGTCGCAGCGGAAACACTTGGCCATATTTCTGCGTCCTTTATGAGTGACGCACAAGCCCTTGTTTTTGCCCGTTGCACCGCATTTAGGGCAAGGAACATACGATGTTGCTTTGGCTGTGTCGGCACCAGGGATGCAGAAACGGATGTCGGCGTCGGAGCGGACGCGCCTGATTGTCTCGTCTGAATAGTATTCTGCCATGATGTGGAAGGTTTTTATGCTGGCTCGGTAATTCTGTCGAAGATTTCGTGTCCGATAATTTCTTCAATCTTTAGTTTGTAGAGGGCAGGGATTCTGACCAGCCCTTTAATCCAATTATGGACGGTGTGCCTGGGCACCATGCAGCCATCCGATAATTGGCTTATCCAGTACACTTTATCGTGTCGGGTGAACTGCTCCAGGTAGTCCTTCAGTGCTTCCGAGTCCTTGCGTATTTTGTTATTTTTTTCGTTCATTTCCTTGGTTATTTGGACTATTCGTGTTAATTTTACCGCGACAAAGTTAATATTAACATTGGAAAATTAACCACATTGGTTAAGAATTAACACGAATTTTAAGAATTTTTAAACTTTCAGTCAAGATGAAGCACATTGGGAATACCGTTAAAAGCCTTGTTGAATCTAAAGGAATCAAGAAGGCGCAGTTTGCCCTGGACATTGGGCTGGCTCATGCAGAGAGTTTGTCTCGAATATTTCGAAGTAGGTCTGTGCAGTGTGATATGCTGGAGAAGATTTGCAAGGTACTTGAAATATCTCCTGCTTATTTTTTCGACGATGCTGCGCCGACGGCTACAGCCCAGGCGAGCACGCTCATCGGGAACGCCAATGCGAGTGCCGTGGCGCAGTCAGGCGAAATGGCCACGCTTCGCGAATTACTTGCAGAGAAAGAGCGAACGATCCAGATTTTGCTACGCGAAATCGGGACAAAAACGGGACAAGATGCCCTATAATTTGCCCTTTCCCGCTATTGATTATCAACCACTTAGAAGCGCCAAAAGGTGTGAAACAAATCTAGTCACCCCGACATGAAAGAGTGCTGATGGTCTATGATTATCGGCGCTCTTTTGTTTTTACTTAAACCAACTGTTGTGGCACGGCTGTGGTGCCTGTGTCGCGTTAATTCAAGTGAAGTGATGAAAAATCTAGTAG
>JAEEGL015980904.1_pt1 | contig 25320 bp, 16 predicted proteins | sample 9134231 | NCBI WGS metagenome assembly JAEEGL01 (sample SAMN16246548, study PRJNA631951) | gut metagenome | biome: gut microbiome; feature: rumen; material: fiber-attached | host: Bos | place: Iran: Karaj | collected 2018-10
ACTGCAGTAGTGTTCGGAAGTATGACGCTCTACAACAGTATCTTAACCGGACATATTTTTCCGACCTGCGGAGCGGTAGTAAACAAGGGACTGTATACAAAGCTGTTCAGGAAGTCAAGAAATGTTGAACTCGAATGCTTTGAAAACAGTGATTTTTACGATAAGTATACCCTTGCTATGGAGAAGGCGGACGAGAGGCTTATAGAGACAACCGAAGCGGTTTTTAAGACTGTATTCGGTGCTATAGCAAGTATATGCGCTTTTATTTTCATGTTCCAGGTCGATAAGATATCTGTGCTGTTCATTCTCTTTCCCGTGATCGGAAACTTTGTGTTCAACAGAAGAAACAGCCATATCGATTTTGCCCGCAATCAGGATATGACTCCTCACAACAGGCGGATTGCATATATTAACCGTGTGATGTATCTTCCGGAGTACGCTAAGGAAATGAGGCTTACGGATGTATTTACTCTGATGAGGCAACAGTACAGGGAAGCTATTCAGGGACTTTCGGACGTTACAAAAAAGTACACAAAAAAAGCAATGGTTAACCATTGGTTATATGTAATGTTCACCTTCACCTTTATCTTTGAGGGACTGCTGATCTACGGTGCCTACAGGACCTTGGTGAGTCAGACGATGACGCTGGCACAGCTCGCGGTCATCACGAGCATGATGGTATCGACCACCTGGATACTTATCGGATTTACCGATTCGCTTACGAGTCTTTTTAAGAACGGGCTTTTCATCGAATATCTGAGGACCTTTCTCGAATACAAAGAAAAGATCCCTGAGGATTCTCAGGGGATCGATCCCGGAAATGAGATAAAGTCGATCGAGTTTCTGGATGTGTCTTTTTCCTATAAGAAGACCGGAGAGAAAGAAGGGGAGCCGGTGCTCTCCCATCTGAACATGGAATTCCGCGGCGGAAAGACCTATGCGCTGGTCGGACATAACGGAGCGGGAAAGACTACACTTATAAAGCTCCTCCTTCGGTTTTATGATCCGACGGAAGGCAAGATACTCCTTAACGGCAGAGATATCAGGGACTATGATCTGAAGAAATACAGGGCGCTTTTTGCGACGGCCTTTCAGGATCACAGAATGTTTTCGATGTCCGTCACGGACAATGTTGTGATGGGAGAGAATATCCCCGATGAAGAAAAGGAAGAGAGAGTCACTCAGGCGCTGAAAATGTCGGGAGCCTATGATAAGGTCATGTCTCTTCCGAAGGGACTCAATACAACACTTACGCATGAATTTGATGACGAGGGCGCGGTTCTCTCCGGCGGAGAGTTCCAGAAGATAGTTGTCGCAAGAGCCTTTGTGAAGGAATGCCCTTTCAAGATATTCGACGAACCAAGCAGTGCCCTGGATCCCATCGCGGAGGCTACGCTTTTTGACAATATTTATGAATGCTGCAGGGATAACACGCTTGTCTTCATATCCCACAGACTTTCCTCGGTCCAGAATGCGGACTGGGTATACCTTCTTTCCGACGGTACGGTCAAGGAGGAGGGTAACCATCGGATGCTTATGGATATGAAAGGCCTATATGCGGATATGTATTCGAAGCAGGCGAAGAATTATCTTGCGATAGGAGGTGAGATGGTATGAAGAGAGTATTACAGAATCATCTTTTCCTCTGGAAGCTTTGTTTTAAGACCTGCCCGGGCTATATGATCTATTTTTTGTATGACGGTTTCCGCTATCAGGGGATCATTTTCCTTGAGCATGTTCTCGGAATCAGATATGTCCTTCACTGTGCGGAATATCATGAGCCTTTCTGGAAAGCACTTCTTTTTATCGGGATCATTCTTCTTATTAACATGATCCAGATAATACCCGATGGTTATTTCATACATGGCTGGTCCTACAGGAGTAAGCCCAAGCTTTATAAGGCATTAAAGGAAAAAATGTATGAAAAGGCATCACAGATAGATCTGTCCTGCTATGACGATCCCGAGTATTACAATGATTTCGTTCTGGCTGTGGCGGAGGCGGAGACTTCGATAGACAGATTTCTGAATCTCTGCAACCATATCGTGCAGGCACTGACGATCCTGTTTACGACAGGTGTATTCTACCTGATGACTGATGCAGCGGGAATACTTTTTGTGTTCGCATCGTTTATCCTGAGATTCATAGTTTCAAAAGCTCTGAATAAGCTGAATTACACGATCCGCCTCAAGGTGAATCCATTAGAGAGAAAGCGCAATTATGTCAGCAGGGTATTTTACCTTAACGATTTTGCCAAGGAGCTCAGGCTTCATCCCAAGGTTGGCGATCAGCTCGAGAAGGAATTCCAAGAAGCCAATGACGATATCTATGAGGAGAATAAGAAGGCCGGATTTAAGAGGTCGATACTCGGATTTACGAATTCATATCTCGTCGGTGACTTTATCATGGATGTGCTTTACATATCCTATCTTGTATTCCAGGCAGCTGTTCTCCATACCATCGATTACAGCAATGCGGTCGTTCTCTTTAACCGCACCGGAAGTTTGAGGCGTTGCATGGGAGACCTTGCGGATATCTTCCCTATGGCGCAGGCAAACAGCCTGTATGTTGACAAGATAAGGGCATTTCTCGATTACGAGCCCAAGATGAAAGCACAGGAGGGAAGCCTTGTTCCCGAGGGAAATGCCGAGCTCAGTCTTGACCATGTAAGCTTTAAATATCGTGAAGAGATGGAAGAGACCTTAAAGGATATCTGCCTTAAGGTTAAACCGGGAGAGAAGATCGCAATAGTTGGATACAACGGCGCGGGTAAGACTACTCTGATAAAGCTTCTCATGCGCCTGTACGATCCGACCTCGGGAGAGATAAGATATCATGACAGGGATATAAAAGAGCTTCAGCCTGTGGATTACAGAAGGCGGATAGGCGTTGTATTCCAGGACTTCCAGATGTATGCCGCAAGCCTTGCCGAGAATGTTATGATGAAGTGGGGCGGAAAACAGGATTCCGGAAAGAGTGCTGATAAAGCAGAAGACTTGAAGAATGCCGAGATAGATAAAAACAGAGATGAAAAAATAAGCGCGGCACTCAAAAAAGCCGGCTTTGGCGAGAGACTTCGCTCACTTCCCAAAGGACTTGATACGCAGGTTACGGCAGAGTTTGATAAAGAGGGAATTAATTTCTCGGGAGGCGAGAGTCAGAAGATTGCGATATCGAGAGCCTTTTACGAGGATGCGGATATACTCATCATGGATGAGCCCAGCAGCGCACTCGATCCCATCGCGGAATATGAACTCAATAAAGCCATGGAATCTGCGGCCAGCGGAAAGACTGTGTTCTACATATCCCACAGACTTTCCACCACCCGCGATGCCGACAGGATCATACTTCTCGAAGACGGCCGTATCGCAGAGGAGGGCACTCACGAAAGCCTCCTTGCCCTGAACGGAAGATACGCCGAGATGTGGCGCGTCCAGGCCGGACGATATGAGTATGCCAATTAAACTATTTCAGCTTAAATCTGTCTACATTCTTATAAAGCGCATCGGATATACAGCTGCCGGTGTGAGCGTCGTCGCTGATTGACTTCATGCTCTGTGAGATGCCGGAGGTCTTTTCGGCGGCGGCCTGAGCACTCTCTGCGGCCTCCTGCGCAGCGCCGTCAAGCGAATCCGTAAGAGCGCTGACATTGGAGAGATTGTCCTGGATCGAAGCCGAAAGCCGTGAGAAATCGTTCATCATGCGGTCGATATGTTCGGCGGTCTCTTTGTAGCTCTGACTGGTCTCAACAAGGCTTCTGTATCCGCCGATCGCGGTTTCGTTCATGAACTCAACCATCTTCTGTGCTTCCTTTGCAAGCCCGTCAACCGCGGCGATAACATCTGCGGAAACGGTCTGGATCTCGGAAGCGGCAGCGGCAGAATCCTGTGCGAGCTTACCGATCTCGGAAGCGACAACCGCAAAGCCTCTTCCTGCCTCGCCCGCTCTTGCAGCTTCGATTGAAGCATTGAGGGAGAGCAGATTTGTCTGCTCTGTGATATTTAGAATGTTTTCCGTGAGCACGCTGATCTTGTCAACTGCCTGGGAATCGGCGATCCTGCTTTCAACAACCTGAGCCATTGCAGCCACCTTCTTCGTGACATCGGTTTCGGTCGAAACCGCCGCATCGCCTGTTTCGGAAGCTTCGCGGTGGATCTTCTCGGAAAACTCGCTGCCTTCACCGATCATTTCTACGATATCTTTGAAGGAATCAGAGCTTGAACGTATGAGAGAATCAATGTTCCGAAGTGAAGCTGCGATTTCATTCATTGTGCCGCTTATGGATCCGATAGTATTATTGACATCATCGGAATCGGCGAGAGTACCGTCGATACTGTCGGACATTCTTTTAGCGGCTTCCTTCATTTCTTCCGAATCCGTCTCAACTGTGAGAAGGATTTCTTTTATATATTCCATGAATCTGTTTACGTTATTGCCGATGGTTTCGAATTCATCGCCGCTCTTAAGGTCTATATTGCGGGTGAGATCACCGTTTCCGTCGGAGAGCTCGGAAATCTTGTCGTTTAAAGTAACGAAACCGCTCTTTAACATATAGCGGATGATAAATACGATTCCGATGCCGGCAGCGAGCGCTATCGCGCAGACCAGTATGATCAGACTGAGAAGCTTTCCGGTCTGTGCGTTTACCCAGTCTACCGACAGATCGACAACTGCAAGTGCAACGACTTTTCCGCCTGAATAAATGGGGCTGTACGCTGAAAGGTGGGTTCCCCATTCGTCCGTATAGGGCTCTGATGTAGCGATCGTAATGCCTTTGTAGGCCTCGCCCATCTCATAATCGTCGCCTTCGAAGTCGTCTCCGGGAAGTCCGGGCTCTTCGGGATCCGAATCGACAACAAACTCCGATGTGCCGTCGCTCCGATAGCGGACGGTATATACATATTCAACTCCCGCATTCTCCAGGAAAAGACTGAGCTTCTCATGGATAGCATCGAAGGCTTCACTGCCTTCCTCATCGCCTGCGGCAATTTCCGGGAAAAGATCGCCGGGAACCGATGCGGCAACACATTTGGTAATGTTCATCGCATTTTCCTTGATCTGGTCAACGAGCAGGTTTTTCGCTCTGCTGTATATTATTCCTCCGATGGCAATGTCGGAAACAAAGAGCAGGGCAAGGACAAAGATAAAGATCTTTACATTGATGCTTAGTTTTCTTACTTTCATTTTCGTAATCCTCTTTGTGCTTTATTGTTGATCTGTTTTCTTTTTTTCTTCACGCTCTGTTTTGAGTCTTATGCGCAGTCCTGCAAAGAATTCTTTCAGCATCCGGCTGCATTCCTCTTCAAGAACACCTTTTACGGTCTCGACCTGGTGATTGAATGCAGGGTGGTTTAAGATGTTAAGGATCGAGCCGGCGCATCCGGCTTTCGGGTTGTCACAGCCGATAACGACCTTCGGGATCCTTGCCTGCACTATCGCCCCGGAACACATCTGGCAGGGCTCCAAAGTGACATACATTGTGCAGTCCTCGAGCCGCCAGTCGCCGATCTTTTTGCTGGCTTTGTTTATCGCGGTGATCTCGGCGTGGGCGAGAGTGTTCTTGTCGGTGTTTCTCCGGTTGTAGCCTCTGCCGATGATCTTTCCCTCATAAACGATGATGCAGCCTATTGGAACCTCGCCGAGATCCCGGGCTTTCTGCGCCTGTTTCAGCGCAATTTTCATGTACTTTTCGTCTTCTGATAACTTCATATTCCTACTATAATAAAAATCTTTCAAAAATGCATTAAAAAAATTTCGGAAAACGTTTTCTAAAAACTATTGCAATTAGAAATGAGGTGTGATATTTTAATAAAAACGTGAATGGAAAGCATTTTTGCATCACGGAAGATGTCAGATGATAATTTATAAGACACCGTACAAGTTTTAGACGAAAGATGAGGAAAAGAATATGTCACTTGAACAGGAACTTACAAAACTTACAAAAGAGCTCTACGGAAAGACAATAAAAGGCTGCAGCAATGCTCAGCTCTACGACGCAGTTCTTCAGCTTACCAAGGATCGCATGGACCGGGTAAAGCTCCTCGACGGAAAGAGAAAAGTTTACTATATCTCCATGGAATTTCTTATCGGAAAGCTTCTTTCAAATAATCTGATAAACCTTGGAATCTATGATGAATTAAAGGATCTCCTTTCTGCAAACGGTAAGGATCTTTCAAAGATAGAGGATACGGAGCCCGAGCCTTCTCTCGGAAACGGCGGACTCGGACGCCTTGCAGCCTGCTTCCTTGACTCCATCGCGACTCTCGGACTTCCCGGAGACGGTATCGGACTGAATTACCATTACGGTCTTTTCAAGCAGGTATTCAGAAAGAAGATGCAGAATGCCGAAAAGAACGATTGGATCGAAGATAACTCCTGGCTCAGAAAGACCGGAACCACCTTCAAGGTTAAGTTCGGAAGCGGAACGGTTACTTCCGTGCTCTATGACATTGATGTTGTAGGCTACGAAAACGGAAAAAACAAGCTCCATCTCTTCGATATCAAGACAGTTGATGAGAGCCTTGTTCAGAAGGGTATCAATTTCGATAAGTCGCAGGTTGACAAGAACCTTACGCTTTTCCTTTATCCCGATGACTCCGATAAGGCCGGAAACCTCCTGCGCATCTACCAGGAATACTTCATGGTATCCAATGCAGCTCAGCTTATAATCGCTGAGGAGAAGGCTAAGGGACACGACCTTCACAAGCTCGATAAACATGTGGCTATCCAGATCAATGATACCCATCCGACAATGGTTATTCCCGAACTCATCAGGATCCTCACCAAAAAGGAAGGCTTCACAATGGATGAGGCAATCGCAGTGGTATCAAAGACCTGTGCGTACACCAACCACACCATCCTTGCGGAAGCGCTTGAGAAATGGCCTCTTGACTACTTAAAGGAAGTCGTTCCCCAGCTCATGCCTATTATCAAAGAGCTTGATAAGAGAATAAAGGCTAAGTATCAGGATCCTTCTGTTCAGATCATAGATAAGCAGAAGCGCGTACATATGGCGCACATCGATATCCACTACGGATACAGCGTAAACGGCGTTGCAGCTATACATACCGATATCCTCAAGGATACCGAGCTCAACAATTTCTACAAGATCTATCCGAAGAAATTCAACAACAAGACCAACGGCATTACCTTCCGCCGCTGGCTCATGTCCTGCAACAGAGAGCTTACAGCGCTCCTTGATAAGACTATCGGAACCGGATACAAGAAGAACGCTGACGAGCTTGTAAAGCTTCTTGAGTTTAAAGACGACAAGAAGGTGCTCGATGCGATCGCAGATATTAAGACGGGCAAAAAGAAAGCCCTTGCTGAGTATCTTAAGAAGAAGGAGAGAATCGAGGTAGATCCCGACTCCATATTCGATATTCAGGTTAAACGCATGCACGAGTACAAGCGTCAGCAGATGAACGCTCTGTATATCATACACAAATATCTTGAGATCAAGGCCGGAAAAACACCCAAGCGTCCCATCACTTTCATTTTCGGAGCAAAGGCTGCACCCGCGTATATCATCGCACAGGATATAATCCACTTAATCCTTGTTCTTTCCGATATCGTCAACAACGATCCGGATGTAAACAAGTACATGAAGGTCGTTATGGTTGAGAACTATAATGTTTCCTATGCCGAGAAGCTCATCCCGGCATGCGATATCTCCGAGCAGATCTCCCTTGCCTCAAAGGAAGCCAGCGGTACCGGCAACATGAAGTTCATGCTTAACGGCGCAGTTACCTTGGGTACAAGCGACGGTGCGAATGTTGAGATCCATGAGCTTGTCGGCGATGAAAATATCTATATCTTCGGCGAGAAATCTGATACTGTAATCGAGCACTATGCTAAGGCTGATTATGTTTCGAAGGACTTTTACAAGAAGAGCAAGACCATCAGAGAGGCTGTTGATTTTATCGTAAGCGACGAAGTCATTAAGAAGGGTAACAAAAAATGTCTTACGAGGCTTTACAACGAGCTTCTTAACAAGGATTGGTTCATGACTCTTCTTGACCTTGAGGATTATATCAAGGTAAAGGACAAGGCCTTTAAGGATTACGAAAAGCGCACCGAGTGGAAGAAGAAGGCACTTGTCAACATCGCCAAGGCAGGTTTCTTCTCAAGCGACAGGACCATAGCCGAGTACAACAGAGATATCTGGAAGCTAAAGTAAACCGGTTCGCGCATAATAACAAAAGAAGAGGCTTCCGGCAGTACATAAACTTGCCGGAAGCCTTAACTATATCTATTATCTGGCAGTTCTGAAAATGTAATCTATGCAAGGGGTATTTTCAAAACGTAAGTAGGGCCCGTAGACAGGTATTGTACATACGAGAACTTTTATTGCTCCCGGTACTATGATCTGATACCCCTTTGCAGACATTATCATTGAAGGCTTTTGCGAGAGAGCGGTGTGTGATATAAACTTTGCCTTGTTTGTTATATCATCCCAAACGGAAATATCATCGCTCCTCGCACTTAAGTTTTCTTTTTTTGACCAGTCGAAGTAATCCCACCAGATGTCTGCATTTCCATGGTACTGTCTGGTCTCTGCGGGGTTCTCCGAGAGAAGTGTATCCCCGGTTTTTGATATAAATGATACGGCGCCGGTTTTTTTGTCGATCCTGACAGTCAGCTTTTCAAGCCTTACTTCGACGGCGCCTCTTGCATCCGCACAAAGCCATTTGACTGAAGAATTCTTTTTTATTTCTTCGGGAAGGCTTTGTATTTTTTTTGGACTTTCTTTTGAGAAAAGTATTCTGACCGTTTCGTCGGCGATGGGGATCACATGCAGGATACCATATCGGGTAACTGCTTCGAGCCTGTCGCTGTCTTTATTTATCCATCTTATGGCGTTGTCTATTTTTGCATGTCCTATGGGCTTTAATGAAGTGGTTGAGGGCATGCTTCCGAATTCGGATTTCTTTGCCTTACCGTCAGCCTCGTTATTATCGGCTTTGCTGTTATCTGCATTGTCATGAGACAAAGGCTTTTTTACGGAAATTTTTGCAACAGCCGGAGGAGCCGGTTTTTGGTTTTCAGGTTTTTCAGATTTGATCTCGATCTTCTTAGGGCCGTATTTATCCCGGATCTTTCGGTCATAGTCGCCTTCAAGGGCCTGCGCTTTTGCAATCTCTTCCTTGGTCCTGAAATCTTCTTCAAAAACATAGGGCTTTAAATGATATGTGTCTTCATCAAAAGAGATGACTTCTCTGTCTTTTGGTATAGGATCTGCAATAAGTCCGGTCAGATTGCCAAGATAGAATACATTCAGCTCATGAAGCGCTCTGGTGGCTGCCACATACAAAAGCTTTGCATAACCGTCTTCTTTGGGGTATGCCTTATCGGAAGCATCGTATATGATTACCGCATCAAATTCAAGACCTTTTGAATATTCTATCGGGATGATATATACACCGTTTGAAAACTCCGTGTCTTCTCCGGAGAAGTATTTTACCTCCGTTTGTTTATGCATGCAGTCATACACTTCTTTGGCTTCCTGCGTGTCCTTGCATATCACGGCAATCGTTTCGTACTCTTTACCTTTCATGGACCGGATACAGTCTAAAACGGCTTTTTTCAGTGCTTCCGGATCGGAAGCTTTTACGCAGCCGACTTCATCACCGTGACGGATTATGGGCTCGATAGGATATATCGGAAATGTTGCATGCTTTAATATGTCTGTGGCGAAAGTCGAGATTTCGACGGTATTTCTGTAGCTCTTTCTGAGCAGGCCGAAATAATCGTACCTGTCGGGAAGCATCACTTCTTTGAGCTCCTCCCAGTCCTGAAGGCCGCAATCGAAATTGATGTTCTGAGAGACATCGCCCATTATCGTAAAGGTGCACTTGCTCATGCAGTATTTGAGTGAATGGTAGATTGTCATCCCGAAATCCTGGGCTTCATCAATTACCACATGACTTGCTTCCTGAATGACCTCGCTCTCCTTGATACGCTTATAGATATATGCAAGAGAAGCGAGATCGTAAAGGTCCGGAGAGTTTTTCTCATAGATGATCCCGGGATTATCCTTTAACTCATTATTTACAAATTCCTCGTAGAGATCAAAAACCGAACCCTTCCAGATGAATCTGTCAAAGTATTTCAGATACTTTCTTTTGAGCTTTGCCTGCTCCTCTTCGTTATAGGTGTAGTTTTTTCCGTACAGCTCGTATTCAAGCTTACTTTCCATTAAATCGTTAAGCCGTTCAAATCTTCTTACCATGGACCATTCAGGGTAGTCCCTGAGTACTTTTTCTATCTCCGACTTGCTCATCAGAAGATGACCGGTCTTGTCCACAAGTATGTTTTCTCTCGGAACGTGTTCCCACTCGACCTTTTTACAGAAGGCTTTTAATCTTTTAAACCATTCGCTCGTTCCTTTTATTCCAATGCTCTTTTCCTTCTTGTCAAAGGTGCGGACTTTGTATTTCTTTCGATCCCAGTCTTCGTAAAGAAGCCTGGTGAACAGCTCCTCCATGGTCATCTGACGGACTCCGTAGACATCAAGATCCGGGAGAACGCCGGTTATGTAGTTCAGTAAAACTTTGTTGCTGCCGACGATATAGAAACCGTCGGGCTTGAATTCTCTCTCGTAATTGTACAGGATGTATGATATGCGGTGCATGGCGACCGTGGTCTTTCCGGATCCGGCACTTCCCTGTATAAGTACATTGTGCTTGGGATTTTTACGTATTACTTCATTCTGCTCCTGTTGAATTGTAGCGATTATCTCGCTTAAAACATTTCTTTTGCTTTTGGACAGATACTTGGTGAGCAGATCGTCATTTGCCACAACATCGGAATCGTAAAAATCCTTTATGACACCGTCTTCGATCTCGTAGGTGCGCTTTCTTTTGAGATCAACCCGGCGTACTCCTTCCGTGGGAACCGTGTAGCTGCATTTTCCAAGGCTGTGATCGTAGTATACCGATGATATCGGAGCTCTCCAGCTGATGACTGCGGGCCTTGCCGGATCATCTGCTATTACCGTTTTTCCGATATAGAAGGTTTCCCGCCTTCCGCCTTCATCATCCTCGATATCTATTCTTCCGAAGAAAGGTTTGGTGCAGGCTCTTTCAGCTCTCCGGATATCATTTCTGACTTCGCTGAATTTGGCGTCGGTATTGAACCATTGTGCCAGGCCTTCTTTGTCGTCGGCATCATAGACTTCGCGGAGGGATGTCAGTTCTTCCTTAAGACTTTCTGCTCGTTCATTGACATTCCTAAGATTTTCTTCAGCGATCCCGGTGACCTGTTTAAGCTTTTTTTCTTCGTCTTCCCGGGTTGTTCCGTAGAAAGTTCCGGTTAACTTTTTTTCACTCATCTTGCACCTCCTCTGTTATACCGGTGTAACCGGCATAATTCGTGACCGGTTCGTCCCTTGTGTTTAAGGCTTCTTTTGTCTCAAAAATAATATCAAAAAATCCCCAAAAGGTATAGACTTGTTTTTCACGTTATGGTATCATGCAAAATGAAGTGTACGTAAAAACGGGTTGTCGCTTTAGATGATTTGATCATATAAAGCGACAGCCCATTTTTTGTGCTCAAATTATGCTAAATTTACATATTTCGATATGCAAAAGCGGTTAAAAATGGTAAAATATACAAGTGATTGTGTCAAAATATTAAAATAGTCAGTCAATCAGATATTCCTTTTATAAAATACACTGCATTTCAGAGGTGAGACCATGGCGGATGTCAATGAAATAATAACGGAACCGGTGGGAGAAATAGGATATATCGATAACAGCAATTTTCAGCTTTTCAGATCCTTTTTACTCCCCGAGGTAATCGCTGCATTTGAGAAGGATGAACCCGTTGCGGCGCTTGGCTGGGTTGTGAGTGATGTAGCGGCCGGGGCAATCGCCGGATATGCGCAGGGAGATACATTCATCATCTCTTCCTTCTATGTTGCGCCGGCTTACAGGAAAAGAGGCGGGGGAGGACAGCTTTTTGATGCTCTCTCAGACATCGTCTTCGGAGAGATCTCTCAGCTGCGCATCGGTTTTTCCGTCCTTCTTCCCGAGCACGAGGAGCTTGAGCGCTTTCTCAAAGGGAGGGGCTTTACTGATCTGACCGATGATGAAAATTCCATGTTCCGCACAAGCCTTTCGGCAATGCTTGGAAATACCATGCTGAAAAGTGTTCCGGAATCACCAAAGGTTATTTCTCTTTCTGAGGCGGATGATTATCTTCTGCGCAAGGAACAGAAGAGAGCGATGGTAGCCTGCGATCCAATTCCTCTCGGAGGCTTTTCCGCTTCCTCTGTAAGAAAAGACCTCAGTGCGGTATATATCGAAAAGGATGAGGTAACGGGATATGTGATTGTTGAGGACTCCGATAACGGGACTCTCTCGGTTTCCTCGGCATTAAACCGCGGGAGCATGAAGTCGTTCCCGCTCATGCTGAAAAAAGTTTTGGAAAACCTGAAGGCAAACTGCAGTGAGGATACGATTCTGACGATACCGGTGATCAGCAGTGTCAGCGCAGGAATAGTAAGAAAGCTGGATCCGAACGCTAAACAGGTTTACAGATTGATGGAGAAGATATTATAGAGCTTTGTTGTTTACATCATAATTTATTTTGGAGGTATAGAGTATGCCGGGTCCTGACGAACTGTTAAAAGAAGTACAGAAACAGCAGGAGGTAATGAGAGAGAAAACCTCTTTGGCTGATGCAATGCAGCAGACATACCAGAGGCGTAATGTCGAGGCCGTAGGCCAGGGAGATCAGCCCGAGCTGGTCCATGACACCAAGAAAAGCTTTTCGATTTTGAAAAAATGCAAAAAGTTCCTTTTCCCTGCCTCTGCGGGAAGCTCGGCTGAGGGACTTCCTGCCGTGGAAGAGCACAAGGAAAAGACCTGGAAGGATAAACGCGCAGACGAAGCGCATGCCGAGAAAGCCAAGAATGAAGCACAGGATTACCATGCAGATGAGTACAGTTATAAGATCATGGAATCTCTTAAGGAAAGAGACAAGTCCGAGACGGCTTCTCTGGAAATGTACAAGAGAACCATTCCGAATTATGACGAACTGAGGGCGAAAAATAAGGTGGATGTCAGAGTTATCCGCGCCTTTGCGGGTACCTATAAGGTCGATGAAAAGGGTATGCCCGTTGATCAGGAAAACGCGGAGCTTATGGATAAGGAACGTAAGCTCATGGAGGATTATGTCTCCGGAGACCTTGAAAAGCGCAAACCCATCCTTGAGAACCTCGTAAAAGAGCTGATGGATAAGAGGATCGAGCCCTCGATGCTCAATATCGATTATGTCTCGGAGCATATCGTTGAGCTGAAGAATATCGGCGACAAGATGATATATCTAGAGAACATAATGAACGATGAGATCAATAAGCCTTTCTTTGAGGAGATGGAGCCGGTTGAAAAGGAGATGCTCGAGTGCACTATCTCGATAGCGGATGTATATACCGGTTATCTCGATCAGCTCCTGAAGATCAGAGCCGTGAATATGAACCATCACGCATATATCAAGGGCGAGGCGGATAACATTGAAGCAATCAATATGCTTACGGAGGAGTTCAAGAGCAGATTTGAAAGTAAGATGGCTCAGAGGGCAGTCAATCAGCAGAAGGTATATGAAAAGTATTATGGCGAGTCCGTACGTAAACTCATAAAGGACTGTGCGAATCCCAACCCGGATCTCTCGGGAAAGATGGACGAAACTCAGCTGGAGAAATATCACAGTACCTTTACAACTAAAAGAGAGGTTATTGTTGATGCCACAAAAAACCTGAAGGGAGTGGAGACAAGGATCGAGCAGGCCGACAGACTCTTCGACAGATCCATGGAAAAGAACGATTTCTCGGAAGCCGATTCCATGGCCAAGCAGACTTTGGGCATACGTGAATCCACTCAGGATACTGCGCAGGCTGACAAAGCTCTTAAAGGAACAATTTTTAAAACCCTGCTGGATGATTATAAATCCTTTAATACCAAACTCGGAGCAGAGGACCTTCCGTTTGACCAGATGGAACAGACGATGAAAACGAAGACATTTGCGAATTCGGCCGCAAAGGTCGTTTCCGGCGGAGGCACAGAGGCAATCGCCATGGAGATGTTGTCGATGTTTAAACAGCGTGTTCTTACGCCCGAGTGCATGAAGTATCTCTATGAAGGATACAAGGCTATGGGCTCGGCAAAGATCTTCGGAGTAAAAGGCGAAGAGGCAAGATTGGAAAGAGTTGTTTCTTTTCAGCTGCAGTGTCTGATCAACACTCATGGAGCCGCCGGGTTTGTGGGAACTGACGGAAACACTCCGTTTGGACGTATCGTCAAGGAAGCCAGCAGAAATACTCTCGGAATATACAGATTGTCGGAGGACATCACCAAGGAACAGGAAGAAAAGCTTAAAGAAGAAGATCCGGGACTGTATGAACTGCTTACATATTACAGGGATATGGCTGATGAAGTTTTGACGAAGCTTAAGCAGTTCATAGCCGGTAAAGAAGCGGCAGCGAAGGCCGCAGGAGCTAAGGGAGAATAACTTTCCCGATAATTGTACAATCGGTACCGAAATATGATATAATTTGAAACGGTGAGCAATTCTCAAAAAGTGATGATTGCAAAAAGTAATCTTTGTTTGGAGGAGGTTTTAAAATGGCTGAACAGGTAATGGACAGTAATGGGGAGCTTAAAGACGCGGCGAAGCTTATGGGCGCCACAGAGAAGAAATGTCCTTCTTGCGGTGCGGCTCTTGAATTCAATGCTGCAGTCGGAAAACTTAAATGCCCTTTCTGCGAAACGGAGGTAGATATCCCGAAGGCAGAAAAGCCGGCTGAGGAAGAGGACAAGCCCAAGAAGATAGTAGGCGTCGGACAGGTTCAGAAGGAAGGCGCTGCAGAGGAAAACGAGCTGGATCTCAAGAAGCTCGAAGAAGGCGGAAACCGTGACTGGGGTACCGCTACCAAGGTATTCAACTGTAAATACTGCGGTGCGGAGATCGTGATGGACGTTAACAGTCTCTCGACCACCTGTCCTTACTGCGGATCCAACCATGTAACCGAGGCGACCGATGATAAGGGTACTCTTTCACCCGGCGGCGTAGTTCCTTTCAAGATCACTCAGGAACAGGCCAGCGAGCTTTTTAGGAAATGGATCGGAGCCAAGCTCTTTGCACCAAATGAGGCAAAGAAGAGCGCAAAGGCCGAGTCCTTCCAGGGAATTTATCTTCCTTACTGGACATTTGATGCACAGACCGAGACTGATTATACCGGTGAATACGGTAAAGACAGGACCGAGCACTATAAGGATTCCGACGGAAAAGATCAGACAAGGACTGTTACCGACTGGTTTAAGACCAGCGGACATCACAGCGAATTCTTTGATGATGAGCTCGTGTGCGCTTCCAAGAATCACACCGAGAGCTTCCTCAAATCCATAGAGCCCTTTGAGACAGGCGACAATAAAGTTTATTCTCCCGAGTACCTCTCAGGCTTCCTTGCAGAGCGCTATACAGTTCCGCTTGATGAAGGCTGGAAGAGCGCAAGCAAGCAGATAGAGAATCACCTTCAGGGAAGCATAAAGAGAGAGATCGAAAAGCAGAATAATGCTGATCACAGTACGATCGACAAGATGCATGTCGATTTCTCAAAGATGACATACAAGTACCTGCTCCTTCCAATCTGGATGTCGAGCTTTGTATTTAACGGCAAGGTATTCCAGTTTGTTGTAAACGGACAGACCGGTAAGGTCGGCGGAAAGTCGCCCGTATCGCCTATCAAGGTAGCTATTGCGATCATCATCGGTATTGTGATCCTCGTACTGCTCTTTGTCATCTTTGGAAGAAGTTAAAGCTTACAATTTTTTTAATTGCCGGATTTTTTGCTGCGGAGTTTTATGAAGAAAAAGATAGCGATATGTGCCAACGGATGGAATTACGATTCCCTCCAGAGAGCGCTGAAGGGTATAACTGAATACGCGAAAAAAGAGGATTTTGATACTTTTGTCTTCATGAACTTCGCTTCGTACAGTGAGCATGTGACAATCATGCAGGGCGAGCTCAATGTCTTCAATCTGATCGAGCCCAAGGACTATGACGGGATCATTGTGTTCTCAACGCATTTAAATTCCCCTAAGACCGCCGAGGAACTCTGCCGCAGGGCCAATGAGAAAAGAGTCCCTGTGGTCAGCGTCGGAGTGGAGATGGAGGGAATTGATTCCATCTGCGTCAGGAATGAAGACGGCATGCGGGAGCTTGTCGAGCATCTCCTTGAAAAGCATGATATAAAAAAGGCTTTCTTCATAGGCGGAACAAAGGATCATATTGACAGCTTAGCAAGACTTAATACCACAAGGCAGGTCCTCGGGGAACACGGTATAACGCTGACGGATGACGAGGTGGGATACGGCAGATGGGGAAACAGGCATACTGCCGAGCTTGTTGACAAAGTAATTGATTCAGGCAATATTCCCGATGTATTTATCTGCGCAAATGACATAATGGCTATGGCGGCCGCCACGGAGCTCGAAAAGAGGGGATATCCATCGCCCGATAAGATACTTGTCACAGGCTATGACAACTGTTCCGAGGGCAAGATGTTCTATCCCGCCCTCTCAAGTGTCGAGCAGAATTACGAGGCAATAGGATATCGTGCCTGCGAGCTGATCTTTGAAAGGATCTGCGGAAGAATCAAAACTGAGAGGGAAACTATCCCCTCGAGATTCGTCTGCGGTGAAAGCTGCGGATGCAAGGGAGAGGAAGATTATTTTTCAAAGCGTATCCTTTATTGCAGGCATTCATACCAGAGAAATTCCGACGCAAGACAGCTTGAACAGAATGAAAGAGTAATGAGACAGTGGCTCTCTGATATGCCGAATTATAAGGTCATGAAGGAGACACTCCAGGATCACTACAAGAATAACCACCAGTTTGAAGGCAGGGGCTTTTACATTGTAATCAATTCCGAGTATTTCAGAGATGTTATGTCCAGTGAAAAAGAGCTCTGGGAGAGAGGCAAAGAAAGCGAAGCCGAGGTGGTCGTAGCGCTTAAGGACGGCGAGCTTCGGACGGATCTTTCGGTAGACTGGAAGACGATAATTCCGGGCTACAATAAAGAAAGCGGAAAACAGGATGTGTTTTTCATCCTTCCGATGCACTATTTTGAGTACAATTATGGCTATGTCGTAATAACCGATTTCCCGTATATCATGTCTGAGGATATGCTCTATCCATACATGGAGAAGCTTCAGCAGTCATTAAAGCTCATGCGTATCAATCTGCGCCTTAAGATGCTCTACGACAAGGATCAGATGACAGGACTGTTCAACAGATTCGGTTATGAGGAGAAGGCGCTTCCGCTCTATGAGGAAAGCGTCCGGAATCAGACCGGCACCATGGTCATGTTCGTGGATATCAACTACATGAAGCGCATCAATGACGAGTTCGGCCATCTTCACGGGGACAATGCGATCAAGACGGTCGTTGCCGCGATAGACGACAATCTCGGAGAACACGGTATCGGAGTAAGGTTCGGCGGAGACGAATTCCTTGTTATCGAGCCCGACTGTGATGAGGAAAAGGCAGCAGGAATAAAGCATTCCATTCTCGGATTTCTCGAAAAGAGAAATAATGAGAAGACAGTACCCTATGATATCTCAGTCAGCGTAGGCTTTGTTGTGACAGATCCTAAAAATCGGCCGACAGCTACACTTCAGGATTATATCCGTGAGGCAGACAAGCTTATGTACGAGATCAAAAAGGAGATGCATAAGGCAAATGATCGCCGTCAGGGACCGAGATAGATCGGTGATGCGAGCGGTAAAAAGATAAAGACAAAAGAGGCCGGTAGAAAATCAGTTTTCTGCCGGTCTTATGTATATACAACAAGAGTAAGGGCGCAAAAGGGGTATTACAGTGGAAGAAAACAGCATGCGCTCGGGTGAATTTACCATATTCAATCCGGGCTCAAGGGAAACTGACGATCGGGATGCGGAGTCTTTTTATCGTGATCTGAATATTGATCACCTGATCGAGAAGATGGCATTTAAATGGGGAAGGAAAATAAGGAATTATTATCTCAATCTCCCCTGCAGCAAAGAGGAGATGGAGTACCGCCGCGGAGTATACGCGGATGTAAAAAAGGAAAAGGTCTTTAATGCGCTTATCAGGTATACGGAAAGCCTCGAGGCAGTGGAAAATCTGCGCAAGGAAAAAGAGAAGGTGACTATTCCGGTCCAAAGGGCTGTCTGGCATATCAGGGAAGTGGGAGAATACTGCAGCGCTCTTGAAAATTTGGAGCATGAGCTTGATAATGCAGATCTTACATCCGAGGGAATGAAGGACTTTCTGAACGTTCTAAAGGAGGCTCTTGATAACGGTGGATACCGTAAGCTTTCCGAAAACACAGCGGAACTTCTTAATGAGATAAAGAAGCTCAGATTTATAATCACCTACGACAAGGACAGGATGGCTGTTGAGATTGGGGAGATAGAAGGTAACGGTGCCTACGATGAGCTCATCGGAAACAGAAATAAAAAAGAGACGACTCATCTCAAGAATCCTTTCAGGACGGATCCTTCCATCAGCGGATTGGAGTACGCCTGCCTTGAGATCCTTTCAAAGAAAAAGCCGGAATTCTTTTCCCGTCTTAAGGATATCGCGGAGCAGAATGAGGAATATGAAAATCCGGTTCTTAAGCGTTTTGACAGGGAGATAAGCTTTTACCTTTCATTTTATTCATTCCAAAAGGAGATGGAAAAAGAAGGCTTTGTCTTTGCAACTCCCGATACCACCGGAGAAAAGAGAATTGAAGCCAAGGGACTATATGATCTTGCGCTCGCTCTTACATCCATCGGGACCGATAAGAAAATAGTTTCAAACGATCTCTTTTATGAAAAGGGCGAAAAGTTCTTTGTGCTTACGGGGCCGAATCAGGGAGGAAAGACGACCTTTGCCAGGAGTCTCGGTCAGCTGGTCTATTTCACGATGATGGGGCTTGATGTTCCGGCCGAGTACGCCTGTGTACCCTATTTCCCTTATATCCGGACTCATTTTTCAGTGGAGGAGAGTGTAGAGACCGGCAGGGGAAAGCTTATGGAGGAGCTTACAAGGCTTGCACCGATGATGACTGACGAGGGCAGCGGAGCCTTTGTTGTGATCAATGAACTCTTTACAACTGCAGCGAACTATGATGCGGTGATCATGGGCAAGGAGGTCTTAAGGCATTTCATCGGACTTAACTGTATGGGAATCTATGTGACGCATCTTATGGAACTGACTGAGGGGAATGAGGGTGTTGTCAGCTTAAGAGCGATGCTTGATGACAGAAGGATACAGACCTTCAGGATAATGAGAGGCATGGCGGATGATACTGCCTGCGCCGAGAACCAGGTCAACAAATACAGGCTTACGTATGAACAGCTGAAGGAGCGTCTATGAAGGTATGTTTGTTATACAGGGACAAAGAGAGGCCGGATGAAGAAAGCTATTATGACAGTGCCAGCATAGTCGGTGATCTGGGGCTTGAAAAGATATTTCAATCCGCTTCGAAAAAGGTGATCTACGAGAACGGTGAAGTAAAGGGCGTTGAGAAAGAGGACACATATCTGCGAGACACCATGAAGACGGTGATGCTGATCCCTCTGACCACGAAGGAACAGGTGGAATACAGGCAGAAGATAGTCAAGGACTGCATAAGGAATGAAAGCTTTATCCGTGAACTGTATGATAGTAGCTCTGCCATGATCCGTAAATGGAATGAGCTAGGACGCGGAGGAAATCAGAAGTTTCAGCAGAGCAATCCCACATCTAAGCTTATTACGGATATCAGAGTGATGCATCTTTTCTGCGATACGCTCTCGGAAATAAAAAGACTGTTTGACTGCTGGGGAGAACATTTTATCTCAGAGGGACTAAAAGACTTTGACCGTGATCTTCATGCTTCTTTTTCGAAAGAACGTGAGGAATTTGTCAGAAAGATACTCGATGATATTTCATTTTTCACCGACGGATCCGATACGGATGACGAGGGGCGCGAAAAGATAGTAAGGCCTAGGATCGTAATGGAATGCGGCTTAGAGGACGGGCTTAAATTCAGCTCCATAAAACTCGAGGAGGTTTCATCCCGCAGCGATAAGTTTTTAAAGCGCGGAAGTGCGAAATACAAGATTCGTGAATTTATGAATTCAAGGATTCCCGACTCCTTTTCAACCGTAAATGACATAAGGATAAACGAGCAGTCACAGATACTTGAATTCGGGATCGTCAGCTATCTTGTCGACTGCCTTAAAAAAGAGATGGAAGAGTTTCAGTCATTCTTCGAGAGGCTGAGATTCCAGTCCGCATTTTATCTTGCGGCGGTGCAGCTTAAAGCTCAGATGGAGCGCATCGGAGGCGAATGGTGCTTCCCGACTGTCTGCGACAGAAGGGATCTTGAGTTTACAGAGCTCAGAGAGCTGTCTATGGGACTTGAGCGCCATGTGAGCATTATCGGAAACAGCTGCAGCCTTAAAAGCAGAGATCTCCTGATCGTCACCGGAGCCAATCAGGGAGGAAAATCGACTTTCTTAAGGAGTCTCGGAATAGCCCAGGTAATGCTGCAGAGCGGTCTTATGGTAATGGCGCAGTCATACTGTGGAGGGATCTTCCCTCGTATATTTGTGCATTTTACGCGCCGTGAGGACAGCGAGATGAACAGCGGAAGGCTTGATGAGGAGCTTAACCGCATGAACAAGATCGTGGAGCATTTAGGGGACGGATCCCTTCTTCTTCTCAATGAATCCTTTGCGACGACTACGGAAAAGGAAGGCTCCGTGATCGCTTACGATATTGTCCGCGCGCTTTCAGAAGCCGGAGTGCGGATCCTTATGGTAACGCATCTTCTTTCCTTTGCAAGAAAGATACATGAGGAGGAAAAGGATAACCCGGAGACAGGGGTGGAATTTCTTTCCGCCGAGAGAAAAGAGGACGGCAGCAGGACTTTCCGCATGATCAGGCATGAACCCGAGCTGACAAGCTTCGGACTCGATCTCTATGAAAAAATAGTGGGAAAGATCAAAGAATAAAACAAAGGGGTAAATATGACGGTATACGACAGACTGCTTAAGGTAAAGGATGACAAATATAAGGAATTTCAGTCAAAGCTGGTTCCCAATATCTCACCGGACACTATTCTGGGAGTCAGGACTCCCGATATGAGAAAGGTCGCAAAAGAGATCTTCGAAAGCGGGGAAAAAGAAGGATTTCTGAATGAGCTTCCCCATAAATACTATGAGGAAAATCTTGTCCATTTTTTTGTGATCGCGCTTATAAAGGATTTTGATGAATGCGTAAAAGAGGTTGAGAAATTCCTGCCCTATGTTGACTGCTGGCCCGTCTCGGATCAGGCAACGCCAAAGGCCTTTAAGAAGAACCACAAAAAGCTTCTTCCGTATATAAAGAAATGGATCGCATCGGATCATGTTTATACCGCACGCTTTGGCATCCGCATGCTGATGAATGAATTCCTCGGCGAAGATTTCAGCGAGGAATACCTTGAGCTTGTGGCGTCAAAGTCCGGTGAAGATTACTATCTCAAAATGATGGTTGCCTGGTACTTTGCCACCGCCCTTGCAAAGAGATATGACGAAAGTGTAAAATATATTGAAGAAAGAAAACTCGACGAATGGGTACATAAAAAATCCATTCAGAAGGCGATAGAAAGCTACAGAGTCAGCGACGAACATAAGGAATATTTAAAGAGTTTAAGATAGGGACAGCATGGAAAACATAGTAGAAGACAACATGGAATACAGCACGGAAAACAGAAAGAAAGCAAAGATACAGATAAAGATAATATTCGTGATACGAGTCCTCCTGTGGCTTGTGGCACTTTTGGCGACGGTAAACTGGATAATATACTCCGTAAAGCTTTATGCTGACGGAATAGTGATCCCGGAGCAGTATTCACCGCTGCTGCGGCCTGTACTCTACAGGGGAGTTATCGTCGCCGTTCTTTCAATCGCCGCAAGCTTTGCGCTCTATGCACTTGCAAAATATATCAAGAAAAAGAACGGCATGCTCTACTGATTTGCGGGAAGGAAATATGACTATTGAAGAGATCTGCGGAAGATTCATCACCGGCGAAATATCTTCACTTCGCAGCATGGGCGACGGACATATAAACGACACATATATAGCCGAAACGCAGGAGGGAAGCTTTGTGCTCCAGCGCCTTCAGAGAAAAATGGATCTCTCAAAGCTGGAATATAATTATGCTCTTTATTCACCGGTTTTTGAAAAGAACCAATGGTTATTTCCGGAATGGATAAGATCAGCTGAAGGAAAATATTTTTACACCGATAATGCCGGTGAGAACTGGCGGATGTATCCCTTCATTGAAGGAGAGATCATAGAACCACCGCTGACCGAAGAACTTCTGTACGAATGCGGCCGGGGGCTTGCAAGGCTTCATGGAATCCTCGCGGAAATAAAGGAAAAACCAAGAGCTGTCTATCCCATGCTCCATGATATAAAGCACTACCGGGATATCTACAAAAAGACTCTCGCCGGTGAAAATCTCTGCGCCGAAAACAGAATGCCCGGGATCGAGAAGATCATAGACTCGCGCATAGACAGATATATCTGCCGGGATTACGAAAAACAGTCTACGGTTCACGGTGATACAAAGATCGCAAATATCCTTTTCAGGACCGGAAAGGTTATCGCGTTTATTGATCTTGATACAATGATGATGGGCTCTTGTCTGGAAGACATCGCCGACTGCGTGCGCTCCTGCTGCCTGACAGACGGAAAGCCCGACCCGGCATCGGCGGATATTCTCATGGAAGGGTATGAAAGCATTGCTTTCGGAAGCATGGGGAATATCAGAAAAGAACTGCCCTTTGTATTAAATAAGATCAGCTTTGAGCTTGCGCTTAGATATTATACCGATTCAATTTCGATTACAAAGAAATTTAAGGAAAAGCATCCGGGCTACCGCCTTCAGAGAGCGGAGCAGCTCCTTGAGTCCGTATGGCCCGAAACAGCTGATTAAGAAGGAAGGCTGTATATATTTTGAATGAACAGAAAATCATAAAAAGAGTTTCAAATGTAGGAATACTGGGAAATGTCCTGCTTGCTGCATTTAAGCTTCTTGCAGGTATCTTCGGACATTCCGGCGCCATGGTTTCCGATGCGGTACACTCCCTTTCCGATGTTTTCGCCACGCTTATCGCTTTTGTCGGCGTACGGATGTCGAAGCAGAAGGAAGACAAGGAGCATCCCTACGGACATGAGAGGATAGAGTGCGTTGCATCCCTGATACTCGGAGTGATACTGGCTTTTACGGGACTCGGGATCGGCTACACGGGGATAAGAAAGCTGTTTTTTGAAAGAGATACTATAGAGATCCCGACTCTGCTTCCGCTTATCGCAGCGATCGTTTCCATTGTCGTGAAAGAGGCAATGTTCTGGTACACGATGTACTATGCAAAGAGACTTGATTCTGCGGCCTTCAAGGCGGACGCCTGGCATCACCGCTCCGACGCGATATCGTCTGTGGGATCCTTCATAGGTATCGGACTTGCAAAGCTTGGCTTTCCGATAATGGATCCCATTGCCAGCCTTCTTATCTGTGCGCTTATCATAAAGGTCTCCATTGATATTTTCCGTGATGCGCTGAATAAAATGCTGGATACCTCCTGCGATAACGCCTTTGAACAGAAGGTCCGCGCGCTTGTGGAGGGTTCACAGGGAGTTCAGAGGATCGATCTTCTCAGAACGAGACAGTTCGGAAACAAGATTTATATCGATCTCGAGATCGCGGTTAAAAGAGATATCTCACTTCTCGATGCACATTCAATTGCCGAGAGCGTGCATGACGATGTCGAAAAAACATTTCCCAAGGTTAAGCATGTGATGATCCATGTAAATCCGGGGGATGAATGATAATGAGGATAATATAATTCATCGACAAAAAACTGACTTGCGGATCCGTATTTTTTTGAGGAAACAGTATGGAACAGAGCAATAAATGGAAACATGATGTTTTTATCAGCTACTCCCACATGAACAAAAATGTGGCTGATGCGATAGTTTCCGATTTTGAGAACAATGGAATAAAATGCTGGTACGCCCCGAGAGATATTCTTCCGGGAGAGGAATGGGTTTCGGCGATAACAGGAGCTCTCAGCACTGCAAGAGTGCTTGTCCTTATCTACACCGGCGAGTCCAACAATTCCAGGCAGGTAATGAATGAGATAGCGGTCGCGTTCAATGCGGGACTGACGATAGTGCCCTTCAGGCTTTCCCAGGAGCAGATGAGCAGCGAACTCGAATATTATCTCACCAGAGTCCACTGGCTTGATGCCCTTACAAAGCCGCTGAAGCAGAATATCGCATCGCTTCGGGAATACATTAATGTGATACTTTCGGCAAAGGATCCGGCGCAGCCTTCGGAAAACGAAACGGATGATAACGGTAAAACTTCTAAAGAGGTTATATCATCTTCAGCAGTTAATTCTTCAGAGGTTAATTCTTCTTCTAAGGCAAAAAAGAGTAAAAAGAAGATTCCGATCATAATTGCTTCCGTTGCCGCTGCGGTTATATTGATAATCGTTCCGATCATCGTTTATTCAACCAGCAGCGTACGGGCTTACCAGAGACATTCATTCAAGACTCTCGGTGACAGATATTATGACGGAGACGGCGTTGAGATGGACGAGGAAAAAGCAAAGGAATACTATCTTAAGGCCGTGGCATATTCTCCTGAAAAGGGCGGAAAGATACATATCGATAAGAAGTCGACGGATGAAGAAAACGCGGCAATGCTCAACCGGATAGGACTTATTCTTTTCCGCGAAGGCGATTACGAAAATGCGGCTGTCTTTTTTTCCGAGAGTGCGAAGATAAAAGAAGATGCGACGGTTATGGTAAATTCATCGATGTCTTATTTATATCAGGAAGATTATGAGAATGCATCCGACTGGTATGATAAAGCCGTTGATGCCGGATACACGGGATCAGACAGTTATATGGAAAATGTCTTAGATGAGTGAAGTGTTAATAAACGAAATTTTGGCAGAATGATCAAAGGACTATGTAAGAAGGGTTTTACCGATGGAATATGTACGTGAAAAGAAAGGATCAAAACCGATCCTGGCGATATGCTACGACTTTGATAAAACGCTCTCCCCTGATGATATGCAGGCACAGGGCTTCATACAGGATGTTTACGGAGACAATATCAGCGAATTCTGGGCAGAGGTCGATGAGCTCGGAATCAAAAATGACATGGACTCAAACCTTGCATACATGTTCAAAATGAAGCAGCTCTCCTACGGAAAGCTGATATTTAACCGGAGCACGCTGGAGGAT
>JAEEGL010630628.1_pt1 | contig 25319 bp, 12 predicted proteins | sample 9134231 | NCBI WGS metagenome assembly JAEEGL01 (sample SAMN16246548, study PRJNA631951) | gut metagenome | biome: gut microbiome; feature: rumen; material: fiber-attached | host: Bos | place: Iran: Karaj | collected 2018-10
GTATTATCGCAGTATTTTTATTATTTACTTCAAATATATCACAGGGTGCTGAAACATTAAAGAACAGTAAAATTAATGCTAATGCAGCTATAAAGAAAATTGATGCAGGAACAATTTTGAAAGTTAAACTTCAAGAGCCTATTGGTACTGCTCATCTCACTGAAGGTGCTCCTTTTACCGTAACAGTTGTTGATGACATAAAAGAAGGAAAGAAAATTGTTGTTCCTCAGGGAACTTTAATCAGAGGTTCACTTGATTATGTTGCAAAAGCAAAACACTTTAGTAAAGGTGCTGTTTTGGGTATGTATTTTGACCATATAGTTAGTCCTAGCGGTAAACAAGTTCCTCTTGATTTGGCTTTATGTAATAATAAATACTTGACCTATGACGGAAAATTAAGTACAAAAACAAATTACGGCACAGCAATCAGACAAAATGCAGAAAATGCAAAAAATATAATTACTAAATCAACAACTTGGGCTTGGGAAACAGGTGATGAATTTTGGGGCGGTGTTCCCAAATATTTTATGGCACCGACTACTGCCGTATTTTCAACCATTGGTGCAGGTTTTTATTTCGTTGGCGACGCAATTGTTGATATGATTAAAAAAGGTGACGACATCGTTATCAATCAAGGTGAAATTCTCTTTGTTTACCTTGTTAATTCAATTGATATGCCATTATATTAGGAAATAATTTTATGAGAACAATAACACTTATTAATGGTGACGGTATAGGCCCTGAAATTTCCCAAAGCGTTATGGAAATTATCAAGGCTTCAGGTTTAGAGATAAACTGGGATATTCAAACAGCAGGTCAAAAGGTGGCGGAAGAGGAAGGAACTCCCTTGCCAGAGCGTGTCTTAAATTCTATTAAAAAGAACAAAGTTGCGCTGAAAGCTCCTGTGACGACTCCTATAGGAAAAGGTTTTAGAAGTGTTAATGTTCAGCTAAGAAAAGAACTTGACTTGTATGCAAATATAAGACCATGCAAAAATATTAAGGGAATAGAAACAAGATTTAATGACGTTGATTTGATTGTCGTTCGTGAAAATACGGAAGATTTATATGCCGGCATTGAAAGAAAAGTTGATGACAATACTGCAGAATCAATTAAAATAATCACAAGAACTGCTTCTGAAAGAATTGTTGATTATGCTTTTAATATTGCTGTTAAGCAAAACAGAAAAACAGTTTGGTGTGTTACAAAAGCGAATATTTGTAAACTCTCTGACGGTTTATTCCTTGAAAGTGCCAGAAGTATAGCTGCAAAATATCCTCAGATAGAGTTTAAGGAAATCTTAGTTGACAACCTTTGCATGCAACTTGTTCAAAATCCGTCAAAGTTTGATGTTTTGGTTTTACCTAATCTATATGGGGATATTGTTTCAGATTTAACGGCAGGGTTAATCGGTGGTTTAGGTGTTGCTCAAGGGGCTAACATAGGTAAAGACTATGCTGTATTTGAACCTGTGCATGGTTCTGCACCTGACATTGCAGGAAAAAATCTTGCAAATCCTGCTGCTTTAATCTTTTCCGCAATTGAAATGCTCAGATTTATTGGTGAAAATACTTATGCTGATAAAATAGACAGAGCAATAAGAGAAACAATAGCTGAAAAAGATTCTCTCACAAAAGATTTAGGCGGCAGTTCAACAACAACAGATTTCACCAATGCTATTATTAGCAGACTAAATTAATTTCGAGTGTTTAACTTTATATGTATTTATGAGTTTTGTTTTCTTGTGGAACATATCTTTCAGCAGGTAGTTATTGAAACTGTTTGTGTAGTCATTAAATTTTTCAGGGTGTTCTGAAAGAATTGTTATAACTTCAAATGCTGTATCTAGCTGTGCATCTCTTTTTGTATCAAAATTGGCGACAAAGATATCAGGGATAATACCTGTATCGTGGATGTCTTCACCTTTTGGCAGAATATATTTGCCGTTTGTCAGAACAAGACCTGTCATATTCTGAAGCGGAATTATTTTCTGAAGAGTATTTTTGCCGAAAGTTTGTTCTCCTATAATAATTGCACCGATATCATCTCTGAGTGCTCCGGCTAAAATTTCGGCAGAACTTGCAGTTGAGTTGTTTGTTAATATTACAACCGGTTTCTTTGAAAAAGCAACTGTAGGTTTTGCATAGATTTTAAAAATATAACCCCCTCTTGATTTGAGGCTGACAATAATGTCATCGGATATCATTAAATCTGCCATGTTAATTGCATTTGTCAGTATTCCACCGTAATTATTTCTCAGGTCAATAATAATTCCTTTTGTTTTGTTTGTTTTGCCCAAAATGGATTTAAATTCATTGACACTAAAATTACCCATAAAGTTTTCAATTCTGATATAACCTATATTATCATCTGTTATAAGATGGAGCATATTTTTTATATCAAAGTTCTTTACCATTATGTCTTTTTCTATAATTTTACCGTCTCTTTTAATCTGAACTCTGACCATTTTTCCGCTTGCAGCACTAAAAATATTAGAAATATCAGATAAATTGATGTTCTTTACATCAACATCATTAACTTTAATAATTACATCTCCGGAAACCATTGAACTTTGGTCAGCAGGAGAGTTTAAAACGATATTATCTACAGCGACTCCTTGTGCTGATTTTTTTACATTTGCACCGATACCTGTTACATTTGCTTCCATAACGACTTTTTGTTTTTTATACATTTCTGTTCTTAAAAATGCCGAATAGGTATCATTAAGACTTGCTATCATTGTGTTAATGGCAACATCTGCATCTTCAAGTGTTTCTATTTCCTTTAAATATCTGTATCTCCACTTGTACCAGTCTTGACCATTCATTGAAGTATCTAAATATTCATTTTTTATTTTTCTCCAAGCATTGACATATAAACGTTTGGGGGCAATATTTTGTTTTTCGTTAATGTTTTTCAAAAATTGCTCGAGTTTATTTTCCTTTTGGGCAGGTTGAGGATCAATAAACAAATATAGGCCTGAAAGCAATATTGCTCCCAAAACGGTGTATATTAATACTCTTTTAATATTAATTTGTTCTTTCATTATTTGTCTCAACAGTTTTAATAGGATTTAACCTTGGTGAGCTTGTGAATGGATAAGCTTATAGTTGCTTGCTCTTTCATAGAGTTCACAGCTGTTTAATCCGAACTCACCATAGTTATTATATACAAAATCCATCATTTCAAATACAGATTCCGGTATGTTTTCTCTGTTAGCCTTAAACCAGTTATCCTCTATATCAAAAGCAATATCTTTTATTCCAGCTTCTTGTGTCATATTTAACCAGTTTTTTAATTGTGTCCAGCTGTCATTTACATATGGCATAAGAACGTATTTTGTTCTTATCATACTTCCCTTATTATGTTTTGCATATTCCCTGATGTTTTCCCAAACTTTGTCAAAACAAGGTACACATTTGATTTTTTCATAAATTTCTTTAGAACCTGAATCTACTGAAATAATTAGTGCAAGTTTGCCTTCCTCGAGACATTTTTCAATTGCTTTTGAGTATTTGATTCCGGAAGAATGTATTCTGAAACGTTTAATTCCGTAATCCGAAAGAAATTCCATTAATTCCTCAAATTCGGTTAAGATTGTCGGTTCACCGCCTCCAAAAGTAATAAGGGCATTTTTGCTTAATATCTTCTTTTCTGCCATGTCTTTAATTACCGGCAGAATATTATATGTTCTTAATGAATTGAAGAATTTTTTATCGCTGTTAGTATAGCAATAAATACAATTACAGTTGCAATATGTCCAATGTCCGATTAAAACTTCATCAATATAATTCCCCTGTTCCCATTCCTGATCTTTTAAATAATAGCAACCGTCACATTTTTCAGGAATTCCTCCGGGGCTTGATTCTCTGAGATTTTTTCTGTTAGCAAAAAAACTGTCCCAATCAATTAATTCTCCGTTATAATTGCTAATTTGTGTTATATTCCCTCCACCCGGATGGGAGCTGATACAGCAAATTTGTACAGAATTTGAATAAAAAGTTATACCATGCTCTAATTGAGGACAGCTTATATATTTCATTTTTAATCTCCGATAGCTTTTCCTATATTATATACCAAATAAATGCTTTCTTGACTACTTAATTTTATGATGTTACGCTATCTAAAGATTAAGGGTGATTTAGTATGAAATATTTAAGTTGTAAATATATGGAACATGGGATGGACTTTGAACACCGTAGGCTTGATACCTGCTGTTTTACAAGTCATAAAGGCGGTGGACATATTATTTACAAAAAACCATATAACGGTGAAGCAATTGACTGGGACGATTTTTTTGCATTCAAAAATAAATTCAGGGAAAATCATAGAAACGGTAATCTGACTCCTAATTGTGAAGGTTGTATTTTCCTTGAAGAAAAAGAATGGGACGAAGAAAACTATATTGACTATATTCAATTTAATTATTGGATTAACTGTAACAGTCGTTGTTCATACTGTTTTATTATGCAACACCCTGAAATATTTAATGATATGAGTGCTTATAACTCTGTTCCCATAATTAAAGAGATGCTTGAAAAGAAAATATTAAGGCCGGGTGGTGAAATTTCCTTTGGTGGCGGAGAACCGACAATTCACCCTGAATTTGATGAATTGATTGATTTATTAACCGATAATAATTTTCAAGCAATGAGAATTCATTCTTCAGGGATTAAATATTCTCCGGCAATAGCCAAGTCAATATCAAAGGGAGCTATGAATGTAGTTATATCAATCGATTCCGGCTCAAAAGAAATTTATGAAAAAATCAAACGCGTTCCATGCTATGAAAAAGTCCTTGATACTATGAAAAAATATGTCGAGGCTGATATTCAAAAAAAACACGCAGTTATTTCAAAATACATTATACTTCCTGATATAAATGATAATTATGATGAGATTGAAAATTGGATTCAGTCTGTTGTCAATGTCGGAGTTTCTGCTGTTGCAATAGATATTGAAGACATATGGTATACTGAAAGCCGTGAACATGTTTCACCATATTATCTTGATTTGGTTAATTATGTTTTGAAACGTGCAGATGAATTGGGACTCTATTTTGAACTCTATGACAGGGCAAAAGGTCTTAAACGATTTTATGAGAATTACAGAGGATAAATTTTGGATTTAAAAAATTCGCTTAAAGTTTTTCTTAATAAAAGAATTAATTCCCCTTATATAATTGTTTCATTGGGTGTTAATTGTTTTGCCAAAACTTTTTTGACTAAACACAGATTTAAAAAGAAAAAAGATGCGGGTGAGTTGACTCTTCCTTTTGACTATACTTTCTATACAGATGCAAAATATATTACAGAGTTCATAGAAAACGATTTTAGAGATTATTTTGAAGAAATATACTATGTGCAAGAAAGCAATTATTGGGGAAAAGCACGTAAAATCTTTTTCAGTCATGAAAAAGACTTTAATGAAAACGATAAAGATAAATTAATAAAAATGTATTCCAACAGAATAAAAAACTTCTTTTCTGCCCTTTGTTCAAATAAGCCTTTGTTATTCTTCCAAATTTTAACTGATAAAGAGAATGGCGAAGATATAGAAAGACTTTATAATGTATTAAAAACAAAGGTTAAAGCACCTTTCTGTCTTGCCGTTGTTGATTGTGACGGGATAATAGATAGGAAAATACCTGAAGGAATTGAGGTCTTTAAAGTCCAAAAACCTTCTGCCGATTATGATTTTTATTCTCCTCAATGCTATAAGTCCACAGAAGGCAAAGATTTTGAACATCAAATTTCTTGTTTTGTGTCTTATGTAATAAAGAACAAAATGCATCAAAAGGTAATAAGGTATTTTTAAAAATACTTTAAATAACCGCTTGCAACATTAAACCAAAAATTATACGATATTATTATGGCAAAGATTAGAAAACTCTCTATATTTGATGTGGTTAACGTCCGGAAATTAATTTCTTTTATTTGGAGTGGCGATGTTATTCACTATAAACGTATGTTTTTTTTGTCTGCACCTATGACTTTTGTTCAGAATTTTTTGCCTTTGTTTTTGAGAAGAGTGCCTGAAACGTACGTTGCAGAAGCGGATAAAGAACTAAGGGGGGTTATAACCCTTAAATCACAAAGTTCTAACTGCGCTAAATGGGAAATTACCCGACTGTTTTTACAAAAAAACTCGAATGATATAGGGAAACAACTTGTTGACTATATTGTTGCGCACTTTGGTGCAATCGGTGTTACTACATTTTTTGCAGCTGTTAATGATACTGAAACAGAATTGCTCGACCTTTTTGTTAAAGGTTCTGGGTTTAGAATGTGTTCCTGCAGTGCAATGCATAAGATGACAAACATTAATTTCTTTGATGTCAACTTTTCTAATCTCCGATTCAGACATATTAAAAATTCGGATTCGGAAAAATTAGCTGCCTTTTTTAATGAAAATATTTTCCCTACTTTTAAAAATTCCCTTAAAAAAGATAAATCGGAATTTAGAGAAGATATATTTAAGGGACTATCTCCGACAACCTTTAAATATTTGCTTGAAGATAAGGATAATATAGTTTCTTATTTTGAAATTTATTCTTGTGAAAGTTCAACCTATGTCATTGATATAATTGTTTCGCAGGGCTATACGGGACTATATCCCCAAATATTAAGCTTTGCCGTTTCAGAGGTTATGAAACGAAACAAGAATGTCTCTGTTTATATTAAAAACAGAAAATATTTGCTGTGCGGGTATGAAATAGAAGAATTTTTCAAACAGAATCACTTCGAAATGCTTGAAAATAAGGTCGTTTTGGTAAAAGATTTTTACGGAAGAATCAAAGAGGAAGAACAAAGCCCTGCCATTGTTTTTTCTGCTATAAAATCAAATAACGCATATTTTATTAAAAATGAGAAATAAGTTTATTTAAGATAGCGCATAGCGTTCTTTTCAACAACGTCACAATGTTTTAAAAGTGCTTCAATTGCTTTTCTATCTGTTGTGTCTTCAAATTGAGTAGGTGCTGATGACGGAACATATTTTCTTATTGGAGTTGAATTTGATAAAGGACTTGTTGCCGCAACTGTTGAATTTGCATCAGGATTGCTTGCAAGAAAATCATTGATAATGTTTGTTGTTGTTAGACCATTTTGTCTCTTGTATTCTTCTATCATTTCCAATGCATTGACGGGTTCTCTTTGAGGCTGTTCCTGAACATCTTTCTTGCCTTTATCACCCTTTTCTTTTGCAAGATATGTTTTAGGTGTACCGAATATCATGTGGCAGACTTTTGTAATCGGTTTTAAAAGTATGGGGGCTACAACCATCATTACAAGACCGAATCTCAAGGCACCGCCTGCTATACCTTTAAGTTTGGGAAGCCTCTTTAACGGTCCGCCTTTTACTGTATCAAGTCCCATTCCGAGGACTTTACCGATAGCTTTTAAAGGACGTTCCCAAAACTTGAGTTTTGGCGCACCCTTCATAGCCTCTTTCATTGCAGTTGTTAATGATCCTGGATTCTTTGTAACAGCTTCACCGAAAGCTCTTACTGCATCAGGTGAAACACCTTTCAGGAAAAGTCTTCTTTGAGCTTTCGCAATTTTGAGTGCCGTTCCTGATAAATTTGATGCATTAGCTTTTGTCAAAAATTCTCTGAATGCATTGATTCCTTCTTTTGTCATTCCTCTGTATTTATTACCGGCAGCCTTATAAACAAGGTCTTTGCTTGAGGTCATTAAAAGATATGAACCTAAGTCATTGACGACAACATGCATAAATGTACTGAATTTTTCACCTTTTGGAGCTTCGTGAGCTTCTTTGAAAGCTTGAGCAAAGCAGAAAGCCTGGAATACCGTTCCAAGAGGACCGCCTGCCATACCGTTTGTGAGTCCTTCAAGAGTTCTTAAACTCCCTTTAGCCATTCCTTTGCCTAAAGGAGTTTTTGCCATCATTGTTCTTATTTCTTTTATACCTGCTTCTTCAAACGTTTTCTTTGCTTGATTTGGAGCAATTGATATAAGTTTATTTCTTAATTCTGTAAGACTGATATGTCTTTTTAATAATTTACCCGTCGTAAAGCTTTCTTGTATTCCGTGAGCTTTACAATGTTCTGCCATTTTGTGAAGTCCTACGGCTAAATCATCTGAATAGTCTGCGATGTTAATGCCTTTCGCAGCAGATTTGACAGCTTCAGCCGCACCTTCCGGATTTAATATGCCCAAATTCCTGAGCATTTCGTGATTAAAGAAATCCTGAAGTTTGATAGCGGGATTATTTTCTGCAATTTCTCTCAATACACTGACGGCATCACTTGCAAGTTCTGACTGAGTTCCGATTGAACGAACCAGAGAAATTGAAGGTTTTGCAGCATAGCCTTTTGTAAAATATTTTGTAAGTCTGTTATTATTTAAGAAATTTGAAATTCTTGATGCTCTTTCAGGATTAAAAACCTTTCCAAGATGAAGTTTGTCAAATATTCTATCTCCGAAATTGCCTATTTTCCCTAATAATGATGTTGAATATTCACCGGAAATAGCTTTATTAATAGGCCTTACAATATTCATTAATGCCGGCCAAAAACATAAGGCTCCGAGCATAACTTTAGGATCAGACATACCACCGGAAGCTTTTACGGTTGGGTTTTCTGCAACATTTTCTTTTATCTGCTGTTTGTCGGGGAGATTTGGCAGGTTTATATTTGCTCCGTTTGACGGAACATATTTGTATTGCGGAATATATTGAACTGTATTCAGATTACGAATGTTTCCTGACATAATAATCCCTTGACTTACAATATATAAAAAACAATTCAATAAAAATAATTTACTTATTATAAAAAAATCTGTAATCTTTTTTAATCATGTAAAAAAAGGCGGTTTATTAACCGCCTTTTTTTTTATAAATTTTTTAATTATGACTTAGCAAAAATACCATAAGATTTATCAACGTTGTCTTTGACGACAGAATCAATTGATTCAAGTTCTTTTGTGATTGCAGTTTGTTCTGTTTCTAATAATTTTAATTCTGTTTCAAGTTCTTTGTCTTTTGCGTTGATTCTCTGCATTGCAGCTGTATATTTTGCATAAGCAGCGCTGTCATTTGAAGTATCGAAATTAACTTTCAATTCATCAATTGCTTGATAATAAGAATATCTTGTTGCTTGTTCTGCAGTTAATTGAGCAAATTCAATTGAACCTTCTGCAATTTTGTTGTTTATAAGTTTGTAGTTCTTGATATATGCAGAAGCATCTTGCAATCTGTAGTATGTATCGCCTACTTTAATATAGTCACCGTTGTCTAAGTTTAAAGAGTTTTCTGACGTGTTACCGTCTTCATCAGTGATTTCGTTTCCTTTAACTGAATATACCTGTGAAATCGGATTTCCGGTTTCATCTGTAGGTACTTCCCAGTTTTTGTATATTTCATTACCGTCTTCATCAGTTGTTTTATCTACTTTGACATAAACGATGTCTTTATTTGAACTGACTAAGTAGTAACCTGCATCTCTGAGGTTTGCATAAGTGATATTTTCATAAGTAAATCCTGATGAATCACTGGGATTGGCAATTTTAAGCTGAAGATTTTGGTCATCAGTTGCTCTTGCATATTCTAATGCGATTTGTGTTGTTTCATTGGTAAGTCTTTGCTGTTGTTCAGCAATTGCCATCATATCGTATTCTACATCACTCTGTCTGGCGGTCAGATATAATATTCTGCATTGAGATGCCGCTAAGCCCATAATTTAAACCTCTTTAACTTTATTACCACATCTATATAAAAACATTTTGTATATACTAATTACATAAGCATTATATATTGTTACAAAACGTTACATATATAGAGTATATAAATATTTATAATAACATTTCCATTAAAATAAATATTTATATTTCAGTTATCGGCAAACTTTAATAAAACTTTACTGCTTAGAGATAATTGTAATAAAACTTTACAAGGTAAATTACTGTTCTCGGCTTTTTATGTATGCGGAAATATCAACAACATTGTTGACTTCCATTGGTATATAGTTTACGCAGGAATTCCACAAGATGGTTTCTTCAATATCTGCCGTTTCATCTGCAACAATATTTTTGTTGCAAAAGCCTTTTACCATATTATCTGTACCATCAATTTTGGAAGTGAAATAAGCACAGGTTTGGCATATTTTCATTCTGAAACCGTTTTTAGAAAGAATATCAGCCATATCACGTAGTGCATCACACATTCTGACGCATTCTTTTTTGCTTTCACGTTTTTTGTTTCCGTATTTGAATACAACTTTTTTAAATCCGTTTTCGGAAACTAAATCTAATGTGCAGGGGTAGTTATTTTTTCCGTTAGTAACGGTAATATCAACCGTGAGTTTATCTATTTGTTCTTCTTCTTTTTCTTGTTCAACCTTAAATAATTTTTTGAAGAAAGAAAGTTCTTTTATTGCTTTGAACATTGTATAGAGAGGGAAAATCATAATCTCTCCAATGCCTCTGGTATTGATTTTTGCTTTAATGAAGGATATTCCCAAAGCAAAAATAAGCAAAATTGAAGGAATTACAATTAAAGCCTGAGGAATATGGAATACAAACATTCTGTCTAATATTAAAAGAGTTATTGTCAAAATAGCGAATAAAATAGGATTTGGTTTAAGGAGTGATAATAAAAATTCACTAAAACGAGGGTATTTGAATACTAATTTAGATTTTAAACAGTTCATAATCAGAGAATATTTGAAACCTGAGGAAGCTCGTTGAGGAACAAAGTCGTTTGAAGAAATATAAGTTTTGACTTCGTTATGAAAAACAGGTACAAAACCGCTTCCTGTCAGAAGGAAAGAATATTTAAGCTCTGAATTAGCATCTTTAAAGTCGATGCATTGAACTTCTTTAATGATTTCCTGTTTAACAGTGAGGTTTCTGGAATCAATTGGATTACAAAGTCCGAGTTTTGCTCTGCCTTTTCTGATTACGTTATTATTGTATTTATTAACTTTTTCATACATTGTTTGTTTGAATGTCGGATTTTCCAGGACAATGTTTGTTGAACCGACAACTATATCATCTGTTTGAAGTGCTTCGTTTATTGATTTGAGATAGGTTGGTGGAATAATTGATGTTGCATCAAGAAAAACATAAGCATCAACATTTTTGAAAGAAACAAGATTTTCAAGAAGCCATGAAATAGCTTTATCTTTTCCCATAGGTTTGTCGTCTTGAAGTCTCCATAGTTTTGCACCGCCGATGATTTCAAGCTTATTTGAACTGTCATCTGTGCATTTATCAAGAATCATATGTATTTGATAACTGCTTTTGGGGTAGTCTTGTTTGCTGAGTGCTTCAAGAAGTGGAACAACAGTTTTTTCGTTGTTGTGTGCGTATACTACAACAATCAGATTGTTTCTTCTGATAGGTGTATCATCCGAAATCTGCTTGCGTTTTTTGAGTGATGCAACTACTATTGCACAAAAATATACCGTATATAAAATAAAAAATATGTAAGCTATATCAAAAATAAATAGTAATAAATTGTCTAACATAAAAATGTATTCCTCATCTCATGATTTTTATATCATAAACAAAAACCGTTTTCTACTTAAAACCCAAATATGTTTAAGCAAAACTTAAAACTTTCATGAATAGCATGAGGGATGACAATTTTAAAAGAGGAATGAGATAAATCAAGATATTGTAAATTTTTATTAATTTTTATTAGAAAAGTATAAAAAAAAATCGATATTTGAATTATTATAGTTGTAACAAATCCCCAAATCTCCTCCCAAGATTATTAAGTATTAAAAGCTGCAAAGTAGGCAGCATTTTTTTTTGTCCAAAATTGTGCAAGCAGTGTTATTTTAAGGTTATTTCAGCTATTCTTGAATATTTTTTCTTGATAAAGTAAAATTACGGAGTAATATAATATTAATAAAGAATGTGCCCGTAGTTCAGCTGGATAGAATGTTTGGCTACGAACCAAAAGGTCGGGGGTTCGAATCCCTCCGGGCATGAGTTAAAAGCAGGCTTTGAATTCTCAAACCTGCTTTTTATTTCTTAATAACAGAATTGTTATTTCTTTTCTGCTTTAACAATTCTTTTATACATAAATTCATTATAAATCAGTTTTACATCATCATATTTTTGTGCGTGTTCCATAAATTTTTCAAATTCATAATCTTCCATAGCATCGGTGAACACTACATTATAGCCTTCATCATCAAGTCTTTGATAAATATGAGGAAGTACGCTTTCAGGATAGATATAAATAAAATAATCAAATTCATCTCTTATAAAATCAGCTTCCGCTTTAGTTGTTTTTCTGTCAGGAACAAGCAGGGCAATTTTTTTACCTTCCTGAGCATCTTCAAGACTTTCATAAGCTGCAATGTGGTTTATCCCTTCTTGAAGATATTCTGCTCTTGCAACTTCAGGTGTAAATCTTGAGGTCATAATGAGCATTATTATTGCTGCTGCTATATGAAGTCCCCATAATTTTGTTCTAAAAAATATATTTAAAAACATAGAATAAACAACGACGAATAACGGCAAAACGCACATAAAGTATTTTGTGAAAAATATTGGACGTTTGAGCGAAATAATTAAAGTTGCAAACAAAATAAATATTAATGCTGCGCTGCAGTAATTGAACAAAGTTTTATCTTCTTTTGGAATATATTCGAAGATTTTCGGTTTGATAAATGAGATAAGATAATAAACACTGAAAAAGATAACAAGGAACCAAAAGACTCTTGTATCTCCGAAGAAATACATAGCCGTTTCCTGCATCTGGTGAATTGTCAGTTTTGGAATCCAGCTGTTAAACTGAGTATTTTGCCAAGCAGATGTTACTATTGACCAAAATGCCGGTATAAAACAAAGTCCGACAAAGATATGTCCGAGAACAAAGCTTTTGATTTCTTTTATATTTCTCCATTTTCTGAAAAGATAATAAAAGAAATTGAAAACAACAAGTAAAATTAAATAATAGTGTGTATTAAAGGCCAAAATTGCCCATAAAATATAAATAATCAGGTTTTTCTTTGAGGAATTTTCGATAACTTTGAATAAATAAAGTCCGAGGAATGCAGTTATCAACATTGAAAGACTGTAACTTCTTAATTCCTGAGAAAGATATACTGCAAAAATGTTTATTGTGAGCAGAAAGGTTCCGGTATATGCAAACATTTTACTCTTTGATGCAAATTTAATAAATTCATATATTCCCCAAATGCTTAATACACTAAAGATTACAGGCATAAGTCTTAATGCTAATAAAGAAGTACCAAACATTCCCTTCCACATTTGAATGAGAATAATTATTGATGGAAGTGTTCCTTTATCTGATAGTGCACCTGTTCTTGTGAATATCATTCCTGCCATTTCATCATTCCAAAGAGGATAGAGGTCTATATCAATAAGCCTCAAAACAATGCCAAAGATTATAATTGCGGGGAATGCTAGCTTTTTTATAATTTCAGGAAATGTGATTTCTCCTTTTATTTTGCTAAAGCAATTAACAGCATAAGCACAAGCTAAAAAGAGCCAGAAGAATATGAAATATTGAGGATTATAGAATACAGATAGCAAAATAATCAGAATATTATGCCATATTCCTCTGTAATTGTAGGCTTCTGAATTTTTATCCTCACTGATTTCTTTTGGAATTTTGTAGACTTCATAGTCTTTGCATATATCTTCTTCATTGCAATATTCTTTTGTTTCGTGTTCAAAAGAGGTAATATCATTAAAATAATACTCTTTTGCGTTATTGAAAATAATAAGTTTTTTGAGATTATTTTGTTCACTTTCCGGAACGAAAAGCTCAAGGCTCATAATTTCAGGATTTTCAATAACCGCAATTGAATAAATATCATTTTGGGGGGCAAGAGTTTGCAGGGGAAATTTGTTGCTGTTAAATTCTGCTCTTTCGTTTTCGTTAAATAACAAAAATACATCTTTTGTATCTTTGGGCATTTCCAAATTAAATGTCAGAGTTGAATATGCTCCGCCATAGTAGTTAATGTAAAAATATGTATTGAATTTTTTAATTGTTAAAATAAATGAAATTAATGCAAGAATTATAAAAAAGAAAAATAAGCCTTTTTTCATTTGTCGTTCCTTTTCTATCGGTCTCTTGCTTCATCAGTCCAGTTTGAAGGATTTGAATTAGGATATATTTGTTTTCCTTTTGATAAATCAAACAAATAATTATATGAATCTGTTTCCTGAATATCAATTTCGGGTAGTACTTGATTTATGTTTTTTCTTTCAATAATTTCCAATGTAATTTTTGTTGTATCTTCGGGAACTTTGACTTTGAAGCTGGTTGCACTATCTGTTACAGTATTTTTATATGTCCTTAAAGGTTTATTATCAGATAAAATTCTATAATCTTTTTTGTCTAATTTAATGTTTTTTAAAGTTATCAAATATTCACCTCTATTTATACCTTCAGGTAATTCAATCTCAGTGATTTCGTTGAACATTAGCTCAACTTCTGGATTGTATTTGATTGAAACAGGTGTTCTTTCTAAAGTAATGAGGTCAATATCAATATATTTGTTTTCTTTTGCATTATCTGTTGTAAAAGAAATCCAATCAATCATATTCGGTAAATCAAATTCATAAATGATTTTACTGTCAGTGAATTTCATCTGTTTAGTATTTTGTATATTGTCATACATATTTGTGTCAAAAGTATAATTACCTTTTGTCAGATTATGACCATATATCGAGACTTTATAGTGTCCGATTGGATATTGGATAACTCTGCAGGGGAAAGCATAATCCTGAACAAGATATTTCTGTCCGTTTATATATTTTACCCTTGACATAAAACTGTTTCTGATTATTCTATATGAAAAAAGTTCTTTGTAGGAGGATAATCCGCATTCTTCCGGCAGTGATTTTGTAATATACAGATATGTTTCAAAGGTACAAAAAATCAGGCAGAAAATTATAAACCCATATGTAATTTTTTTAAGAACAGGTTTTTGAATGATATAAAAGAGTGCGCAGGCAAAAGTCAGCATTAATATTGGGTAAAAGTCTATTAACATTCTGCTTCCAAAACTGTCACCCTGAAACCAGCCTGTCCACCAGCACATAATGATATAAAGTTCTACGACGAAAAATACCACAGAACTGTAGAATATTTCTTTAAAATGATTTCTAAACCAAATAAATCCTATAAAGGCTATAATCAAAACAGGTGCATAGAAGAAAATACCTTTGGTTGGTCCGAATAACACTTCCCATACCTTAGGCGATGCCCAGAAAAACGACTCATTATAATATGTATTTATGAATAATTGTCCTGAGATTTTGTACATATAAGCCAGTTGCAGGGATACGGGAATAATAATACCAAGAATATTAAACTTTAACCTGTCAAATCTGAAAATGGTTTTCATTCTTTCAATGAAGGTTTGTTTATCAACGACTGTATAAAATATATAAATCAAAAGAATTAAAATATTAATTGCTTTTGTTAGGAATAAAAGCCCTGCTAATAATCCTATTAAGTAAGAATATAATTTTTCGTGGTTTTCCCATTTCTTTTCGTTCAAAATTAAATAAATAATGATTGCACTCAGTGAAAAACAGTATATATGCGATATGGTGCTGAAAGCAGATAGATAGATGAACAAATTTGTCGCAAATGTAAAGATAATAATTGTTATGAGGGCTATATTTTTTGTGAATTTTTCTTTAATAATGTCATACAGGCATTTTGAACCGATTGTCCAATAAACAAAAGCACAAAAACCCGCAGAAATTTGATAGGGCATGGAGTATCCGTCAGCTGATGCAATTTTTGTTATTGAAGTAAAAATATGTGTAATAAGGAAAAAGGGCATCTGCATTAGTGCTATTCCTATCGGATATTTATCAAACAACTGTCCGTTAGGGAGAATATTAAAAGATATAGATGTAAAATCGCACCATGGAATCGGGTCTCTTGTGAAATTCATGAAAATATCATTATAAATAAATACTGCAGGGAGATAAGCATAATAACCATGCCCATCTGAATATATAACTCTTGCCCAAGGTCTTAGCGGAGAATTCATTAAAATAAATTCTAAAACTATAACCAAAATTGCAGTTATACAAATAAAAATCCAAAATCCCTTGTCTGAGTTTAATGACTCTAAAATCTTTTTCATTATTACATGTCCTTAAAGACTATTTTATAAATAAAATGTTTAAGTTGCAAATATTTCTTTGAACTTTGTTTTGTTTGACATATAATTTTTTTATCAAGGAGAAATATTGTTTTTTTGTTTTGGGGAGAAATCTTCATATAACAATCAGACAGTTTGCTGCTTAAACGTCAAAGCAACGGGTTAGAGAAATGAATAAGAAAAACTTAATTATATATATATTGTCTTTTTTAATACCAATCATATTTGTATTGCTTGCAATTATTCCCTCTCATATATTTCCTTTCGGGAATAATTCATTTATATATTGGGATTTAGAGCTTGAATATGTCAATCATTTAGGATTCTTTAAATCCTTATTTACCTCTGATAATAATATTTTGTATAATATTTCCAGAATGGGCGGAGAACAGGGACTTGATTTTGCCGCATATTACCTTATGAGTCCTTTTAATTTTTTGGCATTTCTGTTCCCTAATAATTATCTTAATATTGCGCTTCAGTTTATTTTGATGTTTAAGATCGGCTGTTTTGGTTTAATGTTTTCAATTTTGCTGAACAAGAAATTCGGTGCGGATTATAAAAATATTATTTTTGCAATTGCATATGCACTTTGCTCTTTTAATCTTCTTTATATTTCAAATGTAGTAATCCTTGATGGTATTCTGTTCTTACCTTTGGTTATTTTAGGCATATATGATATGGTGGATAAAAACAAATATATGCTCTATATTGTTTCTTCAGTTTTAGTGTTCATATCCAATGCATATGCCGGTTATGTATGTTGCGGATTTGCCCTGACCTTCTTTATTTATCAAATGTGTTTGAAAAATTGGAAAAACTATAAAGAAAATTTCTCATATATATTAAATTATATTATTTCTACAATGCTAATTATAGGATTATGTGCAATAGTCATTATTCCTGTTAAAATGGCACTTGAAGGTGGAAGATATGATGTATTTGCTTCAATAGAAAATCTTTTTACAATTAGAACAGAGATAATTGATGCATTTTCAAAGATTTTTACAAGAAGTATTCAGCCGAACATGTTCTGGGCTGAAAAAATGCCTTATATTTATATCGGAATACTTCCTCTCTTGACTTTCTTGCTGTATTTCTTTAATAAAGCTTTCAGCAGAAAAGAGAGAATCGTTTCGTTTGCATATTTTGCATTTCTGTTTTTAGGCTTTGTGTTTAATCTTTTCTTCGTAATTTGGAATATGGGGATGAGTGAACCTAACGGTACAATTTTCCGATTTGGGTTTGTATTCTCTTTCTTTACGATTCTTCTTGCATATCAGTGTTTTATGAAATTGTCAGAGATTGATTATAAGGCATTGTTAGGTGCAGTTGGAGTCTATTCCCTTCTCTTTATTATGGTATTCAGAAGACATTATGTTTATAATGACATACGTTTTATGATTTGGGACTTCCTGCTTATACTCCTTGTTGCAGGCATGATATATCTTTGGAATAAAAACAAGCTCAAGCCGATTGTAGCTCTTTCGGTAATTTTGGTTTTTCATTTTACTGATGTTTTGATAAATACCGAATATACATTCTCATCTCAGAGAAATTGTTGTATTGCACCTGAAATTGATATATTTATCAATAACTCAAAGGATATCAAAGGTGCACTTAATTATATCAAGCAACAGGATAAGTCTTTTTATCGTATAGAATCAGAGCATTCTTTTGTCAGAAAAAGTTATGACCTTAACGTATATAACAACATGCCTGTTTTATATAATTATGATGCTCTTTCTCAGTATTCAACCTGTGGTAAGGTTAAAACAAAAAGTTTCTTATCACGAATTGGTATGCTTTCGGATAATCTAAATGCTTTTGTTGCATATAAAGATACGATTCAAACATATCCGATGTTTCTAATGGGGGTTAAATATCTGATTTCTTCAAATCCTGCCCTTCATAAACCATATCAGATTTTGAAAACCTTTAAATCAGTTGACGGAAGTGAAAATATTTATGTTTATAAAAACCCCTATGCCCTTCCTTTGGGCTTTTTAGGAAGTAAAGATTCCTTATCGTTCAATGATGATAAATTGAATATGCTTGATTATCAAAACACCATGATTAAAAAGTTATCAGGTGTTGATTATGGTGATATTTATTCTTATACGGATATTAGCTCTCTTCTTGTTCCTGAACTTAAAAACTTCCTTGTTGAAGAGTTAACATTTGAATATAACCTTAAAACACTACCCAATAAAAATATGTATTACGTTCTCAGAAGTGAAGAAAATCAAAATTCATACTTCCATCAATTCTTTACTGATGATGAATTGTATTTTGGATATACTGATTTAACAAACACAAATCCTATGTATATTGGCAATTATCCTGACGGGAGAGAAATTAAGACAAGTTTTGTAAGATATACTTTTGCAAATGACTTCATAAGAAATTATAAATTATCTGATTTGCACTTATATGTCGTTAGTGAGAACTTAGATATACTTCAAAAATATTATGATAAGCTTGCTTCCGGAAATTGCAATCTTGAAAAAATATCAAGTTCACATTTTAAAGGGCATTTTAATTCAACTCAAAAAGATAATTTAATGATTTTCACTATTCCATACAGTAGCAGTTGGACAATTAAAATAGATGATAAAAAGGTTGATGCGGTTGAAGCGGTAAATCAATTTTTGGCAGTTAATGTTCCACAAGGTGAACACAACATTGAAATTAGTTATATGCCTAAAGGTTTGATTTTTGGTCTTTTGATTTCTTTATTCTCCTTGGCTTGTTTATTGATGAGGAAATTTAACCTGTTTTCAAAAATCAAACTTTCCAAAAAAGTCCAGATATATTCTCTTTCCGTATTAATTCCGCTTTGTATTTTGGGTGTTATATTTGCACTGTTACATATTGCTCCTTTCGGCAATAATTCTTTTATCTTGTATGACGGCGAATCCGAAACCTTGAATTATATGATGTATCTTAAGAAAATTATTGCTTCTGGCGGTAACTTCTTATATTCGTTTGAAAAATCAGGCGGCAGCGGAATTATTGATTTTGCAACATATTACGGTTTATTTTCTCCTTTGAATTTTATACTGTTTTTATTCCCGGATAATATGATTGCAATTGCATATCAGGCTTTGTTTGTTCTGAAAATGCTTGCTGCAGGATTTATGTTTAATTATTTACTAAATAAAATATATCCTCTTTCTTATAAATCCTTGATATTCTCAACCGCTTATGCAATTGGCGGATACAGTATGATGAATTTACCAAACATTTTATTCTATGATGCTATTGTTATTTTACCGCTTTCAGTATGGGGAATAATGAAAATATTGGAAGAAAGAAAAGCCGGAATATTTATTCTTGCATTTTTCATTTCATTCATCGTTAATCCGTACACTTGCTATATCTCAACCATATTTTTATGTTTGTTCTTTATTTATGAGTTATATGTTAAATTTGATTTTAAAGAACAGCTTAGTGAGATTAAAGATAGAACAATATGTTTTGTTAAATCATTATTTTTATCGTTTGGGTTAGTGGCAGTATTTGCTTTGCCGGTTATATATACGCTTTTTGAAAGCAGATATGCCGAACTTATTTATTATACAAAGGAATTCTATTTTAATCCTATGCTATGGATATCCCAAATGTTTACAGGAATGATAGACATAAACACTTATGCATATAATGTTCCTTTTATGTTTTTGGGAATTTTGATTTTATATTGTATTATTCTATATTTTTATAATGATAAGATTTCGGATAAAAAGAAAATAGCAAGTTTTGTATTCTTGCTGATAATGTATTTGAGTTTTGCATTCCTTCCTTTACATACTATATGGAATGCTATGATTTCTTCTCCTTATGGATTTATTTATAGATACAGTTACGTATTTACGTTCTTTGTTCTGTTTATATCTTATGAAACATTTATTAATTATGAAGGAATTAAAAAATCAAGAGTAATAATTCCTTTGCAGATACTTCTGTTCTTTGTTTTTGTCTTATATATGTGTTTGTATCAAAACATAAGAATTGTTCCTTTAAAATTTGATGTATATTTGATAATTGCATATTTCATTCTTATGCTTGTTGCTCTTAACTATAAGAAATCGGCAGTATATGTGATGATTATAATCGGAGTACTTCAGTTTAGTGATTTAGGGTTAAATGCATATTATAATTTTGATATTACAAGAACAAGAACCCAGATAGATACTCATAAATTTGAAAAATATATAAACAAATATAATGAAGTATTTGGTTGGCTCAGAAATTATGATAAGTCTTTCTACAGAACGGAATCAAATGATACATATTTTTCTTATGTTGATGGTTGGGCTGCAAAACATAATAATATGTCATTACTTTTCGGATATAACGGAATTTCTCACTATGGAAACTTTGGAAAGCTATTCTATCAAGCATTTATGAGACAATTTGGAGCAGAAACAAGTAACAAAAGTGCATTCCAATTGTTTTATTCTGAGGATATGCCTATGTTATCTGATGCTTTTTGGGGAATTAAGTATATAGTTACAAATAAAAAGCTTGATAAGAACTATCCTTTAATAAAAACATTCGTTAATGCAGGGGAAAAAGATATTTATGTTTATAAGAATCCTTATGCACTTCCTCTTGTCTTTTGCGTTAATTCAGATGTTCAAAAGACAAATTGGAGGAAAGATATTTCTTCTGCAAATTTCTATAATTTCTTGGTTTCGCATACTAAACCTGTCGATTCGGAATTCAGGGAAAAAGTTTATAATGCTCAGGATTATTTAGAGGAAAATAAGTCTTTTATACAAATGACTCTCTTTAAATTTATGTTTCCATTTGATACTTATAATGGTGAGTTTATGACATTAGAAATGTCTGACAAGAAACCGCTTGATATTTATTCAATATCTCTTGGAAATAAACAACTTTGGGCTGAAACTTCAAGTGAAATGTATTTTGATATGGTTAAGATGCCTCAAAATACAAAGAATGATTATATTTCATTAATATATTATAAGTATGTTTCGCCAGCTTCTATGAAAATTCATTTTATGGAAGAAAACGAAAACTTGGTTCATCAATATTATAACTCTGTTATGAAAAATCAGGTTAATGTCACGAAAGTATCATCTTCACATCTGAAAATAGATGCAGATACAAAAGAAAATGAACAATATCTTCTTATTACCCTTCCTTATGAAACAGATTGGCATATTAAGGTAGATGGTAAACGTGTTAAACAAATTAAAGTGTTTGATGCAATTATGGCAGTTCCTGTATTCAAAGCAGGTAAACATAAAATTGATATGAGATATGTTCCTAACGGAATAGGATGGGGATTATTGATATCAATCGCTTCACTGTTTGCGTTGATTTATCTCTTATATAGGAAAAAATTGTAAATGAGTTTGTAGGATTGTTTTTAGGATAATCGGTCAGGTATGAAAAAGTATTTAAACGAAATTTTAATATTTATATTTTTGGTTTTAGCAGCATTGTTGATTTTTGTTCACGAAAAAGTATCAAAAGATGAATCGGGAATGAAATTCTTCAATTATTCACAGGAGTTGATGTTTCAAAATACTGAGAAGTTTGTTAATGCATCGGATAAAGGAGGTTCAATATATCTTCGTCCGGGCTTAAGTTCATTTTCTCCATATACAGCTCTTCAAAAAGGGTATTATATCGTTAAAATACTCGGAGAAAATCTTGATGTTTTGACGGTTCGTTCCTACTATAACAGCGGTTATAATCCTCTTGAAAAGCTGTCACAATCCGTTGAAAGCAGTGAGATAGATTTCATCATAAAAGCAGACCAATATATCGACAATTATGAAGTTTTTATAGAAAATACTTCTGATAAAACGGTTCGTATTGATAATATTTTTGTTCTTCCTATTGATATAAAGGAAATTGAATATACAGAAGTTTTGCCTGAAAACACTGATAAGATATTCCTTTATAATATGGAAAATATTGTTCTTGACTGGGATTTTGAGAATTATATTCTTAAAAACGATATCAGTTTGAAAGAAATAAATCAAAATGAAATTTTGAATAAAATCAATAATCTTCAAGCAGGAAGCATTATTATAATGCCGAAAACCAGTTTTATTTCAGGATATGTTAACAACCAATATCATTATTATCAACTTGATGATGACAAAGTTGTTATTTCTCCTGAACCTGTTAAAATGTCCGAAAGATTAATTAAATTAAATACTGAAGACATAAATACCTTGGAATATGACTATCAATTTAATGGTCAGAACTTAAAATCAGGCTATGATGACGCAGGAATCAGGTATCTTGAAAAAGACGGTGTATCTTTTGGTCCGGATATAGACATTAATGCAGGCATGTATATTGTTGAATTTGAAGGTGATAATTTGGATTCAGCAAATTGCAAGGTTACTGTCGATTCAGGTAATAAGATAATTGCTCCTCTTGCACAGTCTAAAGATAATAATACGGTTAAATATCTTGTATATTTCACAAATAATGTAAAACATCTTGAAACAATCGTTGAAAATAAGCACAATGTTGAAATTGTAATTAATAAAATAACAATTAACAGATATTTCCCGAATGAAATTAATTCTTCAATTGAACTGCCTGAAAATATAGATAAAGTAGTAATAAATTCAGATAGCGGGCTTGATTTTTCAGATCATTTAATTGGTTATATATTCCAACATAATCTTAAGATAAATAATATTACAGATAAAAATTTCTTTGTTAAATTCTTTAAGAAATTTGATAAGAATGCACTTTTTGTTCTTTCAAAACTTGCTTCCGATGATAGAATATATAGTTCTCTTAACCAGTATTATTATGCGAATAATAATATTCTTGCTCTTCATCAGGTTTTGAATCCTAATTTGAGATATGTTAAGAAAGAAAATTTAAAAAATGCAAATAAAAAACTGACAAAACAAACGAATGAATCATCGGATTTGGGTGTTGTATATTCCTATAAATTTAATTCAAATTTGAATTTGAAAAACGGAAAAGATGAAGATGGAAAGAGATATATATATCCTTCCGGACAATCTTTTGGTCCTTGTATAAATATTAAGAAAGGCAATTATTTAATATCCGTTGAAGGTGAAAATTTAGACAATGCAAAATTCAAAGTCATGGCAGAAAGAGCTTTTGTTGAAATTCCGATAGTATATTCTAGGGTTGATGAGAATAAGGCATATTTGTTTATTTCTGTAAATCAAGATGAAACTTATTTTGAGGTTAATATAGAAAATTCATCAAATTCAGATATTATATTAAAGTCTTTAGATATAAGGGATATAAAATACTATAATAATCGCCATATAGAGGGTATTAACAAAGTTATTTCTCTTGATGACAGAGTTGAAATATCGAGGGAAACAGCAAAACTTATAGTTGATAATAATTTGTTATATTCTTTTGCAAAAAATGTCAAAGCAGAAAATTTGTCATCATCACTGTTTTTAACTGATCCTGATAATATTCTTCAGTATTCTAAATATCAACCTTATTTTTATCAGCTGGATTATAACCTTTTGTTCTGCACTAATAAGCTAAAAAATTTAAAACCAATGTCGGAAGTTGTTGTATATAGGTTTGATAATTCTGAGGTTTTCGGTTTAACAAACGGAAGAATAGAAGACGGTGTTAAATATATTTATAAAGACGGAAAATCTTTCGGACCGAATATAACTCTTGAAAAAGGTTTGTATCGTATTGATCTGTCGGGTGATAATTTGAATAATGCAAATTATTCTTTAATGTCAAGGAGCGGTAAAAATCAAATAGGGATATTGTCTCAAGATAGTTCCGAACATAGTGCATCTTTGTTCTTTGTGCTTGAATCAACCGCAAATGAATTTGAACTTGTAATTGAAAATAACTCAGACGATGATGTTGTTGTTTCGGATATTACATTACATCATATATTACAATATGAGAACAAAAACAGAACAACGGTTTATATTAAAAGAAACGATGTAAATCAATACTATTTCACAAAAGAAGAAACAGATGAATTTGTTAACGAAAAAGCTAATATAAAATTTAATAACCTAAATGAAATACCTGCTTTTATGCGTAAATTCTACTTAAATTCTCAGCCTGAAAATGTTGAATTTATTGTTCCTGTTAGTGATTATTCATTTTATGAGAAAAATAAAATTAAAAAATATGTTTATAATGATAAATATATTCTGCTTACAAACGGGGAAAGAAATGACTTTTGGGAATATGTTCCTAAATCGAATAAAAAATACCTGTTTGAAAATAACAAATTCCTTAATAATGGTTTAGATATTAAAGGAGTTAGACATATTAAACCTTCTGGACAGTCATTTGGACCCGATATTACAATGCAGAAGGGCTTGTATAAATCAGTAATAACAGGTGAAAATCTTGATAAAGCCGAATTTTCAGTCAAATCAAATAATGGTAAAAAGAGTCTCAGCATATTATCACAGTCTGTTGAGAGTGACAGAGTTGAAATATATTTTCTTTTAGAACAAAAAGAAAAACATTATGAGTTAATCATTGAAAATAAATCACAAGATGAAGAAGTCATTTTGACTAATATTGTTACCAAACCTGTCAAGACTGATGGTGAACATGTTGTAAAGATACAGGCAGATGACGGAAACAATTATTATTTTACAAATGAGGAAATAGAGAAATTTGTTTCTGAAAATGCGGAATTTAAATTTGTTAATCTTAAGTCAATACCAAAGTATTTAATGAAATTTTATATTAGTTCTCAGGCAGAAAATGTCAGTTTTGTTATTCCTATGAGTGATTGTTCAAATTTCATTAAATTTGATGTTAATTTCTTTAGATTAAGTGACAAATATCTTTTAATGCAAGAAGATAGCAATTCTGATTATCCTCAATTCAAAATTGAGAAGAATAAGAAATATTTATTCGAAAATAATAAATTTTTGAATAAAGGTGAAGACATTGAGGGAGTCAGATATATAAAGCCATCTGGACAGTCATTTGGACCTGATATTACAATGCAGAAGGGCTTGTATAAATCGGTAATAACAGGTGAAAACCTTGATAAAGCCGAATTTTCAGTCAAATCAAATAATGGTAAAAAGAGTCTCAGCATATTATCACAGTCTGTTGAGAGTGACAGAGCCGAAATATATTTTCTTTTAGAGCAAAAAGAAAAACATTATGAGTTAATCATTGAAAATAAATCACAAGA
>JAEEGL011060057.1_pt1 | contig 25319 bp, 19 predicted proteins | sample 9134231 | NCBI WGS metagenome assembly JAEEGL01 (sample SAMN16246548, study PRJNA631951) | gut metagenome | biome: gut microbiome; feature: rumen; material: fiber-attached | host: Bos | place: Iran: Karaj | collected 2018-10
GGTGGAACAAAAACATTGATGAAATCAATGAACTGATAACGCTACTGACGTGCAGTAATATCGAAAAAGTTAAAACAGAAATAAAGGCAATATTGGAATCTAATTAACAGGGTATTGTTTTTAACGATTATGTTTTTTTGTTTTAACTTTGACTGTTCTTACATCCATCATTCATTCCTTATCTTCGTCCCATGTCCAATTGGAAGTCTTTTTTTTATCGCTTGGCCTTGCCCGTTTTCTTGAAGTTTTTTGCTCGTAAAGTGCTTTGAAATCCGGCTGAACTTCAGGTATCAGGATATCCAGATTACTCAGCATATTAAGTCCGGAAAGAATCTTGATATAGTTTGATATCTTTGAATCTTCGCCGTTTTCAATACGGGTTTCCGTGCTCGGAGAAATACCGCACTTTTCAGCTAATTCCACTTGTGTGATATTCAACGAGATACGGTTTTGCTTGATTCGTTGTCCCAACTCACCTAAAATAATATTCACGTTTTCGTTTGAATTGATCTTCATCGGAACACCCCCCACTTGTTAATTTGTCATATTTGCATTATTATACTGCCACAAAAGCTCTAATTTGTCAAGTATGATAAATTAAAATTCTGTAAATCATATAAGCGGAACCAGGGTTCGCTCCACTCTGGATATGGTATGCAGTTTGTATTATCAAAACTCCTCCTTTGCGATCTCATCGTACCGCAAGGGAGGATTTCTGTAAATTATGCGATTTTCAGCTCTCGTCCATCGTTAGCTCTGCGAGCTGGCGGAGAAACTGAATATTGGAAGTCTGCTTCTTTACCACACAGAGGACAAGAATCTGAATAAGCGGAAAAAGCTTTATTCCGAAGAGGGCTATCGGTATTATCACGGAAGCCTTTATATTCTAGAAGATATGGAAACATTGGATCTGTAAATGCCGGTTTGTCGCGCTGAGAGCGTGTATCATTTTGGCGCTCTTTCACATAAAAGAAACCTCTTTTGTCTATCGTGGCAAGAGATGTTTTTATTGTTTATAAGGAGTTGAATATGATATAATTGTCTCACAAATCGGTAGTTTTTGAGGAGTTCATTATGCATCTTGGTCAAAAAATCATAGTGCTCGGATGTCCGGGAGGCGGAAAAAGTGTATTTTCCAAGAGACTTCACGACGTTTCAGGGTTGCCTTTGATCCACATGGATAATCTTTGGTGGAAGCCAGACAGGTCGCATATCTCAAGAGAAGAATTTGATCGAAAACTTGAAGAAATACTGCAAGGAGACAAGTGGATTCTTGACGGTGATTACAGCAGGACCTATGAGGTCAGATTTCAGGCATGCGACACCGTGTTTTTCCTAGATTATGGTTTTGAGGAATGCCTGAGTGGTATAAAAGAGCGTGTAGGAAAGGAACGTAGAGACATTCCTTGGATAGAACATGAACTTGATCCGGAACTGGTGAAGCAGGTCGAAAAATATAGTATTTTGAATCGTCCTGTCGTTTTATCTTTAATTGAAAAGTATTCCGGTAAAAACAACTTCATTTTTCAATCACGGGATGAAGCAGATGCGTGGATAAGCAGTCTGAAATAAATATCTGTTCGTCTTGCACTCCAATGTCTTACTTTTTGGAGTTCTTTCCATGCTTTAGAGCCGCCTTAAACTCACAGTACTTATCCGAGTTCTATCAATCATGCAAAAAGTTTTGATTTGTAGTTGTTTCAGCAAGCAACTGTGACTTTTTGTATTGACATTCCTTTTCAAATATAGTATTAATTTATTAATTGATATTTAACAATGGGGCAAAAATGAAAGAGTCAAAAATCAAAATGGTGTTCAAAAACGCCAATTCGAAATTTTTCCTGATAATCAGCATTGTTATGATTATTTCAATAGGGATAGTTGGCGTTTTGCTGACCGCTCACTCTGTATCCAACTTGAAGAAAGAAATTTGGAGCAACATGGAGTCCGTAGCAACTACTGCCGCAACATTAATTGATGGAGATGAACTTGAACTTATAACAGAAGAAGATGTTCCTGTACTTGACAGTGAAACCGGAGCGAGATTATCCGATGGTTCAGAAAGATTCAAGAGGATTGAACATATTCTTCTAAGTGTCAAACAATCTCAAAAAGACATGTATATTCCTTACATTTACATTACAAGACTTGAAAATGGACATCAAGTATTTGTCATAGACACAGATATCGTTTCTCCGGGTGAATACGGAGAAGAGGTAGTATACACTCCATCTCAACCGATTGCGTGGGCAGGCACCCCTATGGTAGATGATGATCCATATTCTGATGAATGGGGTTCATATTACACCGCATGGAGCCCGATAATAGACTCAGATGGCCATGTAGTAGGCCTTGTCGGTGTAGATTTCGAAGCATCTCAAATAGCTGATCAGTTGAACTTTTCGATGATTTTGATTATAGCAACAACCATTTTTCTGCTTGTGTTATGCATAACATTTGTTGTTCTTTATTCACGCAAGGTAAAAAAGGACACAAATAGACTTCGTGGCGAAATTAATGATTTGTCAGACAATCTCAAAACAATGTTTGATGAAATCGAAGGTATAGAGCAAACAGATATTCACACTGAACCAAATAACAATTCTGATGGTCAGGATTTTATGAAATACATTCATAATAAGACCATTGATATGACTCAACGTTTGCGCAAGCACACAGAATATATGGAGCACCAGGCGAACATTGATTTCCTGACAAAAACAGGTAATACAAGAGCTTATTCTGCTGAAAAGAGTGCTATTCTAGATAGTATTGCAAAAGGAAACGCAGATTTTGCAGTTGGCGTATTTGACATAAATGGTCTGAAAATAATCAACGACAATTTGGGGCACGAATGCGGTGATGAAATTATCGTTGCGGCTGCAGAAGCAATTAAAAAAGTATTCCCTGCCAATTCCGTATTTCGTATTGGAGGAGATGAGTTTGCAGTTATAGTTCGCAATACTACGGCAAAAAGCATGGATTTACAGTTCGGCTTAATCGATGTCGAAATTGAACAAGCGAACAAATCATTAGATAATTCTTTGACTCTCGCATTGGCAAAGGGTTATACAATATTTGACAAAAACACAGATAAAACTTTCAAAGATGTATTTGCTCGTGCTGACAAGAACATGTATATTGACAAAAAACAGTATCATGTCCTGCATGACACTGAAGAGTGTGAACAATAATTTGAACAACAAAGGAGCTGTCAATTTCTCCGAAGATGGAGATTTAAACAGCTCCTTGTATTATCTGCTATTTTAAAAGATTACTGCAATTAAGCGAGCATCTTCTTTGCGCTTGCAAGATATATCAAGTATATTACGTATGACACCAAAGAAACTACTGATGCGACAGTTTCAAAAACACCAGATAAAACAACAGCGCTAGTTGCTCTGAAAATGACGGCACAGATGTTTCCAACAATTGCCAAAACATATGAAGCAGTGATTAACTTAATTATTGTATTGCCTCTTTTTACCATGTCAGGATTGTTGAGCTTTTCAGCAAGAGACATAATACCTAAAATAACAAATATTGTACTTGCAAAATTGAAAACATTAGCAATGGTTTCAAGAATGTTATTTAACGTTGGATTTGATGTTGCAAAAATAGAAGCAACCACTGAAATGATTATACTTACAAGCATAGCAAAAAATGCTATTCTGAAGCGATCATCATCTTGCTTTGCATTAATTAGACCTACCAGGTTGATTACAAAAGCAACTACAAACACAACACCGGAAGCCAATGCCAATACACCACCCGTTGCAATCGAGCCAACTCCTATAGCTTCACTTTGTGCTGCGGAACCGGCAATTGCACCAACGATTACTATAATTCCAGCAACAATGGCAACGGCTGCACCGATAACCGCAAGAATTTCAGCTATGAATATTCTACCCACACCTTTTTTTGCATTTGGAAACATTTAGTTTTCCTCCTCATAAAAATAAATGACCATTTATATGGTATGGTGTCATTATGCCACTTTTTAGTTAAAAGGTCAACACTTCAAACCGAAATTGAAGAAACATGAAAAAAAATGTGTAAAATTCAAAATCATATAAGGAAAAAATACAACTATGATTGATTATTCAAAAAGACCCAAATATCATTATAAGCCTGAAAAAGGATGGATAAATGACCCCAACGGCCTTGTCTGGTTTAATGGTTGGTATCATGTATTTTATCAGCACGCACCGGATTTTGAAATACCAAGAAAGCAGCCAATGCACTGGGGTCACGCCAGAACAAAGAATTTTATTGATTGGGAAGAATTACCAATTGCACTCAAGCCTGACAAACCCTATGATCATGAAGGTTGCTGGTCAGGAACAGCTATTGTCAAAGACAACAAATTGTATTTATTTTATGCTTCAATAAGCAATGATTCCACTGTTTCAGTCGCATTTTCCGAAGACGGGATCAATTTTGAAAAATATAAAGGTAATCCGGTTATAGCACATTATCCAAAAGAAGGCGGTCCTGATTTCAGGGATCCGGCTGTTTGCAAGATTAATGATTCATATTATTGCGTTATGGCAACAGGAAACCCGGATGAAAAAGCAGGAAGACTTCTTCTGTATAAGAGTAAAGATTTGTTGAATTGGGATTATTCAGGTGTAATGAATGAGTGGAAAAACTGCATGTACACCGAATGCCCTTCATTTATCCAAGTAGATAAAGAACAATGTCTGCTTTCAACATCAGTTTGCCCTCTTGAAAGCGACCACTATTTTTCGCTTATGCTTGGTGATTTTATCAACGAAAAGTTTATCATAAATCAGTCTTTTAATCCTGACAAAGGGCCGGATCAATATGCAGGACAAATATTCCGAGATAATCTCGGCAGGAACATTCTTATTACCTGGATACCCGGATGGAGTTACAGAGGATATGCCGAAAAAGATGTCGGGTGCATGTCTGTTCCAAGAGAAATCAAGTATTCAAATGGGGTAGTTACTGCCTACCCTGTAAAAGAAATTCAACACTTGTTAAAAAATGAAGACCACTTCTTAAAAAGAACAAAGACTGGTTTTGTAATAGAAAGAGAAAACAGAGAGCCTTGTATTTATGTAGGCGACATTACTGATTTAAAGATTCTGCGTGACGAATACATAATGGAAGTATTTGTCAACGGAGGCAAAGAAGTATACTCTGTTCTGCTTTAAATTTAAATCCGAACACTCTCGTAATTAGTGTTCGGATTTTTGCTTTTCTATAATTGATTCTGTGTTTCAGTATATGGAAGCAATGATATCTCTAAATTTCCATTTTTGGTTCTGAGTTCATCTATGAAGTCTTTTTCCTCTTTTGGATCCTTGAGTTGAACTTTGTATGACAATCTAAACATACTTCCCATACCGGTTGTCTTTACGCCCATGTTTTCTTTTTTCTTCAGGTAGTGATCAAATATTTCATCAAATGTTCCGTTGTATTCCAAAGACTCAGGAATTGTTATTTTTAAAATCTGGTCTTCAGCCATGCTCTTATGCTCGAACAGATGAACGAAGCTTAGCAGCATGAATAAAACTGAAAGTGCAATCAGAATTACAATTCCATAACCTATGTAACCCATACCAAATGCAATACCTGAACCCATAGCTACGAGTATAGCAGCGATTTCATCAGCACTTCCCTGGGCAGAACGAAAACGAATCAAACTGAACGCTCCGCCAATTGCCACGCCTGCGCCTATGTTTCCATTAACAAATGTAATTACCGCAGCGACAACAAACGGGATTAATGCTGTAACTATAAAAAATCTTTTTGTTGAGCGGATTCTGAAACTCATGATCCATGCATATATAAAACCTGTAACAAGCGACACGCCCGCCATTATGAAAAATTGAGCCGGTGTCACTGTTGATGAATAAATTGATTCGAACATAATTCTCTCTCTTTCCGTCTTTTCAAGCTCTGGCTATCTGCCTGCTATAGGCCTCACCGTACTTGGAAAAACTGCTTTGATATATTCTGCCTTTTGATAACACTTCAGCTAACCAAATAGGCAATGAATCCTGAACCTTTATCTCGAGAATTGTATAGCCCTCATTTAATAGAGATGTACCTTCCATGGATTTTGTCAAAGATAAGTCATCTACTCGATACCTTGGATTTTCATCAATTGTCAGCCTTAAATCGCCATCAGGTTCATAGAATGATTTGCGATCATATATGATCATACATGAAGGAACTAACTTTTTATAATAATCCCTGAATGTTGTGATTTCTTTGTTAATTTGACCTGATGAACTGATTTCAGAATTCCCTGAGAAGAACTTATCTGCATCGGAGATTGTTGTCTGAACTCTTCGTTTATATACAATTCCGTCAGCTTTTCTTTTCAGTTCAAGATAAACGGGTGATTTATCAGTAGCAATTCCATATGAGCGAAGTCTTATTTTTTCTTTAAATTCCGGTTTTTCAATGCTTGTGCGTATAAGTTGATATGTCGGAGTGTCGTAGTAGATAGACGCAATTGTTGTGTTGCTGTATTGATCCTCTTTCATATGTCCCTTTAAGCAATTGCAAAGGTAATCTGTTTGTTCAGAATTCAGAATATATTTCAATTCATATCTTTTCATAACTGTGATTGCCATTTAAATCCCCCCTGTTTTTCAATTCAAGAAACTGTCACATCGCTGTAGCAAGTTGTCTTGCTGTAAGAATAAGAATTTGTGAATGTATATGTAGTTCCGTTAATTGTTACTGTGTGATTTCCCTGAGAATGCAAAGACATTGATACTGTTTTGACATTTCCGCTTGTACTTACTCTGCCATATCCAAGAATAATCAGCGTTCCACTTGATATTGTTACGCTTCCGTCTGCATCTATCGCAGCAGCATTCTGACTATATGGTCCTCTTGCTATAACAACTCCACCGGTCTGCTTATATACTCCATTGCTGTCAATTCCATCTGTGTCACCATTTGGCGATACAGTAACATCCAAATATCCGCCTGTAATATTTATTTGCGGTGTAGTATTTCCTTTACATGCATTGACTCCGTCATCATTTGCGGAAACATATGTGTTACCTCCGGAAACATTAATGATATTTGCTTCGAGTCCTTCATATGCACTGTCTATGTTTATTGTTCCGCCTGATATATTCAATATGTAATCTGCATGTATTGCGTCCGCACCGGAAACAGTCTGCTGTCCACCCCAGCCTCCCGGACCCATACGGCCGCCCGGAGTCTTGTTTGCAGGGGCATAAACACTCATATTAACTGTTCCGCCTGAAATATTGATTGTACCTTTTCCTTTTGTTCCATCTTCAAATGTTGTTCCATAATCGGCATGTAAGCCGTCATCATATGTTTTAAGTGTAATTGAACCAGCATCAATATTTAGTTCGTTTTGGACCTTTACTCCTTTATATGATGTAGTGCTTGCACTGGAAGATGTATATCCACTGTATGATCCAGTATAAATTGTCACAGTAGAAGTCGAGTTTTCCTCTCCTGTCACCATATTGAAATCGTGAGCTGATTGAAAACCATCTCCTGCAGCGTATACAGTAATCGTTCCTCCGGACAGAGTGATATCTCCTCTTGTTTCACCGTTTTTATTGGCATCTGTGTTTTCAGTCTTAATACCATCTCCGTTTGTTGAAATTGCAACGATATTTCCGCTTACTATTTCAACAGAATCATTACCTTTTATAGCATTGTTATATGCTGTCACTTTCAAAGAAAGGTTCTGAATCTTTAAGTCATCTGTAGTGTGAATTCCATTGTTGTATGTTGCATTTATTACCAGAGTTCCTGATCCTTTAATTTTCAGATCACACTTAGCATAAATAGCACCCTTCCCTTGGCTGTCATCATCTGACGTTTTATTGCTCCTGTTGTCGTTGATGACGTTTTCTGTACCCTTTTTTGCTGATATTTCTGCCTTGTCAGCAGAGAGAATTTTAATCGGAGAATCAGTATCACAAGTAATAGTGACTCCGTTCAACTCAATTACAACTTCATCTTCTTCTCCGGCGTTTACAACAATTTGTCCTTTAAGAAGCCCTGTTATCGAATATGTTCCGGCTGATGTGATTGTGTATACGTTGTCTGAACTTGTAAATTCGCCGTCTTCAGTTGTCATTGTAAACGCATCAGTCGTTTCTTCCGCTGTGATGTTTTGATCTGTCACAGCCTCTTCTGTTGTGGTAGGTGTAGTAGTAGTACTTGTTGTACTTGTTTTGCTTGTTGTACTTGAAGAACTATCAGCATTAGTTGTACATGCCACCAGCATGACAGCTAAAATAACTGAAAGCAAAACTGAAATAATCTTTTTCATATTGTTATCCCCCTTCTCAGAAAACCATGTTTCTGCTTCTTTACGATTATCATTATATTTGCAAAGATTGAAACTAAATTGAAAGTTTGCTTATTTTTTTCAAATAATAATCCCCATCCGTTTATGATGATTGCATCATAATGGATGAGGATTGAAAAAACATTGAAGATTATTTATTTTTTTACGGGAATTGTAACTGTGAATGTTACAAAACCATTTTTGTAATCTGCTGTTATTCTTCCCTTGTGGGATTCAGTTATTGCCTTTGCTATTGACAAACCAAGTCCGTAATGGGAATTGTTGTCTTGTCTTGATTCATCGGTTCTATAGAACCTGTCAAACAAATGAGACAATTGTTCGGAATCAATTTGGTCAGATTCATTTGAAACTGACAATAATGCATTGTGCTTTTCCTTTTTCAGAATCAGTTCAATAGTTTGACCAGTTCCATGGCTCAAAGCATTATCTAAAAGAATTGAAACCAGTTGATGCAACTGATTTGCATTCCCATCAACCATAACAGATTGTTCTATTTTCTGATTTATCTGTTTTCCCTTTTCAAATGCCAAAGTCTCGATAGGAAGCACTTCTCCTTCAACCAGTTTTGAATAATCCAGCGTCTCTTTTGGCAATTCACCTTTTTCAGCTTTTGAGAGTGTCAACAATTGTTTGACCAGTTCGCTCATGCGCTCATTTTCATAATCAATATTGTTTAACCACTCATTTTGACCTATTTGACGTTTTAACAATTCGCTGTTTGCAGAAATAACTGCAATCGGTGTCTTAAGTTCGTGTCCTGCATCGGAAACAAATCTTTTCTGTTTGTCGTCATTTTCTTCGAGCGGTTTTACTATTCTGCGGGAAATAAAGATTGAAATAATAAATAATATGACTAAGGCCACAGCTCCAATTACAAGCATTTCAATAAATAGAGTCTGTTGATTCTTTTCATTGATTGTGCTGTCTATCATTGCTACAAGTGTATATTCATCCCGAACAGTAACCAAATAATATATATTACCTATTGAACCACTGTTTTTTTTGCCATCCAGTATTTTTTTAGCCAGTTCTATAAGCGATTCTTCGCTCTGCATTGATTTGTTTCCCGAATTAACCCCAATTACATCTCCAGACTCAGAAAAAGCTACAGAATAGAAAGTAGATAATTTGAACTGCGGTTCATTTCTCATAGGTTCTCTGTCATCAGGAGGCCCAAGAGGGGTATCCGTTTGTCCCTGAGGATCAAATACACCTTGTTTGTCATCAAACATTTCTCCTTGTTGGGTGTTTAAATTGAATCTTTGGGAATATGACTTAAGCATTTCTTCGCTTTCCCGTCTTAGAACAAACCTGTTAGATAAATAGATTGTTGTCAAAGTCACCAATAAAAGTGCCATCAATGAGGCAACAACTGTGATTATTATTTTTCTTCTTGTCTTATTAAACATCTTTGCACCTCAATTCGTAACCTATTCCTCTGAGCGCTTTTATTTCGCATTTGGATTCTACGTAAGCAAGTTTCTTTCTTGCAAACGTCATATATACTTCTACGTTATTGTATTCAGATTCGCTTTCATAGCCCCAAATCTTTAGAGCAATCTGTTCTCTTGTCAGAACTTGCCCTTGATTTGCAATCAAATACTCAAGAATCCTAAGTTCTTTTTCTCCAAGTCTCACGCTCTGCCCGTTTGAGCATGACAACATGGCGTTTTTTACATCAAGTGTCAAATCTTCATAAGATAGACTTCCGTCGTTTGTCTGAACATTCCTTCGTGCCAGAGCTCTCAATCGAGCCAGCAGTTCTTTTGTCATAAAAGGCTTAGTCAAATAATCATCCGCTCCGCTGTCAAGTCCCACAACTTTGTCATCAATTTCACTCTTTGCCGTCAGCATTAGGATAGGTGTCTTGATGCCTTTAATTCTAGCCTGCTTTGCAACTGTAAAACCATTCATTTTTGGCATCATTACATCAAGAACTATAAGGTCATATATTCCGCATTCTATTTCATACAGAGCATCTTCTCCGTTTTCAACTGAATTAACTTCATATCCTTCCTGGCGCAGAAGTTCGCTCAAAGCACGATTCATCCTTTTTTCATCCTCAGCAATCAGAATCTTCATAAACAATCTATGACCTCCTTTTCAATGTAAATGCCATTATATACTCCAACATTGAAAAAACATTGAAAACATTTTTACATAAGTTGTCATTAATGTTATCTTTTTATTGCACAAAAATCAAGAATGGCGTATAATTCAAATGTTGAATTTGGTTATTCCTGACACACAATATATTAGGATAAATTGAAACCCAAATTTATATTTTTCATGAAAGAAAAGAGTTTTTTTAATCTTGAAAGCATCACCGCAATTATTCTTTCTTTTGTCGGTGGAATTCTGGATATTTATTGTCTGTTCAACTTTGACTTTTATGCAACTATGCATACAGGCAATATAATAAAGATGGTGGAAAATCTCCTGGATGGCAATATTGAAGATTTCATTTATACTGTACTGTTTATAGTTTTCTTTTTGATTGGTTTGTTCATTGCGAATTCGTTTGAAAAAAAGCGCAATCATATAGGTGTAATAGGACATTTATTGTTTACTCTTTTGCTGTTTATAATCATCATTCTTATTCCGAATGACAGGATTCCTGGAAACATGTCTGTATTAAAACTATTATCTGCTTGCAATTGCGGATTTTTAGGAGCACTTTTAATCCACTCATTCACTCGATTCGGAAATTACAATTATTCTTCTACTGCAATGACTTCAAACATGAATCGTGCAATATCCAACGTATATGACAGAGTTACTACGAAAGATAAAAAATATAATTACGGCATTGCAATTTACGGTTTTATTTTCTTTTTCTTCATTTTAGGTGTTTCTGCCGGATATGCATTTTTTAAGTTTGTTCCTTTCCCTGAAACATCATTTTGGGAATTGTACAAATACAACTTCATTTTATTAGTCCCAATCTTGTGTGTTGCTATAAGTTTAATCATAAATTCAAGAAATGCTAAGAATATAGGCAACACTCAAGAAACAATAGAAACAAAGGAAGGATAAAAAATGACACTAATTATTGTTTATTCAGCTTATCTAGTGCTGATGAGCCTTGTCACTTTCTTCTTGTTTATTAAAGACAAAGGAATGGCAAAGAAAAACGGAAACGCAGTCAGAGTTAAAGAAAAAACACTTTTGGGCTGTGTTGCTATGGGTGGAGCAATAGGCGGATTTTTAGGCAGAATAGTTGCACATCACAAAACAGATAAAATCTATTTCTCACTCACAATTTATGTTTCTCTGCTGCTTCAATTGGCAGTTTTAGGGTGCATGATTTATTTCGCAGTAATTTGAGGAGGCAAACATGGCTAAGACTTCTTTACAAAGATCACATTCTGTTGCATCAAATTTTAAATTGACCCTGATATGCCTTCTTTTGGCTATATCTCTTTCTGCGGTTTGGTTTGGAATAATCCTAATAAATCACCCCAGCGTAGATATTGTAATAGGGATTGTTGTTACTGCAGTCAGTGCAGTTGTGGCGCTGATTTCTTTCTTGCTTCTAAGCAAGTTCACAAGATAATAATTGATCAAAAATTTAGGGAGGGTTTTTGCCCTCCCGTTTTTTTATCTAACAAGTTGGATTTTGTATGAACCCGACTTCAACAATTTTGTATTGCTCTTCCACCCCTTGGGAAGAATGAGTTTTCCTTCACATCCAACCGGAACTTTGATCTCCAGCGTTGCACCATTTTTATTAAACTTGGTGTTGCACTTTATCAGGCCTTTCACACTGTTTATACTGCATTTCACATCACCGTATTTTTCAATCAAAGCAGGTCTGAACAAAATCTTTTTGTATCCGGCACCATCAAATGATGTTGAAATTCCTCCGATGTATTTATAGAAAAACTCCGAAACATCGCTGAACATATGATGATTGTGAGAACCAAGTCCGTTCCAGCATTCATACAGAGTTGTTGTGCCCATATCCACCCAGTGACCGTAACTAGGGTATTCAGGACCTCTGAGCATGTCAAGACAACACTCAGCTTCTCCGTTTTCACCCATAGCATTGGACACGGCCTTCATTCCTAAAACTCCGAAATCAAGCTTTCCGTCATTGTCTTCAATCTGCTTTTTCAAAAGCTTAACATAAAAGTCTTTTTTGCCTTCTGGATACAAACCTCTGTACAAAACTGTAGCTGTTGATGTCTGGCAATTGCCTTTAGGCACACCATTTTCATCTATAAAGTGCGAAATAAACGATTCTTTGATGTTTTCAGCTAATTCCGCATACTTCTTTGTTTCTTTTCTCTTACCAAGCTTCTGGGCCCATTTTTGGGCATTCACGACTGCACTATAATAGTAACCTGTGTCTGTGATTCTCACAGGACACTTATATGAAGACATATTTACTGAAATTGCAGGGCCATCGAACGGAGGACACCAATCGCCCAATCCGAATTGTGCTATGTATCCGTCTGCCAGATTTGACATGTTGCTTATGTGTTTTTCAAGTTCTTCAAAATTTTCTTCCAAGAATTGCTTATCGCCCGTGCTCTCATAAAGATGAAGCGGAACTTCGACCGACGGCTGGCTCCAGTCCGGTCCGTTCAGACGAATGTATCCCCATCCTGTTGAAGGAACGATACAAGGATAACCTCCGTCTTCCCTCTGTGCTTCTCTCATGTCGAGCATCCATCTGCTCATGAATGATTCAGCAGCATAATTCATCAGTATTTGTTCACTGGATAAACCTGTATCTCCTGTCCAGGAACTCTTTTCTCTGACAGTGTCTGCAGCAAATGTGCCAATACAACATGATTCGGTAGAACGTCTTGCCATGTCCTGAATTTTGTTTATATATTCATCCTGTGTTGAGAATTCCCCTCTGCTCTCAAAAGCGTTGCAGAATACCCAGACTTCAACATCATCCAAAGACAGTTCTTCTCCGCCTTGTATTTCCACATACTGGAAACCGAAATATGTAAACCTGGCATTGTGCAGTTCAGGTTTGTTGCTCTTTTTTGTATACTCTTCTGTCTGAAAATAGTAATTTTTTATGAAACTGTTTATTGCCTCGTGATCCACATGTCCCTCTTTAGATATGTGATCTCCGTATTTGATAGTTATTTTTTCTCCTTTTTTACCCTTGTACCTGATATTGCAGACACCGGCTACATCAACTCCCACATCAAAAACCCATGTTCCCGTATCAGTCTGTTTTTTTGATACAGGGTGCAGTTTTTTAACGACTTGCACAGGCTCCTGTTCGCTGAGTACTAGTCTGCCGCCTGTTCCCCTTGTTCTCCTTGCAGGCTGCCACTCGTCTTTTTTGTATTTGAATCCATATGATTCTACTCCTTTTTGTTCCAGGTTAGCGTCATAAGATTCACCATGCCTTACTCCATTGAAAGTAATGGGGCTGTGAGAAGTCATCCACGTTGTATCTGAACAAATGACATCTTTTGTTCCGTTTTTGTATTCAACATGAAGCTCACATCTGAGTTTCGGAACATCCCTCCACTCGGCTACAGCTGTCTGCCATGGGTCATCTGTAAAGCAGTTATAGAACCCATTTCCCAGTAGGACCGTTATTGCATTATTCTTATCCAGTAGGCTTGTAACATCATATGCAAAATATTCTGAATGCTTATCGTATCTTGTAAAAGGCACGGCAATGTAGTCGTCTCCCACTTTTTTGCCGTTTATGCACGCCTCAAAATACCCAAGTCCGCAAATATACAGCTGGGCATTATGAATATTGCTCTTCAATTCAAATTCTTTTCTTAAAATAGGAGAATCGGTTTTTCCGTAATAGTTGTTATAGTACCAACCTGTAATCCATTTTCCCTGCCATGAATCACTGAGCTTACCTGTTCTGAACCATGTTTTTTCTATTTGTTCACTTTTGTCAATTGTACCGACGCTTGTGACTTCAACATCGATTTTTGACATTGAAGGAAGGTCTTTGCCATTGTACTTAATGCCAACAGTATCACTTGATTTTACAAATCCGGAATCCCAATAAGTAACATCGCCTTTTTTTACAATAATTCTGTATTTTTCCTGAATTTCTCCTTGATCACCAGAATCAAGTTTCCAAGAAAAATACGGCAGTTTGTCTGTATAGGGATTGTGCCTGTAATTGATAAGAATTGATTTTTTCTGAATATGCATACGAGCCTCATACGATTTGCAAATTTGGGTTAAATTGCCCATTAATTATGTTAACACATTTTATCTATTATTGAAAGAAGCAAAATGGTTTTGACATTTTTCAAGAATGAAAAAACCAACAGCGTTTGAGTTTTCTCTGACTCTTACTCTGTTGGTTTTGTTTTAATCATTTCTCCGCTTATATTCTATCACATACCGGAAAGCAAATCTGATGGTTGCAGATCTCCATCTGTACAGTGAACTACAAACTGACAATCACAATCTCTTACATCCAAAGTAAAAACTATACTCTTCCACTGCTCTTTTGTAACTGAAATATATACATCTTTTAAGTTGGGACAATCTGATGTTTCCAAATACAATGATTTGGTAGTAGAAGGCAATGTTATTGTCGTAAGTTTGGGCATGTTAGCCTCGTATTCCTTGTTAAATACAATACAAGTGACACCTTCAGTAATTTGAATACTTTCAAATACGCATTTCCAAAACATTTCAGAATTGAATTCTTGTATTGACCCCGGTATCGTTATACTTTTTAAATTATTGCATTTGTAGAATGCACCCGTTTCTAATAATTGAATGCTATCCGGAAGATTTATGGTCTCTAAACTTTCACAATCCCAAAAAGCCATATTGCGGATAATATTAATATTTTCAGATAGTGTAACCTCTTTTAGTTTTTTGCAATTCATGAATGTACCAGATTTGATTACTGAAAAACTTCCTTGGTCGACAAAACTAACCAATCCCGACTCTTCAAATGTTCTTGTACCTAAATCTGTTACGCCTTTTGGAATAGTTATGCTGGTTAAATTATTGCATTGGTAAAAAGCTTGATTTCCAATACTCACAACGCTATCAGGAATATTTATTTCACTTAATCCTGAATTCATGAATGCGCCTTCTTCAATGGTAGTCAATGTGCTCGGAAGATTTATTTTTCTCAAATTTGGCAATTCACGAAAAGCATCTTTTCCTATTGTCGTAACACCTTCAGCGATATTTATTACTTCAATGAAATCACGATAGCCGAATTCTTTTACAACAAGAACCGGTTTTCCATTGTATTCTCCGGGTATGTTTATGACACTATCTTGACATTTGACGCAATATACTTCGTAATAACTATCATCTTTCAGGATATAATAGAAACCTTCATTAGTAATCGCTTTACCGCAATTGCTGCAAATACCATCAACTATATCATGTCCTGATGCTGGTACAACTTCAGTTTCTTTTTCGCCGCATGAACATTTTCTTTCCTTAAGCCCTGATTCTTCACATGACGCTTCTTTCACTATTGTCCATTCACCGTAAGAATGAACATGAGCTTGAGTTGTTTCTGTTGTCTCTGTTGTCTCTGTTGTTTCTTTTGTCCCTGTATTAGCTGTCACTTGGTTTTCATTGTTGTTACATGAAACAAAAATAATAGCTAGTAATACAACAAGAAATGCAATTAATAATCTTTTCATCGTGCTTCCTTTCCATGCATTTCAATATGCCTATCAATTCCTTAATTCAACAGAGACAAATTATGTGCCACATGAATTATTTCCTATATGTTATTATACCCCACCATATAAAAAATTCAATATAACCACTAATGCTCACTCAATAACTTGCGAAATTATCTGCTGTATAATATAATTAGACTAAGATGTTCAATGAGCATACGATTGGATAATCAACAGAAGAATAGGAGCAAAAAATGGAAATATTTAAAAACATTCCTACAATTAAATATGAAGGACCCAATAGTAAAAATCCTCTATCATTTAAATTCTACGATAAAGATAGAGTTGTATTGGGAAAGAAGATGAGCGAACACCTCCCTTTTGCAATGGCATGGTGGCATAATCTCGGAGCAGCAGGAACCGACATGTTCGGAAGAGATACTGCAGACAAATCCTTTGGTGCCGAAAAAGGAACAATGGAACATGCTAGAGCAAAAGTAGACGCTGGATTTGAATTCATGAAAAAGACAGGAGTTAAATATTTCTGTTTTCACGATGTAGATCTGGTCCCGGAAGCAGATGATATAAAAGTAACTAATTCTAGACTTGATGAAATATCTGACTACATTCTTGAAAAAATGAAAGGTACAGACATCAAATGCCTTTGGGGAACGGCAAATATGTTCAGCAATCCGAGGTTTATGAATGGCGCAGGATCAACAAATAGTGCCGATGTTTATTGCTTTGCAGCTGCACAGATAAAAAAAGCACTTGATGTTACTGTAAAACTTGGCGGCAAAGGATACGTTTTCTGGGGTGGCCGTGAAGGATATGAAACTCTGCTGAATACAGATGTAAAATTTGAACAGGAAAACATTGCTAACCTGATGCATATGGCTGTCGACTATGGCCGCTCAATCGGATTTAAAGGTGATTTCTACATAGAACCGAAGCCAAAGGAGCCAATGAAACATCAATACGACTTTGATGCTGCTACAGCAATCGGATTCCTTCGTCAATACGGTCTTGACAAAGATTTCAAGTTGAACATTGAAGCTAACCATGCTACTCTTGCTGGTCATACATTTGAACACGACCTCAGGATATCTGCTATAAACGGAATGCTTGGAAGCATCGATGCAAACCAGGGCGATTATCTCCTTGGTTGGGACACTGACGAATTTCCTTTTGATGTTTATACTGCCACAATGTGTATGCTTGAAGTTATACGCGCAGGAGGCCTGACAGGTGGTTTCAATTTTGATGCTAAAAACCGCAGACCATCATATACACAGCAAGATATGTTCGAAGCATACATTCTCGGAATGGATACATTCGCACTTGGTCTTTTGAATGCAGAAAAGATTATAAACGATGGAAGAATAGATCAATTTGTAAAAGATAAATATTCCAGTTTCAATTCAGGTATAGGAAAGAAAATCCGCGAACATAAGACAACACTGGTTGAACTCGCTGCCAAAGCAGATGAGATGGGTAAACCGGATCTTCCGGGAAGCGGAAAACAAGAATATCTTGAATCCGTAGTCAACCAGATTTTGTTTGGTTAATCCTCTAATATGAAGACATGGACTGTTGCAAAATAATTTGCAACAGTCCATTTGTTTTTTGTGAGTTATTTAATTGATTAAGCTTCTTTTTCTGCAGTTTTAGATGCTTGTGAAAGCTTTTCTTTTTTTCTGTTTCTGTATTGAATCACAATAATCGGTATGTAACTCAAAACAGGCAATAACAAGCCTAAAAACGGATATTCAGATTGTACAAGACAATTGAAGATCGCATGTACAGTCATTGCAAGCAACAGCAGCGAAAATGTTCCGCTTATGAACAATTTCTTTCTCTGAGTAATCAAACTCAAACCAAAACCTACTGCTGCAGTGCACAAACCATGCATGAGACTTGAAGCAAATCCTCTTCCCAATGCCCACCAAATTGTTACACTATCAATATCTCCAACAAGGATTATGAGATTCTCAAGCAAAGCAAATCCCAAGCCCGTAGCCAATGATATTGTTAATAATCTTCGACGTTTAGAAGAAATTGCATATGCATAGAATAATACCGGGATTGCCTTTATTATTTCTTCAGTAATCGGAGTAAAAATAGTTGTAACATAGAAAACATTATTGTCAAAGTGATTTAAAATAACACCATTTATCTCAGAAATGAATAGACAGCAACATATTCCAATAAAGACAAATACCATTGTTTGCCTTACTTTTCCCTCAAGCAAAAACAGAGAAAGACCTATCGGAACCGCCATACAAATAAACAACACATAAGTTAAATTGTCCATTTTGACGCTCCTTTCCTTAACACAGGAACTATTAATAACGAGTCTACAGCTATTAAAGAGGTAACCACGTAGAGCATAATATCCTGGTTATAAACCAATGCTATGCGTTCCAACGCAAACAGCACGCTATAACATAACATCAAAGCGTTATATCCTCTTATACATTTAATAATTCCGTAGTCAACATCAGGTAAAATCAAATGTTTTAAATTGAAATATGTCGAAGCCATCATGACTATGTAAATAGCACCAAATGAAATCTTAGTAGAAAGATTAGCTTTAGACAAAGCTATCGGCACGAAGAAACTTGCAACCACAACAGGGGCCACCAGGGCAATGATACGATATTTCATCAATCTTTTTGAATGATCGTCACCTATCGTATCCATTGTCCCGAAGTTTGCTGTAAAAATAAACAGAAAAGTAGCAATTGTCCCAAGAATACCTATATGAAAACCGTCAAAGTACTCTTCGGTTGTCCACATATATACAACTTCCAACAACCTTGAAAACGCTGTTGTTCCAACGGATGCAACTATCATTATATAATACAATGGCTGTTTCTTTTTTATCGAAGTAACTACACCGTAAATGAATCCTACCAACGCAAACAAACTAATAGCAGCGTTCGTTATTAAATAATAATTCACCCTTTGACCACCTTTCTGAAAATTATATGCCTTAATTAAGTACTATCTTTTTACCACAAGCTTTCCATATTTTTCAGATTCACTTGTGAATCCACCTGTTATTTCTGCACCGGCTTTAACGACATTTCCGTATCTGTGCATAAACATATGGACCGCATTTTCTTTGATGAAATCACCAGAGAAAGAAATACATCCATCATTGAGATTTGCTCTCTTTCCTGATGTGTTGAGCAATTTTTCCCAACGATAATCATCAGTACTATTCGGAGCTCTTTCAAATTGAGCAAGTCCGATAGAACTAATAATCATATCTTTATCCAAAGACATATCACGCGTATAGTACATATAAATCTCTTTTCCGTAATAAGTCCCTTGATTAAGATTAACACTTGAGACAGGAAAATACAATACTCCATTATGCTCAATTTGATTTTTTAATGGCTCTCCGACAGTGACAATGATATCTTTTATAGCATCGCTATACTCATACTTGTAAGCCTTTTGATACTTAGATTCTGTTTTATAACTCTCTCTTACGATTGTCGTTATTTCGTATTTCTCATATCCTAAGTAAATATACTTACCGCCTGCCGAAGCATTCAAGTCCAAATTTACAAAACTTGAGCATCCCTGACTTAACAAGTCTGCTTTAGCTTCATCTGCACTGTTTCCTACACCTATGAACAACTTACTGATAGCATTTAATCTTGTGTTGTCATATACACAGTGATAATACACTGTGTCTTTAGCACTACCAGATCCCTTTGATACTGAGTTAGCTCTATCCTGACAAGTGTAAGTAAGAGCTGTTGTTGCGCTTGGTATAAGTAATTCACCATCAACAATAATGTCGGTAATAGGTTCGCACGGGCTCACGCCCTTGTTTGTTGTGTAATAGAGATAATAGTCACCATCAACACCTGTTATTTTGTCACCGGCACAATAGTATTTTGCTTTTCCTACTGTGATAACGCTAGGAGGATTTTTCATCTCTTCTTTGTTTGAAGGTTTGTATTTTATTATACCACGAATTGCTTCAGAAGCGTTATTAGTTCTGCTAACTCCAATGTAAGAAGCAGTTCCAACTCCACTTGTCTTTGCATGATCGTAATCGTCTCCTATACCCCTCAACGTAGTATGGTGCTCTTCTTTTCTACTGGTCCAGCGATCACTTTTCTTAAGCGCAACGTTTATATCTTTCATCTCGGCGTTTACGAATGCCAAAATGCTGAATCTGCATGTATCTTCAGCTGCGTTCTTATATGCTTTCTCCATCGCTTTTTTTGTATCTTTATCACCCGTTAGTTCGGGCATTACAAATGAGAATACGGAAATTGAAGATATATATCTTGGTCTTTCCTCATACGCCTTGCGAATGTAGAGATAAGCTGAATATGATTTCTTTTCTCCTCCGAGATAATAATCTTCTATTACACTCTTTTTGAAGCCAAATTTAAATGCATCATCGTTGTTCGCAGCTAAGTTGATTTCGGTTCTGTCATATCTGTCCAGCATGTTTCTGACTGGATAATAACCATTCATATTTGTCTTTTTGTCTGACAAATATACATCATCCAGAACCAACGGCTTTTCGCTCTCCTGCTCTACAGGAACTAATTGACCATTACTGTCATATTCTCCTGTGTGACCTTTTACATATAATCCCTTCAAGAACATGTTATAGCAATCAAACGAATATCTTGGATCCTTTGTCCAAACATAGCTTGCAGCTATGGCACCTGCGTTTCCAAGTGTTGCACTCAAATATGCGTTGTTCGTGTTCATTGTTCTTGCATACATAGTATCCCTGTCAGGTTCTTCAATCCAGGTATAGCTATCTGCTATGCCTGTCATATACATGGCAACATTGTTATATGAAACGCTTTGATTATTTTCAATTGTTGTAAAATATGCATTCAAAGTAGTCGCAGTGGCCGTGCTCTCATAGAACCCTATATCATAAATTGCTCTGTATGGATTATATGTCGATGTGTATGCCATGTAGATTCTTACATAATCTACTCCGGCAGCACTTTTACGTGATGAATCTGCATAAAAAGTATGATTCAAAGTGCCAAAATTGGTTTTATTGATGAGAGTATAGCCTGTATCTTTGATATAACTCTTAAGTAACTTCTCGTCTTTATCCCACCACCAGTCATGCGCAAAGAAAGCGATTCCGCCAATATATTCTGTTCCCGAGGTATACTTAACACTTGGATTAAAATACATGAATATATTTTCTTTGAATTTTTTCTCAGCTACAACACATACACCAGAATCAGTCATTTTTCCCTGATAGAAATTGTAAGCAAGACCTCCGGAAGCAAGGTTTACAGGCTCCCATCCTTCTTTTGCCAATTTCATATCATTTACAAACTCAGGTGCGCCTATAATCGGTGTTCCTGCCGTTTTTGAGCTCGTAATCCAAAGACTTGACCCGTTGTACAGATTACCTGCCAAACCATATGTGCTAGTTCCGATCTGCAAAGTAGCACCGGAACCTTCATCTGGGCTATATGCATTGCACACCCTTATATCTGTCAAAGCTTCATCTTTGTTTTTGGTGAGCTTATATGCCATATAAGTGTATGTCTTGCTTCCGCCTTTCGCCATATTTAAATCCAGCAAAGTATATCCTTTGTTGATTTCCTTTTTATACAATGCTTTTGCTGCAGTTTCGCTGTCGGCAGAATACAACTTGATTGTTTCAAGGTACATTGTCTCTTCATCGCCTTCAGTTGTACCGCCATTGATGGTTGTATTGTTTGTACTATTTCTGTTCCTGTATAGCAAATATATCGATTGTTTATTTGTGTTAGCATTAATATTTGCTATGTCGTGAGTTCCAAGAGATGTAACGGGCGTATAACCGGTTGTTTGAGAATACCCATTATACTGAACAATGAACATTTCTTCAAGTTCAGTAGTTCTTATTGCATTTCCCACCATTGGGGAATTTGTGTAATACAAAGCATTCCATCTCTTGCCCTTGTCAGCATTCAAATCTGCACATTTGCCTTTTTGATTGCGCACCGCCTCATACATTACATAACTTGTGTGTACCTCACCATCGTAAGATATATCTTTGATGTCAAATACTTTGTTAGGAATACTTGTATATTCACCAACATCATCCTTTTCATCTTCAGGCCAAACCCATGCGATGAATTCAACAACAAGCCAAACTATGAGTGCAACAATAGCGATTATCTCAATAACAAAGAAAGTCATGGCAAGCACGCCCAGAACAGCATATGCTCCTCCCAGAGCAAATGCTGCCATTGCAGCAGAATACAGTGAAAAATACCCTGCAAACATAGCAACAACATGTGCCAAACCTGTGACAAGCCCTGCACTATACTGGAAAATATTGAAATATACTTCAATTCTGTCCAGATACGCACTGAGCGAATTGTCTTTTGTAAAAGCTGCATAGTTCGAGCCAGCTGTATTGTATCTTATAGCATCATCTGTAATAGCTACTTCCTGTTCATAAATCGCCTGGTTTACACCTGCCCAGATTGAAACCGAATCCTGCTTTTTGCTGACAGATTCGTAATAATTATCTGCACTTCCGACATAAACACCTGCGGCTTTGTTATATTCTTTTATGTAATTTTTAAGTTCTGTATAAGATTGTTCATCTGCATTGACAATATTCTCATTGTTTTGTAAGTAAATAGCATAGAGTGTCAAATCAGATACACTGAGCATCTCAGCTTGTGATGATGTCATAGCTTCTACAATAGGATAGAGTTTTCTTAAACTATCCATATCATCATATGATTGCTCACCTGCCCAGACCAAATAGTCTCCAAGCTTAGTGGTCTCATCGTAATTGTACATGTTCAGTATCTTATAAGATAATAAATACATTACATCTGCGTCCGACTCATCAACATTGTTGTTGTCGCAAATGGTATCAATTACATCGCCTACACTCTCACAGCCACTATACTCTTCTTCACTGAGAGCAATACCTTCGTTATAGAATTCTCTTGCTTCAGCTTTTCTGTAATTTGAAGCAAATGACTGGATTGTACGTACTGCGTCGTCAGCAAGTTGTAAATATTTATCATCAAATTCTGTTCTTGTTTCTTTTGATGCATCGATATTTTTGCTCAACGCTTTTTCAACCCTCATTGCCCAGTTGTCATCTTCAAAATCTGAAATGCCTATGGTCAATGCATGGGTTATAGCTGCTGAAAAACCTGCTGTTGCTCTGACAAGCACTTTGTTGAATAAATCTGCATCAGTCTTATTCTGAATTATAGCTTGAGCTAATGTCATGTTTAACTCATCAACATAAAGCAAGTCAAGCATTTTGTATGCGTATTGGGCATCATAGCTGCCTGAATTGTTCTTTTCAGCAAATTCTTTTGAAGCCCTGTCTAACATTTGAGCTCTTGGATAGAGTTCTCTAACTTTTGAATTTATTATAGTCTGGAAATTAGACATCTGATAGTCCACATTCATTTCAAGCATTGCAATCTCAGTGATTCCTTTGCTCTCTTCGCTCGTGGTCTTATATGCCAGATATACGCTTCTGTTTCCGACATTCAAATCTTTTTCAAGCAGTTTATATCCATCTTTTTTTGCCAATGATTGTGCGTCAATTAGAGAAACATTCTCATAAATCTTGATATCTTCTACATATTCATATATTCCGTCATCAGTTTCTTCTGTAACATCCGCTCTTATGGTAATGGAAAGAACCCCAACAATAAAACAGAACGCTAAAATAAGGCATACTGTACTTTTTAATGATTTATTGATCGTGCTGCTCATTGTTTTTTCTCTCCTTTCTTTTTCCTCTTATATACGATGCAACCCACAAGTGCGCCAATTAAGATAACTGTACCAACGATTATGATAACCCAACTCCATGAGCTGTTAAACACGCTGGTTATAAAAGGAGTTGCTTTTTCTTTTACATCTACAAATTTAAATGTTGATCCATCAGATGCAAAATAATGTGAATATTGATACTGGCTCATATTGCTGCTCTTTGTAAGATTGATTTCTCCTTTTTCAGTTGAAGCAATACGTATTAACGAACCTTCTTCAAGACTGCCTACATACACGAATGCTCTTGTTACAAGTCCATCTTGCAATGCAACATTGTCTGTATGCTTTTTATCAGAGTGATTGTCCAAAATTCTGCAATAACCCTGTATGTTCAGATCATTGAATGAATCGACGTAAATCGCGCCACCGTGATTTTTTGATCTGTTTCCGGTCATTATTACTCCGGAAATTATCACATTGTCTCTGTTGATATACAGAGCACCGCCTTCATCATCGCATCTGTTATTGGTGAAAACGTTATCAATAAGATAAACACCATCCGATGAGTTTACATAAATAGCGCCGCCATCTTCATCTTCTGCGTAGTTCTGATTAAATGTTGAATTTATAATTTCAACTTCGCCATCATCAATGAATATTGCACCGCCATCACCGGCTGTGTTGTAATCAAAAACGCAATTTTTTACAGAGTGTTTGTATTTTGCTTTTGTGTTTATATAAAGTGCACCGCCATTATCGTCGTCAGATGTTGAATTTGATGAGAATGTGCAACCGTCAAATGAGCTTGTTCCTTCCCAAATATAAACTGCGCCGCCTTCGTCATTTGCATGATTGTTTAAGAATCTGACATTTCTGCACACCAGTTTGCCTGAATTGACATAAATGGCGCCGCCGTCATCCTCTGAATCGCAGTTTCTTATCACACAATTTGATATATTGCAGCTGCCTCCGTTAACATAGATGCCTCCGCCGTGACAATTGTCCCAGCTGTCGTCGGTTTCACATTTTACAATTCCGCCGCCGGTTATATTGACTGTTCCTCCTTTAACATAGATGCCGCCGCCATGTTCATCAGTATTGCATTTATATATCGTTCCGGCTTTCATGTTGAGCGTTCCGTTCACATGTATTCCTCCGGCTCCGTCGCCTGATGATCCACCAATGATGCCTCCGCCCATATAATCGCCATGATTGGCATTGGGATTTGAATCTATGATTGTGAGTGTGCCGCCACTTGCTATGTTTATAACCTCTCCGTCATCACGCATTTTACTGCCTTCTCTTCTGTCAAGGCAAAAACCATTAAGGTCGATTGTTATCTTTGCTCCCGATGGAACAAAAATCGCACCTTTTCTAAAAGCATCAATTTTGTCAGTTGACGCAAGGCCCATGCCTATGTCGCATGCACGAATGTTGACTCCAAAGTCATATTTGCTGTATTTATACTTTTTACCATTAAATTTTATGCTTCCACTGCTGGTCCAGGGATAGTAGTCCTGACACATTTTGAATATGACTTCACGTCCAGTGGTTCTTGCCAGATAAACTGCGTAGGACCAACTTGTCCTGAATTCATAAAACGTGTA
>JAEEGL012090356.1_pt1 | contig 25318 bp, 21 predicted proteins | sample 9134231 | NCBI WGS metagenome assembly JAEEGL01 (sample SAMN16246548, study PRJNA631951) | gut metagenome | biome: gut microbiome; feature: rumen; material: fiber-attached | host: Bos | place: Iran: Karaj | collected 2018-10
AGAGCTGGAGAAAAAGCTCATAGCAAACTAAATAACCCGTCACTCGTCCTTTGCCAAGCCCGGCAAGGGATTTTTTTATGTCAAGGGGCAGTCCTGCGCATTGCAGGCTGCTCCTTTTTTCGTTTAAAACAAAGGAGACTCAAATGAATAAAGCAACGAAAAACCTCTTATCCACGGAAAATGCCAATACTTCATTGCATCTGTACACTGCAAATGCTACAATGAAAGAGCTTGAAGAAATGAGTGCCGCCATAGATGCAGCAAAAATGAAAAAAGAAAGAGAAAGGAAAGTTATTCAAAGATTCGGTGAACCCTACTTAACCACCAAAAAGCAAAATGGTAAGCTCTGCGAGTATTACCGGGTGGACTATCGAAACGAGTCCGGACAACGCGTTCAAAAATCTGCCAAAAACAGAAGCGAGCTGCTGGAAAAGCTGTGGTCCATCATGGAAGAAGAAAACCCTAATCAGCTAAAAACAACCTCCACAATCAGGGATGCGTATGAAAAACATCGCAATAAACGAAATGAACTGGTTGAAGCAGGGGCAATCTCTTCACAGACGGCAGAATATGATGCCTACAACTGGAATCGCTTCTTTTCTGACCGCGCTTTCGTGGACCTGCCCATTCGGAAGACCTCCACATACTTGCTGGAGCAGGAATTCAGGAAGATCTGCGGAGACGGCACGAAGTATACGAAAAAGGCGTTTGATAAAGCCAAAAGCCTTATGAACGGCATTTATCAGGAAGCCCTTTCGGACGGAATCATCCCGATCAATTACGCAGCCAATGCATCAACGGATCTTTGCAAGTTTATCGTCGAAGATCATTCCGAAGAAGCGGAGCAGGACAAATACTATTCGCAGGAGGACGTGCAAAAGCTGAGGGCGTATCTTAGGAAGCTTCCAAAGAACACCTACACGCTTGGCATTTTGCTTCACACTTATCTCGTAAGCCGCGTGGGGGAGACAAGGGCTCTTACCTGGGATGACTATAATCCCGAAACCGGAGAAATGAAAATCTGGCATGAAATAATCCAGAAAAAGAATGGTGACAAGAAAAGGTCCGATTTTGACAAGCACTGCACCAAAAGCGGAAAAAGCCAGGGCAGGCGTACCATTGCCTTGCCAAAAGAAGCGATGGACGTGGTTGAGGAACTGCGTAAGATCAACGGCCACAAGAAATACATTCTGAATGGCCGCGGAGATGCAAAGTTTTCCATCCCGCCCAACAAGTTCAATGAACACCTCAGGGCTTACTGTAAGGACTGTGGGATCGCCTATCATTCTTCCCATAAATTCCGCTTCTACGGCATCACCAGAATGTATGAGCTCGGCATCAGCGAGGACAGCATCCAGTATACCGCAGGCCATACCACTCTGGAAATGACTAGGCATTATGACAAGTCCCGTTCCAAGAACAAGATGGTCTGCCGGGAGGTCATGGCCGCAATATAAGGGTTTTTGCCAGGCAGTCACGCTTGCGTCACGCGCAGTCACGCAACTAAAAATGCCCGAAAACGCATTGTTTTCGGGCATAAAAAGAAGCGGGTGATGGGAATCGAACCCACGTGTCCAGCTTGGAAGGCTGGCGTACTAACCATTGTACTACACCCGCAAATGATATATTTGGTTGAATGCCCAGAACCGGAATCGAACCAGTGACACGAGGATTTTCAGTCCTCTGCTCTACCAACTGAGCTATCTGGGCAATCGGACTCAAAGCTCGCATGACACTTGATTGATCAGTTTCTGTGTCACAACAAGGGTATTGTACCCGTTTGAGTCCGAATTGTCAATACCTATCATCAAAAAAATTATTTTACTTCCATGCTCTCCACGTTCGTGAAAGGGAATGAGATTTTCCAGTCTCCCTCATACAGCTTTGCGCCCAGTGAGAAATATCCGCCGACTTCATATTGGTCAAGCTCCTGCACCGGGACGTCGAAAACATATTCTTCATACCGGCCAATCCGCTCCTTATCCCAAAAATTCACCGCCGCCTCGCGCAGGATCCACTTCCCGTCAGGCTGCACTAAGTGAACGTCGCCGTGATCGTCCCTTCCGTGCACGTCCTCGTAATACACTTGTACGTGCAGCTTTCCATCCACGATCCCGTACGCCGTGATGCTCGCGCCGTCTGCAATCCTGCATTCCTGGGCCTCGTTGGGCACCAAGCACCTCGGCACTAGCTCATCTTCACTGGAATACACCATGTTGGACCGTTTGCTTCCGATCTTCTTCTCCAGTTCTTCCTTGGGCAGGGCGTTGGCCTCTTCCTTAGACATGGCCTTAAGGTCGATCTGCGAAAGCACCGTCTCCATCTCCTGTTTTCCAGAGAGGAAGCGCCTTACGCGAAACGTCATTTTCTTTCCGCCTAGTTGCCGGTCATACAGACCCATCTTGAGTAAGAAAGTGGCGGTGCGCGTCTCTTCATCATAATCCACCAGGCTGCATCCGCCCCACTGATCGCAGTTGGTCTCAATGCTATAGCTGTCGAAAAGGTCGGTCGTGCCGTCTATGCGGTCTCCCTCAAGATCCCGCATCGTTACGTAGGCATCCACGACGTCGCCTTCCACGCAAATGCCTGCGATCCGCATCTCAATGCCCTGATCCACGCTGGACTTCTCCACGGGCACCATCTTTTCAGCCAGGTATGGATTCAGCTTATATAAAAACTCATATGCTTTTAAGCTTCCGGTTGCAGTTGCAACGGACAGAGACGTAAATCCAACGACAAGCACTGCTGCCACGCATGCCGCAATCTTTAGCAGCCGCGCCATAAATTTCTTCTTCGCGGTTTTTTCCTGCTTCGCGAATGCAATGACTTTACCGTCATCGCCGCGTTCCGTGCCACGAATCGCCTCTTCTATAAACTTATCGTCCAGCCCGGCAAGAAACGTTTCCGCCACGCCCGCGCTCTTTAAGACTTCTTTTTGTTTCATCCAATCAGTTCCTCCGCTTTCAAGTATTTTTGCAGTCTTTCCTTCAATCGGTGCAATCGCACGTTGACGTAATTTGTGCTTTGCCCAATTTCCTTCGCAATCTCGTTTGCGTTCTTGCAAAACCAATAGCGGTTTACGAAGATGATCCTGTCCGTCTTCTCCTGTTTTTCCAAGAAGTGATTGATCGCTCCCTTCAGCTCCCCCGTGAGGATGGCGTCCTCCACATTTTCCTTGCTGCGGAGAACTTCCTCCAATTCCTCCAGGCATACGTCATATTCCGACTTTCGTTTTTGTGCCAGATCCGCGCGCATCTTGCTCAAGGACAGGTTTCTTGTAATGCGTGCAACATACGCCCCCAGGAACGTCGGGCGCTCCGGCGGAATGTTATTCCATGCCGCGAGATACGCGTCATTCACGCATTCCTCCGCATCCTCTTCACTCCCAAGGATCTTGACGGACAAGGCCTTACATCTTCTCCCGTATTTATTTGCAAGCTCTGAAATTGCCTTCTCTGAGCGCTCAAAAAACAAATCGACAATCAGCTGATCTTCCACTTCCTCACCTCCGTTACAATCTTATAGTAGCGTTTTTTGATGGAAAATTACAGCTTCCCTGAAAAAAAGACGAAGAAAATGCGAAAAAACCAGCAGGAGCCTTTCGCATCCTGCTGATTCTCAAACTTATTTACGGTTTCTTTTTTATTATCACGTTGCCATCCTTAACGCTGACTAGGTGACTGGCTTTCTTCAGGTAAGGCTCTAACTCGCCCTTATATTCTTCCTTCTCGGAATCCTTTGATGAGGAATCCATGATTCCTTCGCAGACTACCTGCTCATCCCCGTTAGCGTTAAGATAAAATACCTTAAACGTTTCGCAGGAATAGTCGTTCTCTTGGAAAGTAACGCATTGAACCACGTAAACCAGATCCTCATAAGTGGTAAGGTAATACGTCTGCAATGCCGGGGATTCTACGTAAACGTAAGTCTTGCACAGAACCTTGCCATTATGCGCCTTCACCTCAATGGTCACGGCGCCGTCCGCGTCATTTACGTTGCTTTCATAATCCACCGTGATCACGTCCGGCGTTCTGCCGTGGGTCAGATGACAGGTGTATACGTTTTGCCCTTTCTGCAGGTCCACTAGGATCCTGTCCTTGTTGTCACAGTACTTCACGTATTCCGCACATGCGGTCCAACACGCATTCAGGGAGTTTAGGCTTTCTCTCAGGTTCGTCATGCCCTGTAAGGGAATGATCTCAGGGATCTCGCTGCCCAACCGGCCGTCCTCGTAGTTGATCATGGCATAAAGCTCTTCAACGGTGGCATATAAATCCTTCCAAATCTCAGTCACGTCATATTTCCCGCCAATCTGAACGCCCTGATCCACGTCTGCGCTCACCAGAAGCTTCGCATTCTTGGTCCACCCTTCTAATTTTTCCGTGTATCTTACCATATCAGAAACGTCAAGCGTATCTTCCGGCGCCGCGAGGGAAATATCCGTAACCCTTGCCGAATCAACCTTGCGCGTCTGGCCAAGTTCGTCAAACGCAAATACGGAATATTCCGCATCCTTGATTCCTTGGAACATGGAATGATTTTCCTCTAAAAGATAGTTCTTGCCATCCTTCTCGCAAAGGAAAACCATGCCATTTCCTGCATGCGCCTTCGCCAAAGTTTTCTCCCACAGCACGCAATTTCTATCAAATGCATCCTGCGCCACGTCTTTGTTCTTCCATGACTGCTCCTGTGTTGCGCCGTCATATACTCTGATGAAGCAAATCTCTCCCTGCGTTAAGCGGTCCTTCCAGCTTACGTTCCGGTTCTCCTCTTGATAGGTTACGCTGGTGACAACCCAATCCGGCACGCCGTCTTGATTCAGATCCGCTTTTTCACGCGAGATAATGCTCTCCCCCGCAAAAGCATCCGATAAGTCGACCTTCTGGACAGGCTCCGTCCATGCCTCTTTTAATTCAACGTCACTGACGATAAAGCTTCCGTTCGGGCGATAGTCCAAGCGACATTCCAGATCAATCCCGCCATATTCCGGCGCTTCTCTGTTTGCCAGCATGACTTCTCCTGCCACGTCATAGAAAAGATAATCATCCACCACGGAAAAGACTTCTGACTCCCCATAGCCATACCATAGTAACTGATCTTCTCCCGATGCCAATGCCGTAATCCCCTCCAGGGAAGCGTATGCCTCTTTCCCGTCCGTTGTCATTACGCTCAGCATGAGATTCTTTTCATCATATTGATATCTGACCATCTCCTCCAACTGCCCAAACATTCTCTGGCTCTTGGGCTCGTATGTCTCCAGTCCCTTCTCCGTGATCTCCAAAATGCGAAGCTGGTTCCCATAGACTCCCGTACCGGTTTTTCCCAGGGTGATCAGCGCAAACTCCTTCTGTCCGTCCTGATCGTAGTCTCCGCAATATATCTTAGGCAGTTCACTGTGAACGTTCATCCAATAGCCATGAATGGGATATGCCTGATCGCCCACGCGAAGCATCATGGCATTTCCGTCATAGAATCCGTAAAGGCATGCATCCTCCTTTGGAAGCTCCTCTATGACGCCATATTCCCCATATTTCTCCGGATTCCAGCAAATATAGATTTCTTGACAGTCTTCACTTATCGGTTCCCCATAATTTCCGGCCCGGATCACTTCCTCTATCTGAAGCGTCACGCCGCGAAGCTGCTCCGCCGTTGTCGCGGCAAGCTCCTGCTTCTGCCTTGCGATTTGATCCATTCTAGTGAGTAAGAGTTTTCTGGAAGACTCCTCCAACAACGGGTCAGCGAGTATTTTTTCAACAAGAAGGTAGGGATACCAAATCGCGCCTTTTTGTGCCATGTAGTAATGCGCCGTCTCACCGTTCGCAAACGTATAAGCCACGATCACGCTGCTAAAAGATTCCTGCCAAGCCTTACCGCTGCCACCCTTTAAGGGAAGAAACGTCTCCAAGGCAGTCACGGGATCCCCATTCTGGAGTGCCAGATATTTCTCAGGTTGCCCCTTCCTCAAGTCTTCCGCCAGCTGGTCCAGGTAAAATATCTCATACCTACCCTCATCAAATCCAAAATAGGGAACGTTCGCCGGCGCAGTCCGGTTCTTCACAATGTCGCGGAAATGCAAATCTGCCTGGATTGCCTGGTCCAGATTTGTGATCTCCGTGATCATGTCATTAGTTAATTCCGGCAACATTTCCGTCGGCTCCGGGTTTGCCTGACCCTTGGCAGTATCTTCCGTAGTTTCTTCCTTACCCGATGATTCTTCCTTGTCAACGCCAGGCTTTGTCGCAAGGCATCCCGCCAAAAGTACAACGAGACATGCCATGACAATGGTCATTCCAAGGGGCCTTTTTTTGAATTTCAAGGCTTCCCGGATCCGGCTCTCCGCGTTGCTCTCACCAAAGGTTGCCGCCAGGGATACGCCGCTTTTGCCCGCCGCAAAGTGCAGGATCGCCTTCGCGTAATCAGATTTCTTCTCCTGGCCGATCTGAGACAAAACGCCCTCGTCACAGGCCATCTCCATGTCTTTATTGAACAGGTAAATGCTGATCCATACCAGCGGGTTCCACCAGTGCAGGCACAGCGCCATCAGGGAAATGATCTTCCACAGCGGATCACGGCGCTTTAGATGCACGCCCTCATGGCAAAGGATCATTTCCGCATTTCCTTCCGCCTTTTCCTCAAAATTCACCGGCACGTAGATCCCCGGACGAAGTACGCCAAAGGACATGGGAACGCCCGATACGTCGCTAATCTTTACGGGATATTTCTTCCACTCGCCGGCGGGGATCGCCTCCCCAAGCTGCTTTGTCAGTTTTGCATAGCGCGTAATTCCAAAAGCGAACAGCAGGATTGTTCCAAAGCACCAGATCACGCCAAGCACGGTGACAAAGCTCTTTCCCTGCACGCTCTGAAACCACTCGCGCACTGCCATCCACCAACTAGCGAAAACATCGCCATGCTGCGTGCCGGTCTTCCCGGTTTCCATCTCTGCATTCGCACCGTCTTGCTTTACCCACGCCTGTGCTGAGGGGTTCTCCCCGCCTTGTTTTGCATGATCCTCCGCATTATCTACCGTCTGCGAAGCCACTTCCGTCACGCCCTGCGCGTCCTCAATCCCCAGCTCCTGATCCACTTCGCCGTCTGAAGCGTTCAAGGAGAGCTCTCCTTTGCCTTCCAGGTTCGTTGCAAGCGGGTCATCGCTTCCAACCGGATCCTCTAAGGTCTCACCGCCCAAAGCACCCGTCTTCTGCAGGAACTCTGAGATCTGATTTCCTGACTTCGACGCATCCTGAGAGCCTTGCCCAACAGCATCCGGTAAACCCTGTCCGTCGGCTTTCAGCGGGGCCACTCCCTGCAACGCATCGCCTTGAACCTTAGCCATCTGAGCGCCTTGACTGACATCCTCCGCGCCATGGAGCAAGACATCGCCCGTTACGGATTCCACGTCTTCCTCAGAAGTCTGCAGGTTCTGCGCCATAAATTGTCCCAAGAACGCAGGCGCAGGCACTTCAACTGCATACGGGCACAAGAGCCGGAACAGCACCACAACCCACAAAAGACTGGCGATCCGGTTTGAAAACTGCTTAAATATTGGTCTTAACAGAAGCACGAACAAAATGACGATCGACGCTTCCAACGCCATGACAAAATAGTTTTGAAAAAACTGCGTCATTCCTTCGCCTCCTCGATCAACTTTTGTAACCGCTCTGCCTCATCCTTTGTCAGCTTCCTGTCCTGCAAAAAAGCCGCAAAGAAATCCGGAAGGGACCCGCCGTACGCCTTGTGAAGGAGGGACTCACCCTCGGACTTATTTACCTGATCCCTTTCCACCAAGGCCTCCACCTTTTTGTTCTCAAATAAAAGCAGCCCTTTTTCCCCCATGCGCTTTAACATGGTGTAAACGGTTGATTTTTTCCAGTCATATTTTTCCAGACAGATCCCGGAAAGCTCCATCGCTGAGATTGGTTCCTTCTCCCAGATCACGTCCATCAATCGGTATTCACTCTCGCTTAATTTTACGTCCGTCATGATCATCCTTCTCCTCGGAAATTTCGTCCACGTCATTTAGTCGACATATGTCGACCTTTCTTTATTCTACATTTGTCGACCTCAAAAGTCAAGTCTCTTTTAAACTTTTCTTTTTTTCAGTCCCAAAACGTGATAAACTTATGGAAAACCCTTATTTTACGGGAATTGCAACCGCCAGTTGACAAATTGAAAAGTCCGGTTTATGGCTTGCAACCCACCTTCATGGTACGATGAACTTGCTTAAGCGAAACGAAATTCATCCAACCACGGGAACAGACCGACGGCCTTCCCAAGGCACGATCGGAAGAAAGGAAAGGGGAAAAATTATGATCTTAGCAGATAAAATTATGAATGAAAGAAAAAAGAACGGATGGTCCCAGGAGGAACTCGCGGAGCAGCTCTCCGTCTCCAGACAGTCCATTTCAAAATGGGAGGGCGCACAGGCAATCCCCGACATCCAGAAAATCATCAAGATGGCAGAACTCTTCGGCGTGACCACGGATTACTTATTGAAGGATGACATGGAACCGGAAAGCATCAGTTCCTCTTTCGACGCATCCTCCGCCGACGCTTCCTCGGAAGCCGTGGTTCGCGTCTCTCTCGAAGAGGCAAATGATTTTCTCGAACTGACGGAAGAAGTAGCACCTAAGATGGCGAGCATGGTGAGTCTTTGCATCTTTGCCCCGGCACTGTTGCTGTTTTTCCTAGCTCTTTCGCAGATACCAGGCTTTCCTTTAAGTGAAGGGCTGATGGCAGGCTTCGGGGTGATCTCCCTGCTGATCCTCATTGCGATCGCCGTGTTTGTGTTTATCCTCCTCGGCGCAAAGATGAAGCGCTTTGAATACCTGGAAAAGAGTCCCATTGAAACGCTCTACGGCGTAACTGGCATGGTAAGAGAACGGAAGAAGGCTAACGAGCAGACCAACGTTATTTTGACCGCCCTCGGCGTAATTCTTTGCATCATCAGTCCGATCCCCCTGCTGACGGTTTCCTTCCTGGAAGCGCCGGAATACTTGGTACTCTTTATGGTATCCACCCTGCTGCTCTTTGTGAGCGTTGGCGTGAACCTTTTGGTCCGCTCCGGATCCATGAATGGAGCTTATGACAAGCTCCTTCAAGAGGGCGATTATACGCTCAGCCAAAAGAAAAAGAGCCCCGTGACTGGCGCCGTCAGCACCGTCTATTGGACTCTTATCGTTGCAATTTTCCTTGCGTGGAGTTTTATCACCGACGATTGGGACAGATCTTGGATCATCTGGCCCGTGGCAGGCGTGCTCTTTGGCGGCGTCGTCACCATCAGCAGCGCCTTCGCCAAAGGAAAACGAGACTAAGATTAGAATGTGTTAGGATCAATAATTCAAGCTCCGCATGCTACCCTCTTGGAAAGTGTATTCCGGCGTGCTGAAAGGATATTTGATCTCTTCCTGATAATACCAGGGATCCTCCGGATGACGGTCATTTTTCAAGAGGTGAAATTCCTGTGCGGGCATGTAGCCCTGCGCCAGCAAGAATGCCCTTTTTCCATCTTCGTTCTCGCAGACGTCCACCACCATCACCACGTGTCCGGGGCTTCCCCCATTCAGGAACACGTCCCCCGCCTTTAACAGGGTGGTGACCGTCGGTTCAGATTCCTTTTCCATGGAAAGCGTTCCCGCATAACAAAAGATCGTCTTTAGATACCTGACAAAGCACTCATAGGAGGTATCCTTGGATTTCGACTTGATCCACGATACGTTATTTCCATTGACGGTTATGCGGTTTCCGTCACGCCACTTGGAATATTCCACCAAAAATCCATTCGTAAAATGGAATTTGATCCTGTCATACTGCTCCGTCGCCCAAAAATACTCGGCATACATTCTCATCACGGAATCCGCGCACTGCTGCAGGTCATAATCTTCGATGGGAAGGTCAAACACGGCAACGTGCGCCGATTGATTTCCCTTCTCCGTTCCGTCATAGAGATGCACCTTCGCTCCCGCCGGTTTCAGGGGATACTGGCGCAAATACTCTTCAAAGCTTCCTTCCTCCAACTCCACGCGCTCATATCCCGCAGGCGTCATCACTCTTGTTTCCAGCGTATTTCCATCCGCCTGAAGAAGATTTACCGCATTTCCCGTTGCAACTACGTCTCCCGGCGCCGCCACGTCCTCCGGCGCCAGTTCTTCCTTCTCAAAATCTACGGCATCCAGCGTCAGGTCATTTGCTTCCATCGTCTTTTCGGCCAAGGAATCTTCCACGGATTTCCTTACCACTTCACCGCTGTCCTCCTCCGCGGAAATGGGTACGCCCTGTAAAATGCCCTGCGGCTCCTTCTCGCCGCAGGCCGTCAGCGAAAGGCACAACAGCCCCGCCGCCAAACAAACAAATCGTCTCTTTTTATTTATGTTTTCTCTTTTCATATTTCCTAAACCCTAGGTATCTTTTTACATATTTACGCTCATCACGTTAAGCATACCACGTTTACCACGCAACGACAAATCTTATCTTACGGATTGACTTGTTTGGTCTAATATGGAAAGATAAAGCGAACTACTTATTCGCAAAACAATTCCAGCTTCGCGATTAAGTCCTCAAGAATATATCTGGAGTCCACGTCATAATACATTTTTACCATGGGGCGCTTGCAGGTTTCTCCCGCCTGGGTTGCCTCACTTTGCCTCCTCGCCAAGGGTTCATCCCAGGCGACGGAAGACGTATCCTCCGCCACGACGGGCGCCGGCACGTATTTAAAGTGGCCGCAATCCGGATTGAGGGCCAGCGCGATCGCGGGAGAATCCCCAAGGGACCAACTCTCGCCCTTCGTCCATCCGGCAAATTCGGAATTGTTATAATTCACAAGGTTCCAGAAGAGATGCTCTCCGATCTTTCCGCAGGGCAGAATTCTTCTTTGGATCTCCGCAATGCCAATGGTGATCGTGCCGTAAACCGTAGAAGGAACCACCCAGACGTCACCGCCGCAGGATAGCAAAAAGTTGGCAGCATCCACGTCATTCCCCGCGTTAAATTCACGGAAGGGAGCCGCGTGAGGAGCCTCGCCGTGGGTTCCGATCCAAATGACCGTCATTCGCTTTATGATCTCAGGGCAGGTTTTTATGGCAACCGCCACGTTCGTGATCGCTCCCTGACACAGTACGAACAATGGTTTTTCATCCTCGCGCAGGGCCTCTTCGATCAGAAAACGCACGCCCTCAGAGAGCTCCGCATCTTTCAGCGCAGTTTCGGCCCCAGAACTCTCCGCACTGCAAGCCTCCTGCTTGTCGAAGAAGCCCGCGGGAGCGGGTCCCGCCTGCCCGTGAAATGCCGGCACGTTCTTAACATCCATGCAATCCAGGATCGTCTGGATCTCCTGATAACTTCTTTCCATGGAGCCCTCTTCCCGAAAATGCTCTGCCAAAATGCCCTTTACGATCAGCTTAGGGCTAAGGAGCGCCTGCACGATCGCAAAGGGATCGTCCGCTTCACAGGCGGCATCCGTGTCAATGATCACTCTGATCTTTTTATACTCCGGTACGTCGAATAAAAATGCCATCTTCCAACTCCTAAAATATAACTATTTCTCGTCTTCCTTAAGTAGCTTCAAAACAACTTTCACGTTATCACGGTCCATCTGCTTGTAGTCCACGGATTTTCCAGTGACTTCATTCTCCCTTGCAGACAATTCGTCCAGCTCGTCCCAGCTTACCAGACACGCGTGCTGCTTTTCTGCGGCATCCTTGGAAATCCTGACGTGTCCCACGCCTCCGACCGCCACTTCCTTGCGGAACTGGTCCGCCCTTGCCGCCCAAGTCTCGTCGCTCATCCGAACATAGCCCATGCTGTAATGGAACGCGTTCCAGCGCAGATGCTCCGTCTTTGCCATGTTCTCCACCTTCTCGTCCGTCAGTTCCTTGGAATGATCCTCGCACAGTCTGTTTAAGTAAGCAGACAGGAAATCCGCGCTGGCGCGGCAGCTCATGCGGCTAAAGTAATCACATGCCATCCACTGTTCCTTAGGTGACCCTTCCGGATCGTTATAATAATGGTTGATCTTCATGGCGAGATCGTCCATGGTGCCGCCAAACAGAATATCTGCGTCATGCAGACTGGCATACTCGCTCTCCAAATGATCCTGATAGCAGACCACAGTGTCATTACAGCATTGATATACCGGCAGTTTTCTCTTTGATTTTGCGAGGAAATCCAAGATGGCATACGCGATTTCTCCTCCCTTTTTCAGATTTCCGATGGCCACCACGATATACGTGAGGCTCTGCGCATGTTCCTCCAGGAAATCGCAGAATTGCATGCTTCTGCCGCTGCCGGAATGAAACGTCACGTCGTAAGCTTTCAGCATAGCCGCATATCTTCTGCGGTAGAATCCGTCCACAATCCCGCAATTTGGATCAAACACGTGGGCATGGAAGGTGCTGCCCTCAAACTGTCCATTTGCAATCAGCTTCTTCAAAACCTCCTGTCCCATGGGACCAAAGCCCACCAACAGGACCTCAACGTCCTGCTTGGCAAGTCCGTTGTCGTCAAATTCAACAGCCTTACTGATCGGATATTTTTGAACAAGAAGACGCGCCGTCAGTTCTGAGTGGTCGAATGCCTTTACCTCACCATAACCATAGTGATCCCTCGTCGCCTGAAGGTCGCCGCCGTGACGCTCCTCCTGACCGAGAAGCACCAGGGAAGTCCTCTGGGGCTCCATTTCAGCCTTTTTCAACAATGCCAGCAAATGAACCACATACTTGATGTTTGCATCCTCGTTTTCAGAAAGCGCATAGACGTGTAGCTTACGGTCATGACGCTTCAGGGAGAGCCTTTTTAAGAATGCTTCCTGCGGCTCCAGTGCCACGTCGTCCGAATACAGAAGCGCTCCCATCTGACGGATAGCCAATTCCTGCGAGGCATCCGCACGCCCGATAAATATCACGGATTTATGCTTGTCCGACGCCACGTGTCTTCCAAGGGTCAGGGAACTGTCCGTGATGCCATAGATGATTTCCAAATCCCGAACGTTCAAAAGGAGCTGCTGAAGCTTTCGGATCGCACCCTTTCCCAAGGCGAGCACTGCCGCACTGGCCATGGAATAATAAGCAAAAAAGTGAGCTCCCCAAAACACAAAGAGCCACAAGGAATCCGTTGCTCCCACCTTTGCAAGGGCCTCTCGAAAAACGGCTTCATTATTCATGCCCACAAACATGCGTCCCACGTCGATTAGCGTCCGAAGTACGGCCGTCACCCGGTCAAACATGCTGTTATGCCCGTGAGAATAGGCGAAGCCATATATCACGATTCCGCCTGCTGCCGCGATAAAGAAAGCAATGCCCGTGATTCGTTCCCGATGTTCCTGTTCCAACGCAAAGTAAAGCACCAACGCCAGAAAGAATGCCGCCGATATCAGAATTACCGTCATGTCTACTGCCATTTTACTTAATCTCCCCTAGTATCTCCCAAGCTGAATCATCCAATGCCTGTTCCTGCTCCGTCAGTTCCTCATACGATACCAGCATGGGGTGATGACGAAGCTGATTATCCCTTACGGGCGCGTAACTCCAATTGTTCATCACGTGGAATCGCATCCAGCGCTTATGCTCCAGCCACCTGCAGGCTTCCTTCCGCTCGGCGGAAAGCTCGCAATATCTCGCGAATGCCGTAGCGCAAACCTCTGGCGTCACCTGCGTGACGTTCTCCTGAGGCAGGAGCAACCGGATCTTCGTAAGCAAATGATCGGCCGCGGCGATGTTCGACTGCCTGTGGAACTCAGAAAGCTCCATCCAGCCCGTACCACTGCCCGTCTTGTTACAATAAAACTCATTCAGCTTGACCGCCATGCGGTTCAGTTTTTCCTGCATGACGATCTCACCCGTCAGCAACTGATCGTCCCCGCCAAAGTTTCTGCAACGGTCATCCGCCTTGGAAGTGTACGCATCCACCTGCGCCCTCGTCGGGAAATGCCGCCGTAGCTCCGTCATGCGGGAGAGATTGACCTCCTCTTCGTCAGCACAGAAAATGATGCGGCTTGCACTTGCCAGGAGCGCAGGGGACGCATTCCACGCCTGCCCTTCAAAGAATAAACCGTCTTCGTCCACCGGCTTAACGCCGATCCCGACAATCTTACCAAGTTCATAATGATCCCTCTGGAATTCCGTCCAATCCCCAAACACGTGGTACTCCAGGGATTGTTCCCAGGGAAGCACGTTGATGAGAATGCCCCTCTCCAGGATCTGGCGGGCAACCTTCCCGTCACCGACAAGCAGGATCACTTTCTCATTCGTCTCCACCGGAAAGCTCGTCCAATAGCTTCGCGCGATGGAGTCCGGGCGATGGAACAAAACCATTCCGTCAGGCACGTGGTCCGGCGCGTGATCCGCATCGCAGAACACCTTAAGCCCTGGGCGATTTCCCCTCTTTAACAGGCCGCGCCCGAGGGCGTCATTCTCCCAGCCGTTCTTTGTCATAAAGAATACGTTGCATCGTTTCGAAGGATCCTGCCTTTTGATCACGACCTCCGTCGGCTCATCGATGATCACGTGATGCTTCATGGTCGGAAAATACTCCTGGGAGATCGTCTCCTCCCTGCCGCAAAAGACGTAAGCCGCCTTGGGATCTTCCTTTGCCAGTCTGCTGGCCAGGATCTGCGTGCTCTCATCCAGCGTCGAGAACACGTACCAATTCCTGTGACGCACGCACCAGAGCAAAAAGCAAGGCAAAAGACGTCCAAAGAGAACCGTAAACGTCAGGCCCAGCAGGAACGTCAGAACGCCTGCACTGGAAACCATCATGATTGCCCCGATGGTCTTTCCCGCCATGGTGACCGGCGTCACGTCGCCGTATCCAACGGTCGTCAGCGTCGCCAGCAGATACCATGCGGCGTCGCCAAGATTCGTGATACTGCTTTCCGTCCCCTTCGACACCGTCTCGGCAACAAAAAGCAAAACTGTCAAAATAAAGTAAAAAAAGATAATGGAAAATATGATCTGTAGGATCCGGTTCTTTTTCATAGCGTCGCCTCTCACGTAAAATCTTTTTTTATTATACCTAAAATTCTTTCCAACGTCAAAATCACTAGTGACTTTCTTTTTTCCCCGTTTTTTGGTATAATTGGGCAAACAGACCGTACCCCCTCTAAACGTTGTTTTACAAAGGAGTTCATTTTATGAGAGTCGCAGTTTGTGACGACGAGGAAATCTTTCAGGAACAAATCCGGAACCTGATCGATAAGATTTATAACAGCATGGACGTAATCGTGGACGTGTTTTCAGAAGGAAAGCAGCTTTTGGAGAGATTCGACGCCAATCCCTATGACGTCATCTTTTTGGACATCGAAATGCCTTCCATGGACGGGATCACCCTGGCTAAGAAGCTTCGTCAGCGAAGCGAGAACATTTTTATCGTATTTCTGACGTCACACGTGGAATATGCGCTGGAAGGTTATGAAGTAAATGCCTTGCGCTATCTGACGAAGCCCATCCGTGAAGACAAGCTTCGCGAGGTATTAAAATACGTGATGGACAAGAATACGGCGAAACGTCAGCTCATGATCAAGTCAGAGGGCGAGGAGCTTCGTTTGAACGTCGCTGACGTATTATACTTTGAAGCGCAGAACCAGTACGTCATGATCTATTTGCGCGGCGAGGAACACCTGGTCCGCGCCAACATGGGTGATTTTGAGGAACAGCTTCGGGAAGACGGGTTCTTCCGCATTCACAGGGGCTACCTGATCTCCCTCGCCAAAGTTAAAAAGATCGTAAAGTCTGAAGTCATTATGGAAAACGGCGCGAGCCTGCCCGTCAGCAGAAGCAATCTGAAATCGCTGAAGGAATCCTTGTATTCCTTTGTGGAGGGCGAGGCATTCTAACGCGGGGTGCCTCCCGATTTAACAATTCGCGACGTGTTTTTTACCGTTTACAACAGTTTTTCCCCGAAAACAACCTGCCTGCGCTATGGTGGGTTCAACAAGAAAACAACGCAAGGCATTCAGAAAATGATTGCCTTAGCAACAAAAAGAAGGGGAAAACGTTATGAAACAAATTGGAAAAGCTATCTGTTATTTTATTCTCTATCTCTTCGGCCAGTTCGTTATTGGCTACATGGTTCAATTTTTAATTGGCATGCAGGCGGGCGCCGAGATCAAGGCAGCCGGCCTGCAGTTAACGCAGGAAGAAACCATTGCTTACGCCAATAACTATTATGCAAGCCGCATGTGGATCGACCTTGCGGTACGCGCCATCTTTACCTTGGTCTTCCTGATCGTCTTCTTTGCGATCCGCCGAAAGAACGTTGCCAAAGAACTGGATCTCAAGAAGATACCCGCCGCAAAATCCCTTGCCGCCGCACTCGGCGCACTCTTCGTGATCTTCACCGTAAACATGAGCATGGGTTTCCTTCCCAGCGAGAGCGTGGAGGAATTCACGGAAGCATCCCAGAATCTTTATGCATACTCCTTGTGGCAGGCATTCCTGACCAATGCCTTCTTGGTTCCCGTTTTGGAGGAAGTGATCTTCCGCGGCGTGCTCTTTTCCAGGCTCCAGAAGGTTATGCCTAACGTTGTCGTAGCCTTGATCACTTCCGTACTCTTTGGTCTCATGCACGGACAGATCATTTGGATCCTCTTCGCCTTCACCGTAGGCCTGCTTCTTAGCTATGTCCGGATCAAAACCGGATCCATCCTGCCCACCATCATGATGCACGTATTGATCAACAGCTATGCCGTTATCGTAAATTATAAGCTCTTCACCATCGAGTCCAACGCCGTTGCAATCACCCTGATGATCGTTGGCGTTCTTGGCCTCGCAGGCTGCATCTTCCTCATGACCAAGGCATGTAAGGCAGAAAAAGAGAATCCTGCAAAGATTGAAGTTTCGACCATCGTAATGTAAAAAAAGAGGGCAGAGTTGGATCCCCTGATCCGGCTCTGCCCATCTTATTCTTTACTTAAATCCCACGACCTTCTGCACTTCTATTTTCTCGTTAAATTCCTTTTCGCCGCTGGCGGCAATGAAATCTTCCCTCGTCAGTACAATGTTGCTTACGCCTGCAAGACTGCATCTAAGGGCTGCCTTCGACCAGGTTCTCTCATACAGATTTCTCACGAATCTTGCATTCGCAAATTCCTTGGACTCCAGATACTTATCCGAGAGCGCCATAAAGTACTTGTGCGACTCTTCCTCAAGCCCGGGATCAAAGGCGAAATGCTTTCTCACCATCAGCATAAAGATGTCAAACAGTTGCTTTTTGCCGTAATTCGGGAAATGCAGGATCACGGGCATTCTGCTTCGGATGCCGGGGTTCGCCTTCATCAGCGTCTCCATCTCATCCGTGTAACCTGCCATGACCACCAACATGTCATCCCTGTGATTCTCCATCTCGGAGATCAGCGTCGTGATCGCTTCCTTTCCGAAATCATTGTTGGAATGATCCTCCGTATAAAGAGAGTATGCTTCGTCGATGAAAAGTACGGAACCGTAAGAGTCCCGGCAGATCGTCGACGTCTTTACCGCCGTCTGTCCCACGTATTCCGCCACCAGGTCTCTTCCACTGTACTCAAAGAACGCACCCTTCCGGAGAATTCCCTCTTCTCTCATGATCTGACCAATGATCCTTGCCACGGTGGTTTTTCCCGTTCCGGGAGCTCCCGTAAAGCGCATGTGAATGCTGGGGCGATCCAGCTTTTCATTAGCCATGGCAACCTTGATCTGCGCGATGATCTCCCTGATGCGGACGGTAATGTCTTCCATGCCGATCAGTTCCGCAAGCGCCGCGTAACCCGTTGCCTTTCCCCTTTCCTCACGGACAAGACCGGCTATGTCTTCTGGATTCAAGGTGAAGGGATCCACCTCCGCGCCTTCTGCCTTTTTCCTTGCATTGTCAGCAATCTTCCGCAGGATGATCTCATTGGCGATCTTCTCCACGCTCTTATAACCGTAAAACCGTCCGTCCATCTTTTCCTGATGGATCTTTTCGATCGCCATTTCATTAATGGCAACGTCAGGCATAAGCTTTGCCTTATTCAGATTCTCCCACAAGAATTCCATCAGGCACAGATCGGAATAGGGCGGGATCTGGATCGTCTCAAGAAGCATCATGTCGGAAAGCACGGTCTTAATCTCGTCAAAGGCCTTCTTCTCCAAAAACGGAATGCGGAAGACAAAAACATAATCCCTCTGCAAATCCTCAATGCGTCTCACAAATCTCCGGAGTTCATCCGTCTTATTCCCCTCCAGGAAATAAGAGATATCAATGCCGATCACGTGCAGGTTCTTCTTATTGTCTTCATCCCTCAAAAGGTCGATCGCTGAGTCCTCGTCAAAATGTCCGTTCTTCTCCTCCGCCCCCATCACAAACTCTGCATACGCGTAATCCGTGCCATCCTCAGGCTTCGGAAATACTTCGTGCGCGATCAGAACCGTCGAAAGCCCCGAGATCAGCGTCGAGAAACCGCAGCCGGAATCAATGGCACAAAGATAATTTTGCTTCTTTATGACGTCCTCTGCTCCCAGCTCCCTTATATACGGCAGCCTCTCCAACAGCTCCGTAATGCGTCGTACGAAGTCGTCCATTCCGTAAAAATTCGTATAAATGCCCTTCGTATACTTCGACTTGCCATCCGTCTCGACGTCACCAATCTCGGAGATCTGGATTTCCGCAAAGGGCTCCCCGGGAAAGGCCTTCTCCCACGCCTGCTCCAATAATTTCCTGCACGCCGATTTCGTCTCCGCCTTCAACAAATAACAGGCATAAGTAAACCTGCCGATCTCCAAAACGGCCCCCGCCTCTTCCGGAAAATGCTCCGTCACTTTCGCCGCAAAACTCCCCAAATCTCCTTCATGATCCTTCGAAAACTGCTGCGTCAACGCAACTCTTGCAATAAAATCCGCCATCTCCTGCTCTCCTTCAACCATGTCACGTATTATTTTTCAAAAGTGACCAGTCCTATGTCCGTTGGATGATCCATGTATAATACTTCCTTTGCCTTTGTTTTATGCATCAAAATCATCTGCGTAATCAACAGATCCCCGCCCGCAGACACGATCATAAGCGCTCCAAGGAAAAAGGTCGGACCATGATGCAAAAAGAACGCCAACACGCAAATACCAATTCCCAACACGATGCACGGCATCAAACTGCCGATAACGTAAGCCCACTTTTTCAAAGCTGCCTTACAGGTACAGTATGGAGTCATATATTGAACAATAAATCCGAACTCAATGTTCTTTTTGAATCCGCCTTTTGCAAACAATCCCCACGTAATGCCGTGAATCAGCTCATGCACAACAACCAGTATCAAAAAAAGCACTATCAGCAACATATTCCACGGGTTTTTTCCGTCATCCTCCAGTCTGGCTCCAAACGCATAACCGATCAGGAAAACAATCAGTGCCAAAATAGCTCCGTACAGACATCCGAGAGTGTTGGCCTTTAAGGCAGACGTCGTTAAATCCTTCTTCTCATAGCCATTTTGAAGCATTTCTTCTTCCTGTTTCTGAAATGCTTCCAATCGTCTTTGCTCAGCCTTTGTCAACTTTCGTCCGTTTGTTTGTTCCTTCTTCTCTTTATTCTTCGTCATCTTGCTTCAACCGCTTTACGCGGCCCTCCTCGCCCAATGGATTAAAATCAATGGCATCGCAATTCGTCACGGTCCCCTTTGCCCAAGGGCTGCCCACGTCGCAGCGTCCCAAATGATGCTGCTCTTTAACCACGCCTTCTTCCTGCGATTCCGTAAAGCTTACTTTGAGCCTGCCGACGCCATCTTCCATCTTTCCGTCGATCATTTTGATCAGTTCGTCGATCTCTTTTTCATTCATGCCATTATACCATCCTTGTCATTATTCTCGAAGCTCGCCATAAAAACCGGCATACGGAAATTGATAAAGCGTTACCTTGTTTCCAAACAGGTCCACGGGCTTACCTTGCACCTTTCCCGCAACGATTTCCTCCGCACCGCCGATCAACAGACTGATCTGGGAAGGATCAACCGGGAACGTGCCGTGAGAAGGATACACCACGTCAAAACGCTCCAGATAACCAAGAAGCTTTTTCATGCTCAAAATATAATCCGAGATATTACGCTTTTCGCCAAACATATAAATCGTTCCCGCCTGCACGGAATCGCCGGAGATCAGCACTCTCGCATTAACGTCAAGGATCGCAACGCTTCCCGGCGTATGCCCCGGAATGTCAATGATCTCTAAGGGACGCCCTCCAAGATCGATCATGTCGCCGTCCTTGATCGGCCGGATCTCGCTCTTACCGCCCGCTGCACGGAAATTCCCTTCCTCCGCAGGACTCATATAACACCACGCAAATGCGCCATTACCGGACACGTGATCCCTGTCTGCATGCGTGTTCATCATCTCCAGTGGCTTCTTTGTAAGCGTTTTTGCAATCTCTGCCGCATTTGGCGTAGTCATGCCGCTGTCGATCATAAGCGCTTTCTCCGTGCCTTCCAGCACAAAAAAACGCACCATGCCATCCTCGATTCTCCAAGTGTTCTCATTGATCTGAATGATCTCTGTCATTTCTTTTCCTCCAATCGGTAGTTTGTCCGTGATCCGTTCTTTTTGACTCACTGCTGCTCAAACCATGCGATGGCGCGTTTTGGCCAGCCTTCCATGCACGTGCCGGAGCCGTCAGCAAAGCCGTGTCCCCCCGTCGGTCCAACCTCCAGTCGGCAGGGGATTCCCAAATCATCCAACGCTCTCGCCAGCATCTTGGAATGCTCCGGATTCACCAGTTCATCCTCTGCCGCAACAAAAATGGCAGTTGGCGGAAATCCCTCCGCGTGGGAAGGTATCTCAAAGCAGCTGTTACAAGCTTCCTCCATGGTGCAGCCAAGACCACTGCGCGCAAATTCATCCTTGTCCTGGCCTTCCGCCCAGTTCTTCTCGCTTAGCAAACGATAGGAAGTTGCGGGATAGATGGGGAAACATGCCTTGGGCTTTGCGAGGTGATAGGCTGCATAGCCCTTTTCCGTATTCCAAAGACAAATGACATAACCGCCCGCAGAGAATCCGCAGGTTATATACTTGTCCGGATCCACGCCAAACTGATCCTTCTTTGTCTTGATGATCTCCATGGCACGCGCCATGTCATCCATGGCCTTTACGGCAGAAGCCTCCGTGGACACCCGATAGGTCAGAATGAAAACATTGTACCCCAGCTCATTAAAATGCCTTGCCACCGGCCAGCCCTCCGTAAGGCTCCAGACATTGACAAATCCACCTCCCGGAACCAAAAAGATAAAAGGCCTGTCTGCGGAACCTGCGCTGTCCGAAGGGAAATAAACAATGTTTCTCCCCACCTTCTCAGGCGCTTCCTTGCATTCTTCGGCGGAATACAAAGGATAATAATACTGGCCTCTGTCCGCGATCTCAAACAATCTGGTAAAACCAAATTCCAGGATGCCCCAACCCATCTTTTCGGCGATTTCCCGTAGCGTCCAGTTGTAGAATTCTTCTTTCGACAGGTCCCACTTACTGATCGCATCCGGCGCAATCTGCGCGATCCTTGGATCCTCCAAGATTTCCCCCAGCGTCTTTTCCATTAGCATTGCTTTTTCCTCCCTTTCCGGCCAGATGCTGCCCTCGTCGAGCCCTTGCTCCGTAAGCCATGCATCTGCAACCGTTACGTATTTTACTTCCCCCTGATCATTCTCAAGAGTCACCGAAACCATCATTTCTTCCTGCCCCGGCGCCCGTTCCTCACATCCAAAATCACCGTCAAAAATATGTTTGATCCTCCACATGTCCTCACCCCTTCGGAATCCGGATGACAATGCCAAACAATCCGTCTTTTAGTTCTGCCTTGATCTCGCCGCCCATGTGCGTCACGATCTTTTTTGCAATGGCAAGTCCCAGCCCCGTCGTCTTTTTGGAGCGCGACTTGTCCGTTGTAAAGAACCGGTCAAACAGCCTGTCCAAATCCTCCGGGGCAATGTCTCCCGCATCATTCCGGAAACAAAAGGCATAAGCCTCCGGCTCTTGCCAGGAGGCTATGGAATAGTTCGTTTTCCCATGCACCAATGCATTGAAGATAATGTTAGAAAAGACTCGCGTCACGGCATCCGGATCGGCCATGCACCGAAACTCTTCGTCCGCGATCTGAATCTCAGGCTCTTCTCCCTTGGCCTCAAAATTCGAATAAAACGAAACCGCCGTCTTCCGGAGAATTGCATTTAGGTCCAGCGGAACTTCGTGATATTCAAAGGAATCTGACTCGAGCCTTGCAAAGTCAAAGAGCTGGTTCAAAAGACGCTTTAGGGTGTCAGACCGCTCTAATATGGTATCAACCGCCTCCAAGTCCCCCTTTGAAAGATTGCCTGAATTCTTCAAGATCTTCGCATATCCTTCAATGGAAGTCAGCGGCGTTCTCACGTCATGGGCAAGATTCGTGATGGTCTCCTTGATGGTCTCATCCTTGTGCTTTAGCTCCGCGATGCTCTTTCGGTACTTATCCACGAGAAGATTCATCTCATCCACCAGTTTTCCGATCTCCGGCGTCTGAAAATCAACCGGCACCATGATCGACGTATCGCCCTCCTGCAAGGTTTCCACAAACTGACGGAGTCTGATGATCTGCCGCCGCATGAAGATCAGGCAACAAACTAGAAGGAGGCAAAGGAGCCCCAGAATTGCAATTATGATTCCCGTCCCTAAGCTCACGTCCTTCCCTCCTTAAGTCTTTTATTCTACGTCGCCGCGCACGCCAAACAGGATCACTGCAAGGCTGCATGCCGCCAGATATGCCGCAAAAACGATCAAAATCCAAATCCAATCATCCGCGCCTGCAAAGCTTACGCGCAAAGGCTGTGCAAAGGCCCAAACGCCCGTCAGCGCGTCGCCAAGCGACAGAGCCGTCTCGATTTTGGAAAGTGCCATGGTCCCAAACATCAAAAGAATCGTGTTGATCGAGGATGACACTTCGCTGACCTTTATCAAAAAATAGATCGTTAGGATCAAAACTGCCGCGGTGCCGTGAGCGACCGACTGCAGCATAAAATATCTTAGCAAAAGGACTGCAAGTATCGCGTTAAACTGCATTCCCAACACGACCACGCCATAGGCCGCGCCAATTGTAATGGCAACAAAGCTAAGCATTACGGCAAGCGTCAAAATGCAGGGCAGCTTTGAAAAGTAATAGCCCGCCCTGGAGATTCCCCTTGCCACAAAAAGCTTCCAGGACTTATCCTTAAACTCCGAGGTAAACAGCACGATGGAGCTTACCAGGAGCGGTACCATCACGGCATGGTAACCCATAAAATCTCTCCAGTATTTCTCTGCAGCCATGGCGTCCGACGCGTTGAGCTTTCCGTCAGCGATCCAAGTCAGCATCACACTGACAAAAAGCGACCACGCCGCAGTTCCGGCAAGGCTGATCCACGTCGCCTTGTCGTGAAACAGCTTATAGAAAGAGGCTCTGATCATGTTTTTCATTGCTCTTCCCTCGCCGTCATCAAATTGTTAAAGAACTCTTCCAGACTCTCGCCAACGCGAACCATCTCGCCCACTTCCACGCCGCCACACACCATTGCCGTAACGACCTTGGCCGACTCGTCAACGTAATCAAAGAGTCTTACGTACTCGGCATCGATCACCTCGTAGTTGTTCGTGCCAAGCTCTTTTTCGCAGACCATGGCTGCCTTTGCCGTATCGGAAACCTTAAGTCTTAAGCAAGTCTTGCTCTTCTCCTCCAGCTCCTCATTGGAAAGCTCCTGGATCAAATGACCGGCCTTCATAAATCCATAGCGGGTCGCCACCTTGGACACCTCGTCCAAGAGATGGCTCGAGATCAGGATCGTGGTCTGATTTTCCGCATTCAGCTTCTTTAAGAGCTGGCGGATCTCCTGAATGCCCATGGGATCGAGTCCATTCATGGGCTCGTCAAGGATCAGGAAATCAGGGGAACCCAAAAGCGCAATGCCGATCGCAAGTCTTTGCTTCATGCCAAGAGAGGTCTTCTTAATGACCTTGTTGGCGTTAGCCTTCATGCCAACCAACTCCAGGATCCGGTCCACCTCTCCCTCCTTATGGCAGCCAAATGCCCTGGAAAACATTTCCAGATTGTCGCGTACGGTAAGTCTCGAATCCAGTGCCGGGGAATCTATGAGACAACCCATGCGGAAACGCGCCACCTCCGGATGCTTGTTTTCAAACAGGATCACCTCTCCGGAGGTCGGAGCGGCAAGACCGCTCAGCATTTTCATCAAAGTGGATTTTCCTGCGCCGTTCTCGCCGATCAGTGCGTATACGTCGCCCTTTTCTATGCTCATGTTTACGCCGTCCACGGCAGCAAACCCATGATATTTCTTCGTCAGTGCCTTTGTTTTTACAATGTTGCTCATCTTTTTTCTCCCTTCGTCTGCAACCTCTTTTAAGATCATTATCCCGTGAGAGTTTAAGGAAAGCTTTCAAAAATGTTTAAGGAATTCATAAAGTTTTACATTGCAAAAACCCAATTAATCTATGTCTTTACGGCTCAGGAAAGCAATCGCGGCCAGGCTGCAGATCACCAGATACCCAAGAAACGAGATCAGGATCCTTCCCCATGCGACGGGACCGTTAAACTCCACAAATGCCGTCTGGGAAAAGGCCCAGAAATCCGTGATCACCTCTCCTAAGGACAATGCTTTTTCAACGCCGGAAAGCATCACGTAACCGAATACCATCAAAAACAGACTGATGATCGAAGCGATCTCGCCGCGCTTGATGATGCAGATCAAGGCGATGACCAGAACTGCGATGGAAAAATGCGCCAGCGTTTCTCCCAAAAAGAACTTGATCACGTTTCCCACGTATGCCGCGTCCATCGTCGCATGAAGCAAAGCCACGTTGCAGATCGCCAGCGTCAAAATGGATATGAAACTAAGAATCACGGTTAGGCAAAGCATGCTGGCCAGCTTGGAAAGAAAGTAGCTGGTCTTGGAAATTCCCTTTGCGATCAGAAGCTTCCAGGATCTGTCGCGGAATTCACCCGAAAACAGAAGCACTGCGCTTATGATCAGCGGAACTTCTATCACGTGCAAACCGATGAAACCATACCAGCGGTTTGCCAGCTGTGACACGTCCTCAATGCCGCGTGCATGGCTGGTAAGCACCTGCGCCATGATCACAACCAGCGCCCAGCCCGCCGTCCCAATCAGGCAAAGCCCAAAAGCCTTGTCGCGAAACATCTTGTAAAATGAAGCCCTCATTGCATTTAACATCGTTAATTCCTCCCATAATAATCTTTATTTTTCTCTTGTTAACTCGCTTTTTCTTACTTTTTCTTTTTTTCACAGAGAGCATCTCTAAGTCTCTGGCATTCCCCTGGCCAAAAATGATGGATAAAGGGATGTTTGGGGTATGCTTAA